>Ga0209208_10009172_pt1 | contig 13050 bp, 3 predicted proteins | sample S1TSphfallax_3_FD_187694 | JGI IMG/M metagenome (GOLD analysis project Ga0209208, IMG submission 187694) | Host-associated microbial communities from peat moss isolated from Minnesota, USA - S1T2_Fd - Sphagnum fallax MG (SPAdes) (version 2) | ecosystem: Host-associated > Plants > Peat moss >...
AAGGCTCAAACAACAGCAACAATCCATCCATCCATCCATCCATCCATGCATGAGTTAAGTGAGTATCAGGAGCTGAAAGACCTATTTCTTCTCTCTTCAGTTTTCTTTCCCCCCTCCACAAACAAACAACCCAAATTGTTATGAAGTGGCTTTTGTGTTATGAAAATGCTTGCAAATCATGAAAAAAAGTCTTTGAAAGATTGCAGGAGTGAGGAGTGGGTAGGTAAAGTGTAGAATGACTATAACCATTGGGAAAGGAAGGACTACACTATTTACTCCCTCCCTCCCTCCCCCTCTTCCTCTCAACACCCAAGCACATAAGTGGCATATTCTAGACTCACAAAAGAGCATCATCATGATTTTTCTACACCCACCATCATGTTGGTGTCCTTGAGACATGATGCTTGCTTTCAAAAACTTGCTAGGTTTGCACATGACACAAAATGATCTGCATTCAGAGTCCCTTGCTTGAAAAGTCCAAAATTAGGAAGCTTATCGCACAAGGGTGTGATAGTACTTACCAACAAGCATAGTACCTAAGCTCGTTCGACAACAAGGGTGCTTTCTTTTTTTTTCTTTTTTCTTTTTTTTCTTTTTATGTTCAGCAGTAAAAATAATAATTCAGTAAAAATAACAATTCAGCATCATACTAAATCATGAAGGTATTGTGCTTGAGAGCTTCATTTGTATTTTTGGCACATTAGGAATTTATTTTTCAGAATTTTTGACAATTTCAATATATAAAAAACTAATTGGTGCCTAACCAGCTTGGGTAGTACACTAGTCCATGTAGGGTTCACTAAGGGCATTTGACACCAGAAATTGACCACAAAACTTACCTACCGATTTCTGTTTGGTTTTGACAGTATCAAGCTCTTTCTCCCACAATTGGATGAATGTGATGATGATGTGACAAGGTAACAATAGAAGCAAGAACAAGATTCCAATGCAAACTCAATGATGCTCTTGAGTTCATGAAGTTTATTGATGAACATTCACTTTTCATTCATCATTTTAAAAGTTCATCCATTTTCACTTTTCATTCATCATTTTTTAAAATCATTCATCATCTTCACTTTTCATCCATTGTGAATGAACATATTATTAATGCTTCTAATAATGTGTCACATTCAAATTACATATATATTATGGTATTGTTGCCACCATCACCTTATGTTGTCCATTGAGACATCTTTGACCAAGTGGTTTGGATTGTCTTTGAAGATTGAATTTATGTTACCAATGTAGCTTAAGTATGTGATGCAATGGTTGTAGTTTTTCCAAGGACATTTCAAGGGACATGGAATGGAATCTAATCCAAACCTTCAATTCTATTTGGAAAATGTGTATTTTTTGGCAACACTATATGTTGCAAAACATGTTTTTGGCATGGCATTAGTAGATTCGTCATTTTTTGGAGTAATTTTCTACTTATATAAAATGAGATCAAAATTGCAACCTTAATTTAAGATATAAGGGACATCATAAATTACGTAAAATTGCATTGAAACATGTGACAATCCATGTCAAAAACATAATTGAACAAATGCACAATTGTAATTAATCACGACACACAATGGCATGCACCAAATTGCTCGAACTAGCAACAAGGTCAAAATCTCATTCCTTTGGGACATATTAGTTTTTTTGCCTTAAATGTGGCATTTAGTACATAACAATAATAATCATAAATTACACCCCATAACATACCCTAACATCTATCATTAAACATATGCTAGGACTTTTATAATTAGATATAGAAATAAAATACTTAATTTGATTCAATTCAACATTCATCCATCATCATCCATTTATCATCAACAATAAATGCTTTGAATGTGTTCAAAAATGTTCACATTGTATGGTGGGCCATATGGAAGTTTCCTTGAGCCAGGTGTCCATATGGGTATAAATAGAGCCCCTCATAAAATTATATTTAATTTGTTCAACACCAATCTATGGTGCCACTTAATTGTGTTTTAACCTTGTTTTTTATATTTCAGGTTTTCATTATTTGCATGTTTTAAACAAAATTTTCTTTATATCATTTCTTGCATGTACATTATGGCCTTGGTTTTAAGTAATCATTGGTGTGTGGTTTGACTTAAGTTGAGTTTTTTTGTTATGGTTTGTCATTGTACTTGTGGAAGTTGGAATTATTTTTGGTCATCGTAGTTTTTCATGCCCATAGTAGTTTGAACAATCTCCTCATCAAGCCTTGGCACCATTAACATGTGTTCCTAAAACACAACACCAAACAAAGGCACCACAATCAATTTCCTAGATAAGTTGATAGAACACATTCAAGGTACCTAAGGTTTTGTCTTGACCAAATATGTTTGGTCATTGAGCTTCATCCTTATTATCACCCAAACTAATGAGCCCAAATCGAACTCATTGACATGTTATTACTGAGCATAACCCTAGTTTCATTTAATTTGGTTTCCACCTTTGTTGGAACATTAATCTCCATTGCTCAACAAATTGAATCGTTCCTTGAAAATTTAATGTCATTTTGGAAATTTAGACAAAAAACGCACATCCATTAACAAGTTTTATGTTCTCTTCGCCATAGATCATGCCCAACTATTGTCCAACCAATTGGCATGTGACATCTTGTGAGACAAAGCTACATTCGTCTTAGTCAATTTCAATGTGTATTCAAAAGTGATGTAAAGGACTTAACTTACAAAATTTTCCAACTACCAATCAAGCCATTGCACATATTATTCAATAAAATGAAACATTTTTTAGTGTTGTTAGAAATGTTATTGGGAGCCATCACCAATCCAAATGAATTTTGCATCTCCCATGTTGTCCCAATCACTATAAACTACACCCAAAAAATGACCCCTTCCAAATTCATGAGATTTTATTTAAACCTCTTTCAAACTAAGAAAAAAAATGTCAACATGAAAACATTGCTAATATTGTGGAGAATATCATCGTATTGCTAATAAATATCCAAATAAACATGGTCACCATACATCACATGTCATTTTGAAGGAGGGTTCTTTTGAATCCACAAATTGTTAATCTTTAAATGAATGGTTGTCATTTTTCAAATAATAGATGTTTTTTTTACATCATGAAAAGAGAAAATATGAACATCCATCATTTTCTTGCCACCTTAGTGTGATTTCACCTACATGAAATCTCCATTCTCAAACTTCAAAATGTTAGACTTCCCCATAATCATGATTGTGTTTGTGAACTCAAATGTGAACATGGAAATAGATGTATATAAATGGAAATTGATAAGATTCTTAATAGTACACAAGGATCGAAGTGTTTCAAATCATTGGTTATGGGAACCCTTGCAAGGAAAAGAGACAAATTCTAATATATATGTCTTTCTAGCACAAAATTTTATACACAACAATCATAGTTGAGATCCCTAAATTTTATATGAATATTATTTCTAAAAAATGAATATGAACAATGTCAACATTTTAATTAACATCAACCATATATGATCAACTTGGACAAAGATCCATAACCCCCATAACTTGGCACAAGGTGAACTTATAGCACTTAAAAAATACATAAATGAAAATCTTGAAAAGAAGTTCATTCAACATTCCAAATCTTCAACTAATGCCTTAATCCAATTTCTAAACTTCTCTCAAAATATATGTTGATTATTGTGGATTGAATGATAATATTAGCTTAAAAACTTAATCCATATATATCCATGAATGAATTTTCAAAGAAAATGTAATTTTTTTTGTTTCAAGAAGGATTATTTATGTAACAAATGTGTACATTTCAACCAAAAATGGATATTTTAAGGTTGAATATTCTTCTTTACATTATTTGAAAGAAGTTTATCACATACAAACCATTTTATGAATTATAGAAACCCATGATTGGGGGAAAAGCTCTAAATTAATTCAAGATCATATAACATCAGTTCAATGATTTCTATAATTAAATATAATTCATATTTTCTTCAAAATATGTAAATATTATGATTCCATTTACATTATGTCATACTTTCATTACTTATAAATATTAATGTATCATGCGCCATTGACTTGAATGTGAACCAATTACCCAACTATCATAATTACAAAACATGTCCCCATTCCACTATGCATTCCATTTGACATCTACTCGACATTAAGTGGAAAGGTCCATGCATACTTAGTGCCAAGCATATTGCACTTGGTGTCAATGAAAAGCAAAGTTTTCATATTTGTTTGTTGTTAAATGTTAAACACATTTTTATGATATGATGCCTTATATTCCATTCCTTTGGAAATTTGTCATTTTTTGGAAATGGATATGCAATGAAATATTTGATGATGTCATCATTTTTTTCATAGGTTAAAAGTACATTATCTAAATATTTTAATATTGTGAAAAATAACGCGGACAAAGATGTCAATGTAACAAATAACATGCTAAAGGTAGGTAAATTGTCTTTGTCCCATGTGGTCCTCAATTTGGTTTATCAACACAAAACCAAGGTTGATTTTGGCGCTTGGACCTTTTTGAAGTATATTTTTTTATTTAGGTGGTTTTGTTTTGTGTGTTATTGAATTTAATGCTTGGCTTATAAATATAGCAAGCATCCCAAACATAAGAGATTGTTCTAGAACATTTAGTTCACTTTTGAGTTTCCCAAGAAAAATGTTTCATTTTTTTGGGATTGATAACCTCTCTTCTATTGCTTCTCACAACATGCATCCATGAAACAATTGTTCACTAGTTCTTCATGTCACATTTGAATGTCAAAAAAAATCTCAAATCCATCTTATGCACTTCTAATCCACTTTTGATTAGACAAAGCATGTACAATAACAATTTTTCATTTGAGACTTTTCTTTATTTTTTGAAGTCTTTTTGTGATCTTTAAAATGTGGGTTTTTAGCAAAAATTTACCATTTATCTTTGATCTATATTTTATCAAAAAATAAATATATTGTGTTAAGGTATTCAACTTTAAGCCAAATTGGAGGTGGTTGTAGATGGCATTTTGTTTTGAAACTCATCTTCTTTCACAAAATCATCACTACTAGATTTGATTAAAAATATGTCTTACCAAAACATCATGAGTAAATTTGGCCAAATGATATATAATAGCATTCATTGTTTCAACCACAAAATTTGACAATTAAATTCAATTAGTCAAAAAGATTTGTTTCCACAATGTTCATGTTTTTGAATTCTCCATGATTCCCAAATTTTCTAGTAAACACTACCCCCTAGTTAATTCATAATTAATGATTTACATCAACAACCAAAAAAAATTCATTCATATATGTTAGAAAGAAGAAAATATTATTAACAAATATATGAATGGATGCAATATGTTTTGGTTAATCCCAAAGAAGTCACTTTCATTTTATTCTAAATGACATGCAAAAAAACATAGGTGCAAAGTTTATTGATTTTTTTTAATTCACTTAAATAAAAATATAGTGCATATAATCCATTATGATCATATATGTTAAATATACCTAGAATATACCATTATTTCATAGCATATTTTTAAAAATTACCTCAAATGCTTCATAAATATACAAGGAAGGACTTCCATGTGGGGTTCATTCAAGATAGAGGTTTCATTTTCCATATTTATGAAAATTTAATTAATTTTCTCTCATTAGATATCCAATGATGTCAATTAGTGAGCATGCCTTTTTTTTACCATTTAAATATCATCACTAGTGGTCATTCCTCTTTTAGGAATCTTCCCAAAACAAATTATGCCTTCACTATAGCCCACATTATTGTTGATATGATTTATGTCCCTCCTATTCGACAAGGAACTATTGATATTTTGAGTGGGATTCTTCATGCTAAGGAAAGGATCACAAGATTGGTTTCAACTATTTATTTGATGCATTTGAAACTTTCAATGCCCCATATGATCCTTGTGCCTTTTTTGCCTCAAATATATGACATTCTACAAAGATTATGACTAGTCAAGTTAAACGATCAAAAAATTAAAAATCGTATAGAAAATGAACAATATTGTTATACCCATTAGAAATTTGGTTTTTAAAGTAGGATCACAAGTTCAAATGGATGAAATGTTAAATGAATAATTCAAAAATAATAATGGTAGAACAATCAATTTTCAATTTTGTTTCATCATATCATTTATCATAAACTACATGTCAATGGGCAAGATTTCAATTCTTCATCAACAAAAAATTGCTTATGTTGTCACCCACATGATGAAATACCATTTTAAATTGCAAATGTTTTATATACATTGTGATGTAATTAAATGTCACTACAAATACAAAGTTAAGAAGAAGCATTAAGCAATTTGCTTTAGAGCTCGTAAATGGGTGTCTTTTGTGAGATGAGCTTTTTTAGCTTGAAAATGTTTTTAAATGGTTTGGGAAAGGGGTTTAATTATGTAGAATGTGTCATTTTTCTTAGGGGTTTGTTGCAATGAATGTAAGAGTGGTTTGAAGATAGTTGTTGAAAAGGCTAGTCTTTCGCACTTATCAATTGCTAAAACATAAATGGGGATGATGGGAATTTGTTTGATAGAAAAACTAAAACTTTGATTTGGAAGTTGAATGGACACATCTTTTTCCAATATAAGGTGGATGTCAACAATGTTGAGTGGAAGTTAAAGATCCAAAACTTGCTATTGGCCAAGCAACTTAATGAAAATTATGTTGGAAAGTGTGGATGAAACAAACATTGTATATTACGAAAAAAATTCAATGACTAAGTGATGTGTGGTTGTGATTTCTAACAATTGGTAGCTAAAAACATAACCTAAGGTGTTGTTTGTGACATTTTCTCACCCAAAGTTATTATTTGTACACATGACGAGCATTCCCATTACAAGTTCCAAAATTATTACTAAACAATTTGTTTTGTTTTGCACACATCACAAATTTATAAGCTTCATGGGTTCACTCCAAATTTGTGTGAGATTTGTTATTTCATAGGTTCATATTGTTTTAACATGAATGTCATGCATTGTTTAAACATGGAAGTTGTGTGCACAACTTTCATGTGTAAACAACATGAATAGACATATAACATCTATGTCTGAATAATACGAATAGGCACATGACATTTATGTTTAAACAATGTGCAAGACATTGATGTTCATACAATGTAAGTAGATGAATGACATCCATGCCTATTCCATATGAACCTATGAAAAGCAAATTTCACACAACTATTATTGGCAAATTGTGGCCCCTGATGTTTGTGATGCACACAATGGAGGCTTTCATGTTTGGAGGCAAAAGGAGTCGAGCAACAACCCTCATGATATGTGCATGAACTATACTAGTAGAAAATCCATGACCGTGGTTCACAAGAATGATTGAAGGCAATTCAAAACATGTTCAATGTGAGTAAAATAGGCTTGAACTTGAAAGTAGTTGACATGATGTTGAATTTACATGTCTTGAATTAACGGCATCCAAAACATGGATGTTCGAAATACTAATGCGGGATTTTCTAAAAGATGTTATGAATTCATGGTCCAGTTATTGGTGCATGATCTTTGTTAGGTAAATTAATTGGTTAATCTTTCGATAAAGTTTGTAATTAACTTAATTTTGAATGGATGCACTTGGAATAGGCTAGATAAACAATGTGGGGTCAACTATAAGGCCAAACTAATACCAATTGCCATAATAAAATATGTGGTGTGTCTTGCCAACAACAATGGTTAGATGTTTTTTCAACTATCTAAGGTGGACATCGAATGATCCAAGGAATGTTCATATGCACATCACAAACTTCATGGGTCACAACTTAATAATAATAGTTGTGTGAATTCTATTTTTCATAAGTTTGTATGGAATAGACATGAATGTCATTCATCTATTTGTATTATTTGAACATCAATGTTGTGCGCATTATTTAAACACGAATATCGTATGCCTATTCATATTGTTTAAACACGAATGTTGCATGTCTATTCATGTTGTTTACACATGAAAGTTGTGCACATGACTTATGTGTTTAAACAATACAAACCTATGAAATAATAAATTTCACACAGTTTTGGAACGAACCCATGAAGCTTGTAAATATTTTACAAATGTTAATAGGCTTCCATAATGATCAATAGACATAGCTTAGCAAATGCATCAATGTCTTTAGAAATGTGTTGTGCACTTTATGGTTTTTCATTGTGGTTGAAGTTGAATATTACATAAATAGTGTGACCTTCAACATTCATACTGGCAATTCTCATGTGAACAACAACCATGATAAAATTTGATTGTTGCCAACTCCAAGCCAAAGTCAAGAAAGTCAAGATGACATAACTTTTCCCAATTCTTGCACCTTGAACAAGCCATGTGAAGAAAGGCTCATAATTGATTTCATAAATGTAATACAATCATATGAATTGTTCAACACATGCCTCACCAATATGAACATGGTGTGTTATTTTTTATTGAGGTGGTAAACAATATAAATGTCTTTAAAAAAAACTACATTGATAGAGGGGGTAATAGATTAAGGAGGGCATCTCATCAACATGGACTATAGTTGATGCAAGCTTTCCACTATGACTAGATGCATAATGAATTTTGTAATTGCCTTCATAAGGTGTTGGAGAATGGAATTTGTGTGTGGAACATTACAAATGTCTTTCATTCAAGCTTGGAATGTTGTTGGGTCCATGTGGCGGAATATGCAATGGGAAATATGTTGCAATGAAGCAACAAGATTTTCGATGATGGTGGTTGTAGTATGTATGTCCTCAAGGTGATCATAAGTAAATTACAAAAAGATAAGATTTTCAAAATTATTGTTTAATTGATCCTTGTTCAAACATTTTTAGAGTAGTCATCATTATTATCATAAGATATGTTTGGTGTAGAAAGATTGGCATAATCTAAACAACCAAATAGAATTTCAACAAAGTTGTGATCAATGTTCACCTCACTACTACATGAATTTTTCTAATTGGGTTTCCTAGTAAAAAAATACCCAAAATGATAAGCATAAAAAAAAACCACCCTATCAATAGGGACAAATCAATTTGGACCTTTTAGTGTGACTAAGTAGTCAATTTGGACATTTTCATTTTGATTGGCAAAGTGATTAACAAAATGATTAATTATTTGATTGGTAGATAGTGGACCATTTGATTGGGTCAAATTTATACATAAATTAAAATCATTTTTTGGATTATTAAATCACTTTTTAAATCAATAGGTAAGTAGGTCAATAAGTAGGTAGGTGTTAGCCTAGCCTAGCCTAGCCTAACTTACGTTACCTAACTTAATTTCACCAAGCTACTTTAGTCTAACCTACCTACCCTAGCCTTTTAAACATGCACATAAGTTGCAAATATAAGGAATTGAATCCCAAACCTTCACAATGATAAATGAGTTCCTTACCAATAGACTACACCATCAAAAGTGTTCAACTTTTATTAATTTTTTAATCTCAAATGTTTATTTCATATCACTAAACATAATGGCTAAACCTAATGATTAAATTTTGTGGCTCAACATAGTCGTTAAATCTAGTTGATAAACCTAATGGTTAAACTTTGGCTAAACCTAGTGGTTAAATCTAATGGCTAAACATAATGACAAAACTTTGGCTAAACAAAATGTTCAAACTTAGGCTAAACCTAGTGACTAAATTTAATGGTTAAACATAGTGACTAAATCTAATTGGCTAAACATAGGTTAAATTGAGTTGTTAAATTTAAGGGTTAAACATGATGATTAAAACTTGGTTAAACATAATGACTAAACTTAGATTAAACATAATGGCTAAACCTAGGTTAAACCTAGCGGGTAAATCTATGGTTAAGCATAATGGTTAAACCTAAACTATATTTAGTGGTTATACTTAATGGCTAAATTTAGGCTATACCTAGTGGCCAAATCTAACGATTCAACTTAGGTTAAATATAATGTCAAATCTAATGTTAAACATAATGGCTAAATTGAATAGCTAAATTAAAATTAAATTTAATGGTTAAACTTTGGGTAAATTTAATGGTTAAATATAGTGACAAAACATAATGATTAAATTTGGTAACTAAACTTAAGTAAGTAAACGAGTGGACAAGTAGGTAGATAATATGAAGGTAGGTGAGTAGGTAAATAAGTAGGTAGGTGAGAAGGTATAGGTAGATAAGTAGGTAAGTAGGTAGGTAAGTAATAGATGGGCATACATGTGGGTAATAAGTAGGTAAATAGTTAACTAGATAAATATGTGGGTGAATAGGTAGGGGGTAAATACATAAAATAATAGACAATGCCAAATTTGACTAAATATCATTAACCATTTTGATTAAATGTTTCACTTGATTAAAATCCATTTGTCACTTTTACTAAATATCATTGGCCATCTTAATTAAATCTTCAACTTGGCTAAAGACAATTGTTCATTTGACTAAAGATCATTAGCCATTTTGATGAAATGTTCAACTTGACTAAAAACCATTGGCCATTTTGACTAAGATTACAACTTGACTATATGTATTTAGTCAAATAAACCACTAGAGTCAAGTTGATTAGTCAAAAAATACATGTGTCATTCAAACCCTAGCTTTAATCAAAATATACATGTCCAATAATAAAAAATGACAAATTAGCCAACTTGAACCTTTTAAAAAACCATGGATTTTTCGTAAATGTTTCACTCACCTTTTGCTTCCCCATGTAGTATGGTTCACAATGTTCCCGTAGGCTTACATGGCAATAGGTAGGTTGTGTGGTTAGAATGTGATTTCCCACGAAATCTAATTCCTTAAAATGTCAATGGAAAAAAAGGCATTGTGTAATATGAGTAACATTTAGAAATAAGATAGGTGTTTCTTAATTGCCAAATTGTCTTATAAAATATTTAATAAACAAGTTCTAAAAACATTGATGATGTGTCTAAAGGGTTGGGCCTTGAATGAATGGGAACATCACCAAGAATGGGGTTCCTTGAAAAGGAATTGTTGACAAAAACAACTATTTAAAAAGTAGAGGCAAATTTATAAAGGGATACATTTTTCAATGAATTAGGGCAACATGAATAGTTTACAATGGGTGAAACAAATGGTCAAATTTTGTTTTCCAATCTAATAAAAGGCCTCCAAGATATTAGCATTTGCTAAATTATTTAAAAGGTGTCCAATGAAGAACCTAACAAGAGCCATAGAGGGGGCCACCTTGAAGTAAATACATGCATGCCATTGAGGTCATGATTTCTTGCTTGGAGAAGAGAAAACAAACAATGTTTGATATCCTATGGCATCCTTTGATGTTAGTAGTTATGTTGTTGAAAAGGTTTGACTCTATATGAACATGCTTGTTGAATGCATTTAAATGGAGGGTGGCTATATTTTAAACTCATTTTGGTTTTTGGTTGTGTACTTCATAATGCAATGTCATCACATCAAGTACATCCCAACTAATGATGAAATGTATGGTATGGTTGCATTAAAAAGTGGTAGTGATGATTAGAATATACCCATTGATATATTCATTGCCATTTTGACGATGTGGAATGATCTTGAACATCGTGTTGACCATTGCCACTAATTGGTTGAATCAGGGAAAGTGAAGTGGCACTTGGTTTTTGACAACATGTGTGCATACTTCTTGAAATAACATTCTGAGTGGACCCACAAGCAACTTTGGTACTTGAACAATGTTAAAGTTAATACAACCAAATCCACAAGGATTGGGATGTCACATTCAAAAAAAGAAATAGATTCAACACATTGATGAAGTTTTCAATTTCAATGGGACTAAAAGTTTTAAGTTGAATTCCTACAAAGCTGCCAATTGAATGGATGTTTGTTTCAATAGATGTATGTTAAGTGAAGTAGGTTTTGCAAGCTAAACAATTTGTGGCAACTAAAACACCCATGTTGTGTTTGGGCATCTTGAAAGTGAATATAAGGAGGACCAACACTTGGAGGGGCTCATCATAATTTGGATCAATGATTCCTTTTACAACAAGCATTATGACTTGGAGAAATGGTGATTGATGTGCAAGGAAGTGATCCATAAATGGGGAGTACGAATTTTTAAGCAATTGTAAAAACTTGGTTGTAGTGGTTGACATGCCACAAATATATACCAATTAATGGCCATGGAGGTTGCGATATCTTTGGGATTATGTGGATGCGAAAAAACCCTTTACAAAAGCCAATATCCTTACCTGGCACAAGGCATTGCAATTTTATATCCCACCTTAACATGTTGATGACAATCACTAGAAGAAAAATAAGTATTTTTGATTGGTCTTTATGACTAAATTTTAGTTACAAATAACATTTGCAACTAAAATCTCATCAATCACTTTGGACAAGTTGCATGCAATAATAATCACAAACAACAAGGGGTATGGGATGAAAGAAAAAGTCAACAAATACAAGTTCATCTTTTGATTCCATTGTATACATATTGTCACATGCAACTAATATGCAACTATTTTGGTCACAATTGAAGGTAAATGATGTGTTGACACATGTTTCAATATTTAGTTTTTAAAAATGTAATTATTATTGTTATTTTGAAATAATTTAGAATATTCAATTCAAATGATTGTATGATTTTATATTATGACACATGGCCCAATGTAAATATGCCATGTGGCCCTTTTAAATGATTTTAATACAAAATAATAATATTAAATTGGTAGGTACCTAGGTAGGTACATAAATAGGTGTTTACAAACTTAAACTCCATACCTACTTACCTATTCAGGTAAAAAGGTAGGTAGGTAGGTAGGTCCTACCTTCTTAAACTAAATACCTACTTGTATAAATAGGTACTTAGATTGGTAAGTACATATGTTGACCTAGGTGTAAAGGTCAAACTAAGTACCTACCTAACTAAGTAGATAAGTAGTTTGGAAAGGTAGGTAGTTTAAAATTGTGCATAATTAATTTTTTTGTTTTGGGTTAAACATTTTCATTGGCTCATCCCATGTGCACAATTTTTTTTATGTGAAATTGGATGACCACACCTTTTGTTTATATATTGTTCAAAATAGGAATGGAGAACATATAATATGGGATAGATTTTGAAGTTGCAATTTTCTCACAAACTAAATTGCGATTTCAAAACTTTTCTCATGCCTTTT
>Ga0209208_10009173_pt1 | contig 13050 bp, 6 predicted proteins | sample S1TSphfallax_3_FD_187694 | JGI IMG/M metagenome (GOLD analysis project Ga0209208, IMG submission 187694) | Host-associated microbial communities from peat moss isolated from Minnesota, USA - S1T2_Fd - Sphagnum fallax MG (SPAdes) (version 2) | ecosystem: Host-associated > Plants > Peat moss >...
GCTGCGCCGATGTCTTGGGTCCGTATGTCCCGGGGGGCGCCTTCAGCAACGTCTTGCTCCCCTCGATCTTGCCGGTAAAGGCTTACTTCGGCAGCAAGGAAGTTGACAATAACCTGACGCCGGGCACGCTGGACAGCAACGGCGGCGTTTCCGGCCAGATCGATTATAATATAGGTGACTTTACCTTCACGTCGATCACGGCCTGGCGGGAGTGGCGCAACAAACAGATCCGCGATGGCGATTACCACGATACATACGGTAACTATGTGACGTCGACCGACATTAATGACGAAGACTTCGGCGCTCTGAATTATAATCAGTATAGCCAGGAGTTTCGACTGACGTCGCCAACTTCGGGACGCTTCAACTACGTCGTCGGCGCCTTCTTCTGGTATACGCACGAGAATGACTGGTTCGACCGCTATGTGACCCAGTGCTCTCACAGCACGCTGCCGGCGAATTCCACCGGCTTCCAGCCGTGCAGCACGACGCCGGGCGTCAGCACCATCTCGACCGGCCAAGGGCCGGCGCTGTGGAACACCGAGTTCTACAATCAGGCGCTCTATGGTCAGTCCAACTACAAAGTCACCGACAAGCTGACTCTGGTCACCGGCCTGCGGGTCAGCCACGACCGGGTGCAATATGCGCTCGGCCGTACAGACGAGTTTCCGGCGGTCGTTCCGGCGTTCACCAGCTATTCGGGCATTGGCGGGACGTTCCATTACGCGGAACACGCCATCGCCACCGGCGTCACCGCCAAGGGCGGCCTAGAGTATCAGGTCGCCCCCGACAGCATGGCCTATTTCACCTATTCGCGCGGTTACAAGGGGCCCTCGCTCAACGACTACTATTCCGAAGGGGTCAACAATACGGGCGAAATCGCGCCGGAAACCTCCAACGCCTACGAGGTCGGGGCTAAGAACCAGTTCTTCGGTCGTCGCCTGACCTTCAACGCCGACCTGTTCTACGAAGAGTTCTATAACTTCCAGGCCAACAACTTCGTCAACCTGAACGGGGCGACGGTGGTGACCCTGCAGAACGCCGGTACGGTCAGCTCCCGCGGCGGGGAGGCGATGCTGACGTGGCGCGCCACCCATGACCTCTTGGTCAGCGGCGGCTACACCTACGATGACGCGGTCATCGTGGCCTACAACTGCCCGGCGTCGCTTGGCGCGGCCAACGTCATCAGCTGCAAGCTGGTCGATGGACGCCCGTTGCCGTTTGCGCCCAAGAACAAGGTCAACATCAACACCAGCTACGATGTGCCCGCGCCGTCGAACTGGCCCTTCGCCCTGCGCCTTACCTCGACCTATACCTACACGAGCTGGATCAACTACGACATCGCCCAGACGCCCCTGGCGCGCCAGCCTGGCTATGGTCTTTGGGATGCCGCGGCCCTGTTCTCAAGCCGGGACAACAAGTATCATCTGGGCTTCTTTGTGAAGAACATCACGAACCAGTACTACACCACCTTCATCACCCCCGGCGGTAACGGCGTCGCGGCGGGCTCCTACACTCGCCTGCAAGTGCCCCGCGACGCCCAGCGTTATACGGGCGTGAAGCTCACGGCGGACTTTTAGAGCGATGGGCGCCTAAGTTGACCCATTAACTCCGCTCATTCCGGGCGATGCCGGAACCCAGATCATAGAGACCCAACCTTTTGGCGATGGCGCTCTTTGATCTGGGCCCCGGTATTCACCGGGGTGAGCGGAAAAAATGTATCGACCACAGCCCCCTCAAACCGCCGATAGACCATAAGCCGCCCCACCAGCCGCGATCCAGCCGTCGATCTTGGCCTCCAGAATCGCCAGGGGCATAGCCCCGGTCATTATCACCTGGTCGTGGAAATCCTTGATGTTGTAGCGGGGGCCGAGCTTGGTTTGCGCCCGGTTGCGCAGCTCCAACAGCTTCAACTCGCCCACCTTATAGGCCGTGGCCTGGCCGGGATCGGAGATGTAGCGGTCGATCTCCACGCGAATGTCCTTCGCGGCCATCGACGTGTTGTCCGTCATAAAGGCGATCGCCCGATCCCGCGACCAACCCTTGGCGTGCATGCCGGTATCCACGACGAGCCGCACGGCGCGCAGCATCTCGAAATCCAGATGCCCGAACCACTGGTAGGGGTCTGTGAATAGCCCTAAGGCCTTGCCGAGCGACTCCGAATAGAGGCCCCACCCCTCGATATAGGCGGTGAAGTTGTCGCCGCCGAAGCGCAGAATATCGGGTAGGGCCGTATTCTCTTGCGCGAGCGAGCCCTGGAAGTGGTGGCCGGGGATGCCCTCGTGCAGTGTCAGGGTCTCAAGCGTCGGGATCGGCCGTGTGCTGAGCATCGACATGTTGAAGTAGAGCACGCCGGGCGACGATCCGTCGGGCGGGCCTAGGTTGTAATAGCCGGTGCCCCGCGCCTCGCCCATGGACGGCAGCGGCCGAACCTCGAACGGCGCCTTGGGCTTGCGATTGAACAGGCGCGGAATGCCGAGCCAGATGCGCGCCTCGATCGCCTTGAAGCGATCGAGCAGGTCTTGCGGCCGGGTATAATAGAATTGCGGATCGGTGCGGACATGCTGGAACAGCGCATGCAGATCGCCCGGAAAGCCGATGGTCTGGCGAACCGCCTCCAGCTCGCCCCGTATGCGCGCCACTTCGGAGAGGCCGAGCTGATGGATCGCGTCGGCCCCAAGATCGGTCGTCGTGTGATGACGTAAAGCGGCGGCATAGACCCGCGCCCCGTCCTTCATCGCCCAGAGGCCCGGCGCGTCGCGGGCGACCGGCAGGTAGGTTTCGGAGAGGTAGGTCTTCCACAGGCGATAGCCGGGCAGAACCTCGGTTTCGATGATCTCCCGATACGCCGCCGTCAGGCGCACGCGATCCGCCGCCCCGATGGCTGGGGGCATGGTCTTAATGGGCTGGTAGAAGGGCGTCTCGTCCGTCGGCAGGGCGAGCATGACGTTAACTTCAGCCAGAACATTCTGAACCACGATCTTGGGCTGAACATAGCCTCCTCTGACGCCTTCCTTCAGGCGCGCGACGGTGGTGTTCATATAGCCGCTGAAGCCGCGCAGCCTCAAAAGGCCGGTCTCGTAGTCCTGCACGGTCTTGAACGGCGCGCCGGCGCCCGACGCGGCGTCGGGAAAGCTGACCTGCAACCCGAAAGAAGGGTCGAGCGGGGTCAGGCGATCGATATAGAACAGGCCCGACGAGAAAGCCGCCAAAGCCTCCTCGGTCTTATAGGCGAAGACGTCGTAGGCGATCTGGTCGATGGGACCGAGACGGCTGCGGTCGATCGCCGACAGGCGGACGCGCTCGGCCGTTTTGGCTTTCAGGCGCGCGTCTCCATAGGCGTCGGACAGGGGATCGACGAAGCCGCCGGCCGCCGCGTCGCCCTGGCGGGTCGCCGCCAGGGGATCAAGGGACCCTTCGGCCTTGGCGCTGTCGGCGATGAGTTGGTTGAGCTTGCGGGCCTCGGTTCCGGCGTTCGATGGCGACTGGGCGTGAGCTGCGCCAGCGGCGGTCGCGCAGGCGACGGCGCCCGCCAGGATGCGCCGCCGCGAGGGGCTGCGTGCGGTTTCCAGATGCTCTGCCTCGGTCACGGCGTCCATTGCGCGATCGTCGCCTCCAACACGCCCATCGGCACGGGGCCGGGCTTAAGCACAAGATCGTGGAAGGCGCCCAGATCGAACTGGCCGCCCAGCCGCTTTCGGGCCGCCGCGCGGGCGGCGACAATCGCGTTCGCGCCGACTTTGAAGCTGCACGCCTGGCCGGGATAGACGCAATAGCGATCGATCTCGCGGCGGGTGGCCTCGAGCGTCTCGCCGATCTCCTCCACCATCCAGTTGACGGCCTTCTCCCGAGACCAGTGGTGGTAGTGCAGGCCCGTATCCACAACGATGCGCGCGGCGCGGAAGAGTTCGGATTGCAGATAGCCGATGCGCCCGAACGGGTCGTTCTCATAGGTCCCGATTTCGTCGGCGACCTGCTCGGCATAGAGCGCCCAGCCTTCTGTATAGGCCGAGAACTGCAGCATGCGGCGAAAGAGCGGCAAAGCTCCTGCGCGGCGCATATAGCCGTACTGGAAATGATGGCCCGGCACGCCCTCGTGATGGGCCAGCGTCGGCAGTCGCCAAGTGGGCAGGTCAGCGGGCCGGGCAAGGTTCAGCACAAAGGCGTCCGGCTGTCCGGCCGCGCCCTCTTGATAGAAGGCGCCGGGCGAGCCCTGTTCGACGGCGACCGCCATGCGCTGCACCACGATCGGGTCGACGATGGGATGGTTGAAGGCGCGGGGCAGCCGCGCTGTGACATCGGCCAAGGCCGCTTGCGCCAAGGCGATCAGCCTGGCCCTGCCGGCGTCGTCGTCGGAGACCAGGAAACGCGGGTCGCGGTTCAGGGCGTCGATGCGTGCGCCAACCGATCCTTGCGTGACCCCCTGGGCCTTCAGGTTCCGATCGATCTCATCGAGCAGCGCCTGGACTTGCGCGACGCCGGCGGCGTGCAGCTCTGCGGGGCCAGTGTCCACCGTGGTGTTGGCCTTCAGCGCCGCAGCATAATAGGCCTCGCCGTTCGGCAGCCGCCAGACGCCGGGCGTCTCGACAGCCTGGGGCCTCAGCGCCTGAAGTGCTGTGATCTGGCGGGTCAGGGCCGGCGCCACCGCGTCGCGGAAGATGGCTTCGCCGCGGGGGCCGATGTCGCTTAAGCCTGCCTTTGCGGCGCGCGCCACGGCGGGGGCGAGCAGCGCCGAGGTCGATGGCGGCGCGTCGCGCAGGCTGGCGATCTGGGCGACGGTGCGGTCGATCACGAAGCCCGGCGGCGTGACGCCCATACGCGCATCCCGGCCGATTCGATCGGTCTCCTGGTCTAGCGCGACGGCCAGCCCGTTCAGCCGGGCGTACCAGGCCTCCACGTCGGCCTTGGTCTCCAGAGGATGGCGCGATCCGATAAAGTCCGGCAGCCAGTAGTAGGCGCCGTTCATCTGGCTGACCACATAGGGGCTCGGCCGCAGATTGAGGTCGATATAGCCGTATCGGCCGAGAAGATCGTTGAACGTCTCGTAGACGAACGTCGCCACGTCCAGATCGCGCATCCCCTGCGCCGACAGCCCGCGCCGATCGATGCGGGCGAGCGCGCTGAGGGCGTCGACGGCCCGGCCGCGTTGGCTGGCCATCGCCGCCGCCGACCGGTCGTCCAACTGAGCCCGCAAGCCCGAATGGGCGCCGACATCGAAGTCGAAACTCGTCGCTTCCTCCGGCGAATTCACCAGCATGGTCTCTGCGCAGCGCTGAAGCAGGGCGGCGAGCGTCGCGTCGCTGGGCGTCGCGGCTTCGAGAGGGGATGACACGGCTAGGCCAAAGGCGGCGGTAGAGGTCTGTAAAAGCCGTCGCCGATCCATCATGCCGCTACCTGCTCCTTTGCGACAGTTCGAGCACTATCCGGGGCCAGGCTCAAGAGACGCTGTGGGTCAGGGGCTAGGTTCGGCTCGATCTCCGGTTGGTTCAGATATCCTTCGCGAGCCGCGCCGCGTCATAGATCGCCGCGTGGACATTGCGGGCGGCGACGGCGTCGCCCAGGCGATAGAGGTCGAATACGCCGTCCGGATTTCGTAGCGTCGCCTGCTCGGCGCCCGCCAGCAAGGCGGCGTAGTCCACCGCGCCTAAGTTCCGCGAGAGGGGCTTGAGCTCGAAGTACAGCTCGTCCGCGGGCAGGGTGCCGTGGTTTACGACCACCTGATCGACGATGCGGTCCTGTTGGGTCGCGCCATAGTCGCTGCCGAGTGTCGCGCGCAAGCGATTGCCGTCGAGCGCAACGGACTGGAGGCGATAGGTGACGGTGAAGGTGACGTTCGATCTCTGGAGCGAGCGCATATAGGGCACGAGGTTCATCGCCATGATCTCGGGTGCAAAGGTGCGATCCGGGGTGACGATCTCGACCCGCCCGCCCGCCGCCGCGATGACCTCCGCCGCCTGAAGCGCGGTGTGATCGCCCGCATCGTCGTACAGCAAGACCTCGACGCCTGGCTTGACCTGCCCCGACAAGATGTCCCAAGCAGAAACCGCCAGCTCGTTTCCGTGCTTCAGCACGTCGGTATGGGGCACGCCGCCCGTGGCGACGAAGACGACGTCCGGCTTGTGCGCTGTCACGGCCTCGACGTCCGCCCAGGTGTCGAACTGAAACGTCACGCCGAGCTTCTGGCACTGCTCGACGCGCCAATCGACGATGCCGAGCATCTCCCGTCGGCGCGGCGTCTGGGCGGCGAGGCGGAGCTGGCCGCCGGGCTTGCCTGAGGCTTCCAGCACCACGACCTCATGGCCGCGTTCCGCGCTGACCCGCGCCGCCTCCAGACCCGCAGGACCCGCGCCGGCCACCACGATCTTGCGACGGGCGGGCGCCTTTACGACGCTGTGGGGCAGGGTGAGCTCCCGGCCGCTGGCGGGGTTATGGATGCAATAGGCTTCGCCGCCCTGGTAGATGCGATCCAGACAGTAGTTGGCGCCGACGCAGGGGCGAATATCCTCTTCGCGTCCCTCCATGATCTTGCGCACGATGTGCGGGTCCGCGAGGTGCGCCCGCGTCATGCCGATCATATCCACCTTGCCCGAGGCGATGGCGTGGCGGGCGCTGGCGACATCGCCCACGCGCGCGGCATGAAAGACAGGCATCGCGACGTCGGCGCGCACGGCGCCGGCGAAATCCAGGTGGGGTGCGCTCGCCATACCCTGGATCGGAATTAAGTCAGTAAGCCCCGCGTCCGTATCAATATGGCCACGTACCACATTCAGGAAATCGACCAGCCCGCTGGCTTTCAGCCGGTGAGCGATCGCCAATCCGTCGTCTCGCGTCAAGCCGCCCTCGGCCGACTCGTCGAGCACGCACCGCAGGCCGACGATGAAGTCCGGCCCCACCCGGCCGCGGATGGCGTTGAGGACATCCAGCGCGAATTGCAGTCGGCCGTCCAGCGACCCGCCATAAGGCGCCTCGAGATCGTTGGTCAGGGGCGACCAGAACTGGTCGATCAGATGGCCGTAGGCTTCCAGCTCAATGCCATCCAGCCCTGCGGCCGCCACGCGCTCGGCGGCGTCGGCATAGTCGGCGACGATGCGGGCGATATCCCAATCCTCGATCCGCTTGGGGAAGGCGCGGTGCGCAGCCTCGCGCGCGTGGGACGGCGACACGACGGGCAGCCAGTCGCCCTTGTCCCATCGCGTCCGCCGTCCAAGGTGAGTGAGCTGGATCATGACCGCGGCGCCGTGCTCATGACAGGCGTCGGAGAGTTCGCGAAGCCAGGGCACCACCTCGTCGCGATAGACCAGCAGATTATTGAAGACCGGGGGGCTGTCGCGCGCCACCGAGGCCGAGCCCGCCGTCATGGTCATGGCGACGCCAGCCTTGGCGCGCTCGACGTGGTAGGCCCGGTAGCGCGCCTTGGGCATGCCGTCCTCAGCGTAGGCAGGCTCATGCGCCGTGGTTATGATCCGGTTGCGCAGGCTCAGGTGCTTCAGCTGGTAAGGCTGAAGAAGTGGGTCGGCAGGCATGCTAGATTGCGCCTCCTGGAGTCGATTAAACGGCGTCCGCAACCGGCGCAGTGTACACTGCTGTCAACTCGGACGACATGGACGTACATTTCGTTAGCATAAAACTTGGGGACCGCATGGAAAAATTGGCGAAGCGTCGGGAGGCTAGCGGGAGGGGATCGCCTGAGGTTTGGCTCGACGCCGCTTATGATCTTTTGCTCGAATCGGGCGTCGACGCGATCCGGATCGTGCCGCTTGCGGAAAGGCTTCAGCTGGCGCGAACCAGCTTCTACTGGTTCTTTGAGGACCGCAGCGCTTTGCTGACCGCTCTCCTGGATCGATGGCGGTCGGTGAATACGGCAAACCTCATTCAACGTACCGAACTTTACGCCGAAAGCATTACAGAAGCGATTTTCAATCTGTTCGATTGTTGGTTAGACCCGACATTGTTCGACTCCAAGTTTGAGTTTTCAATCCGCAGCTGGGCGCAGCAGTCGTCCGAAGTGGCCGCCGACATCCGCAGCGCCGACGCTGTGCGCATCGACGCCCTGACCAAGATGTTCCTGCGATTTGGCTTCGATCCGTTGGCCGCCGATGTGCGGGCGCGGACCATCTATCTGACCCAGATCGGCTATATCTCGATGAAGTCCGAAGAGGATCTCGCCACGCGCATGACGCGAATTCCAGACTATGTCGAAATTTTCACCGGCCAAGCCGCCCTGCCGCGGGAGTTGGACCGCTTCTTTGCGCGTCACGGCTACACCCCGCCGCAGGCGCGCGCTTCGACTGAGACCCGCAAGGTCTAAGGGTCGGATCGACGTCGACCCCCATCACGCGCCGGGCTCGCCACGGCGGCGCCCAGGACATGAGCATTATCGAGCTATCTGCCTCATTCGGAGCAGGCGCCTACGCCAAGCGCGTGTACTAAGGTGTCCGTCATCTTGACACATATGTACATTGCGACCTAGCCAGTGGTGACAACGTCATCGCTGAGCGTTGCGTTGCAGGGACGCGACCATGGCTATCGAAGCGGGTCGTATAAGTATTGGGGTTAACTGGATCAGCCTCTAAGTCGCTTTGGTTCCATACTGAGGCGCTATCCAGAAGGAATTATACCTGTCGTTATAAAGTATAGCGTTTCGCAGTTTTGGGGAGGTCGGCTTGGCGCGCACAGTTTTGAAGACGGGGCGCGGGATTAAGCCGAACGTGTGATCGGAGCTTCAGGGGGAGCACATGAAAAAATCGATGCGCGCGGGTCTACGTTCGACCACGCCTTTGTTCGCCGGAACCGCCGTTGGCGCGGCGATTGTCATGTCGCTATCGGCCGCTCCGGCGCAGGCTCAAACTCAAGCCGCGACCGACAACGCTCAGCAGGTGGTGCCCGAAGTCGTAGTGACCGCCAACCGCCGTGATCAGACGCTTGAAAGCGTGCCCTACAGCCTCTCCGTGGTGAGCAGTCAGCAGCTTTCCCAGGCCGGCGTGACCGACTTGGCCTCCCTGTCGTTGGCGGTGCCGGGGCTTAGCATGTACGACTACGGCTCGCGCCTCGCGGGGGCCACAGTGCCGATCATCCGCGGCATCAACGCCACCAGCGAGCCGACCCGCGGCTTTCGAAGCTTTGAGCAGAGCCCGGTCGGCGTCTATATCGATAACTCGCCCATCGAAGGCTATCTCCAGCTCGACGACCTGAAGCAGGTCGAGGTGCTGCGGGGGCCGCAAGGCACGCTTTATGGCGCCGGGGCCCTGGGCGGCGCGCTGCGTCTGATCCTGAACGAGCCCCAGCTTGGCGAATGGCACGGGGCCTTGGAGGCCAGCAGCGGGTACGTCGACCATTCGAGCGAGCCCAGCTATTCGTTCGACGGTATGCTCAACGTTCCGGTGGGCGAAACCGCTGCGCTGCGCTTCTCCGCCAAATACGAATATGATCCGGGCTTCATCAACGTCAGTGGACTGATGAAGACCACGGGGTCGGGCGTCAGCGCCATTCCCGTGCTCGCTAACCCGAGCGACCCGGTCAACAGCTCAGGGGTCTATTACAGCAAGAACGACTGGAACTATCAGGACGCGCTGACCAGCCGCGCCAGTTTCCTTTGGAAGCCGATCGCGCCCTTCCACGTCGAGGTTTCCGTGATCCACGCCACGGTGAATGGCGACGGCGGCCCCCAGGTCAATCCCAGCTTCGCCGGCGGCGCCTCTCCGATCGATCCGAACGAAACCTTGCCCGCCGGGGGCAAGTATCAGGAGTTTTCGCAGGTCGATCAGCCCTTCTCGCGCAACACCAATCTCGTCAGCATCGATCCAAGCTACGACGCAGGGTTCGCGACGCTGTCGGCGACGACCTCTTATCAGACGACGGCCGGCTATACGCTCGAAGACGATACCTATGCGCTCGCGGGCATCGATGGGGGCGCCTATACGCCGTATTACGCCGGCGTGCCGACGAACCCGCGGTTTGTTTACGACTACCTTTTCACCGATCACGAGCAAACGTTTTCGCAAGAAGTGCGGCTGGTCTCCAAGACCAGTCCCGACAAGATCTTCGACTACGTGCTCGGCGCCTATTATGAGAGCCAGGAGCGCAACGGCGCCTGGACGATCGCGGTGCCGGGCTCGCCAGAGCGTTCAGCGGCGGAGGGCTGCAACAGCCCGACCTATGCGGGCGCCTACTGTCAGATTCCGACCGCGCCAGGCGACGTCAACTTCTCGCAGATCGACACCCAGCACTTCTCAGATACGTCCGTCTTTGGCGAGCTGACGTTCCATTTTCTGCAGCACGGGCAGTTCATCGTCGGCGGTCGGCATTTTTCGCAGACCTTCACCGACGCCCAGTCCTATGACGACTATACCTTCCCGACCTACATCCCCGCGACGCCTCATAAGGCGCCGGCATCCAAGACCATCGGAAAGGTGGACCTGTCCTACGAATACGCCCGCGGCCAGAGCGCCTACGCCCTATGGTCGCAAGGCTTTCGGCGCGGGGGCGCGAATTCCGTGCCCCTCACAGGCATTTTCCAGGAAAGTCCCCTCCTGGCGACCTACGCTCCTGATAGCACAAATAACTATGAAGCGGGTGTCAAGGGCCGGTTCCGCAACGGCTTGACCTACACCTTCGACGTTTTTGACATAAAGTGGAGCAAGCCGCAGATCTCCGCGAGCCTGCCGTCGGGCAACTTGGCGGTGTACAACGCCAATACGGCCGAATCGAAAGGCTTCGAGGTCGAGTCGAGCGGGCCGCTGCCGATCAGCGGGTTCAGCTACAATGTCAGCGCGGCCTATGCCGACGCCAAGCTCACGAGCGACTTCTCGTTGCCGGCTAACGACGGGGCGGGGGTAATCATCCCCGGACTGATCTCCGGCAAGGCGGGGGAGCAGCTGCCCGGCAGTCCCAAGGTCAGCGTGGGCGCCAATCTGCAATATTTCCGCACCATCGCGCCCGATTACGATCTGACCGTTTCGCTGAACGGCGTGAGCCGCTCGCCCATTACGATGAACCTCGCCAGCGGTCTGGGCACATCGTCGGTGCAGAAGTCGTCGGCCTATAACGTCTTTAATCTGCAAGCCGCCTTGAAGCACCAGTCATGGCGCATGACCCTCTATGTCAAGAACCTGTTCGATGTGGAGGAGACGCTGGCGCCCCCGACGCAGCCAAACGAGCTCAACAATTTGACGAATGACAATATCGTCAACCGTCCCCGCGAGATCGGTCTGCGTTTGGGGTATTCTTATTAGGTGGCTAGGGCGGCGTTGAAACATAGGAGTCGCGCAATATTTTTCCGCTCACCCCGCGAAAGCGCATAGGTGTTGAAATATATCCAATTGCGCGCTTCGTCTTCCGCCTTCCCCGGACTTGTTCCGGGGACCCATGGCGCGACATTTCAACCGCTAAATGGGTCTCAGGCCTCGCGCCACAGACCTGAAGACAATTGAGAGGCTACACCGGCGAGGCGCGAACTTTCTGACAGCCATGCGCCAGCTTACAATGTCGCGCCATGGATGCCCGGAACAAGTCCGGGCAAGACGGAAGAAAGACGTCGTAACGAGCTTAAGCCACCATTGAGGAGCGTTTATGCGATCACTGAGAGAAGCGATTTTGTCGAGGCCATACAGCTGCGGCCTGAGCGCCATAGCCGTCGCCCTTCTCCTCAGCATGCTCGGCCAGTCCGCCGCGCGGGCCGCCGAGCCCGCGCCAACCAAACCCTGCGACGGCCCTTCCTACCACCAGTTCGATTTCTGGCTGGGCGACTGGCGCGTTTATGACGGGACCAACGGTCAGCTGGTCGCCAAAGACCATATCGCGACCCAGTACGCCGGCTGCGTCGTGCAGCAGACCATGACCTTCGTCACCGACATGTATCGTAAGCCCGGCGTCGCCTATCGTCTGGCCGGCGCCAGCACGAGCCGGTTCGACGGCCAACAGTGGCTGCAGCTGTGGGTCGATAATCAGTGGGGCGCCATCATCATGAAGGGCGCGCCGACGAAGGACGCCGCCATGGTCCTGGATACGGTGATCCCATCGCGGGGCCGCGATGTGCGGTTGATCTGGAAGCTCGAGCCCGGCGGCGTTGTACGGATTTTGCAGGATGTGGCCGATACCGGCAGCGGAAAGTGGGACCGGTACGGCGATCTGATCTATCGCCGCGAGCCCGCCAGCGCGGCGGCGCCTCAAGCGTCCAGCGGCGCCTCGACCCCGTGACGATGCAGGGCGTCGATCAAGGGCTCCAAATGCTTCCGATAATGGCGCCAGCGCTCGCGCGAGGTGGTGTAGATCGGCCGGCGAATCTGAGCCGCGCTCGCCGTGTAGGACGCCGACGTATTGCTCTGGATGTCGACCGCCTCGTCGCGCCACGCCAAGCCGCAATGGCGCACCGCCGCCGCGCCCACCTCCGCCGGGCGATCCACCAGCGCCTCGTAGCGGACCTCGTGAACCGCCTCGCCCAAGGTGCTCTTCCAGTGGTCTGTCAGCCGGGCGTAAGCGGCGTAATAGCGCGCGAGATCTTCGAAGTCGTAGCTGAAGGGATAGGCGTCCCCGAACAGGGTCCTGAACATGGCGAAACAGCTGTCGACCGGCGACCGGGCCATCAGCAGCAGGGCGGCGTCGGGCAGCGCCCGGTGAATCGCGCCCAGGTACAGATAGTTCATGGGTAGTTTCTCCACCACCGACACCCCGCTGCGGCCTCCAGCGGATCGGGCATATGCGGCCCCGACCGCGAGGGGATCGGCTCTGGCGGCTCTCGTGAAGATGTCTTCAGGGCCGGCGGGCGTGGCGCCGAGCAGGGCGCGGGAGACGTTGTCGGTCTCTCCGTTTGTGACGACGTTGGGCAATCCCGACACCAAGCGCTCAAGCAGAGTCGTGCCGGATCGGGGAAGGCCGACGATGAAGATAAAGGCCGCCGGGTCGCCGCCGCGGGTCGCCGGCTTGGCGGCGGCCTTTGGAAAGGCGGCCTGGATGCTGGCCAGTTTTTGCTCATCGACCGCGACGTCATACGCCAAACGGCGCCGCCGCGCCGCCGCCGCCTCGGCGTACCAACGAAACGCCTCGTCGTATTCG
>Ga0209208_10009174_pt1 | contig 13048 bp, 14 predicted proteins | sample S1TSphfallax_3_FD_187694 | JGI IMG/M metagenome (GOLD analysis project Ga0209208, IMG submission 187694) | Host-associated microbial communities from peat moss isolated from Minnesota, USA - S1T2_Fd - Sphagnum fallax MG (SPAdes) (version 2) | ecosystem: Host-associated > Plants > Peat moss >...
GTTTGCGCGTTCGCGTTCGACTGCGAGAGGACCGACGTACCGACCTGAACCAGGATCTGGAGGCGGGTGAAGTTGGTCGTCTCTTGACCGACGTTGAGGTCGGCGATGTTCGACTCGGACGCTTGCAGGTTGACCGCCGCGGTGTTGTCGTTGTCCTGATCCTCGTTGAGGCGGACTTGGATGGCACCGAGTTGGGCGCGCTGCGCGAGCAGCGTCTGCAGGGCGTTGTCAATCTGACCGATCGCGTCTTCCGCACCGAGCGACGGAGCCGACGAAGCCGAGAGCAACAGGTTGATGTTCGAGATCCGGAGCGTCGAGGTGTTCGAGGCCTGGAACCCGACCTGGATCGTATCGCCTTCGTCAGCACCCGACTGGAAGTTGAACGCCGGAGAATTCGGGTTCGAGAGTGCCGCGACGTTCTGCGAGATCTTGATGTACGAGGTCACGCCGACATCGGCCGTCGAGAACGCGCCGAGCGTCACCGAAACGTTGTCGAACAGCGTCGTGACGGACTGAGCGGCGAGCAACTGCGTGCCGACCGAAACCGGGCTAGCCGAGGTGCTTTGGCTCGAGAAGAACGTCTCTTCAACGGCGATCGAGGTGCCGGTGTTGATGACCTGGAGTTCGATCGTGCCGTCGCCCGTGAAGCCGGTGGTGCCGGAGGCTGCGGTGAACCCCTGGATCCCGGTCAGGCCCGTGCCCGACGTCGTGTTGAAGTTCGCGTTCGCGGCAATCGCGGTCGCGACGAGCAGGCCGTAGTTGGTCGACGTGCCCGCGATGTTGCCGTTCGAGGCGAGCGCCGCATTCGCGGTGATCGACAGCGAAGCATTGACTTCCGGTTGGAAGCCGGCGTGCGAGCCATCGAGCAACGGCAGGCCGTTGAACTCGGTGTTCTGCGCGATGCGGTTGACTTCGAGCAGCAACTGGGAAACTTCGGTCTGAAGATCCGCTTTGTCGCTGTCCGAGGTGATGTCGGATGACGCTTCGACCGCGAGCGAGCGAATGCGTTGGAGCAAGTCGGTGGTCGTCGCGAGCGCGCCGTCGGCGATCGACGCCGCGTTGTTCGCGTTCTGAACGTTTTGAACCGCTTGATCGAATCCGTTGACCTGCGATTGCAGGGTCTGGGAGATCGCAAGACCCGACGGATCATCCGCCGCGGTATTGATGCGGAGGCCGCTCGAGAGCCGGGTGACCGACGTCTGAAGGGCCGACTGGTTCTTATCGAGGTTGAGTGAGACGCTATTCGCGAGCAGGTTGTTCGCGATGCTCAAGCCATCTGCCATTGTGTTCCTCCATGAAACAAACTACACATGTGTATCGGGTCGACCAAAGCAGGACATCATCGTGATGCCCCTACTCCAGAGTCATCGGCCGGGATTGGTCCGCACTTTAGTCCTTCTTCTTCGGACCCCTGCGCGGGGTGAGGGTGGCCGGATTGACCTGGCGTAGAACCGGGGGTTCACCCACGGCGGCAGCGGCGGCAGGCGCCGGCGTCTGTCCCGCGGCGGCCCGATTGACGCGTTGGATCTCCTCGTACACCTCGGAGCGGTGGACCGGGATCTCACGCGGAGCGTCGATGCCGAGCTTCACTTGGTCCCGGTCGACCGAGACGACGACGATCCGGACGTTGTCGCCCACCATGATCGCCTGATTGAGTTTTCGTGAAAGTACCAGCATGCGGGTCGCCCTCCGTGGCTCGTTCCGGCTGTGCTTGCCCGGCTAGGTCGCGACGACCTCCCCGGCCGCAGCCGAGCCGGCCGTAGACGCGGCTGCCGGCTTGCGCGGGATCGGCGTGCGGGCGGAGTAGCGCTGGTTTTCAAGGGGGACCTGGCGGCCGACGCGGGTCTTGAGGTTGATCACGACCGGCGCCAGCAGGTTGATCGTCATCTCGGTGGCTCCTTTGCCGACGACGCAAACGCAGAGCAGGCAGAAATCGTCGGGATTCGCAAGCCCCAGGGACTGCTTGGCGTAGTGCGGCAGCGGGGCTTCGTAGTCGTCGAAGAGCGACCAGGGGTCGGTCAGCGGCAGCGCAATGGCGTGATCGTCGAGGCTCTGCAGCCAGACGTAGCCGGCTTGCTCGGGGATCGCGAGGACGAGGAACCGGCGCAAGTCCGCGAAGCCCGGCAGACCCCAGGGGAACGTGATGACCTCGTTTTCGGCAAACGTGCACTCCCCGAAATTCGGGAGCACGACGGTCGTCACGGTTGGGGCTGTGTCCACGAAATTCACCTCGGCGATCAACTGATGTAGTCGAAGAGCGTCTTACCTTCGAGCCGCGTCGTCGTCTCGAACGCGGCTTGGAGGGCGGTCTCCACTTCCGTGAACTGGGAGGTGGCCGAGGCCACGTTCACGTCTTCCAAGCCCGACTTCACAGCTGTATTATCGGTCGATTGCGTGGTGACTTGACTCTGGACGGCGCTCAGGGTGTTGATCGATGCCCCGACGGCCGCGCGCGAGCTGAGCGTCACGTTGAGGGCGTTGTCGACGTCGGTGAGTTGGGTCGAGAGGGTGCTCGTCGTATCGGCCTGCCCCGCGAGCCCGAACGCTTCGACGAAGTTCGCGGTGCCCGTGGCCGCCGGCGGCCCCGGTGAGGGAACGTCGGTCACGGTGAACGTCTTGCCGTCCACCGAGGTCAGCGAGAGGCGTTGGGTCTTGACGTCGAAGCTCGCCGTGATCCCGGAGGTCGCCGTGTTCGCGTTGATCTCGCTCACGACGCTGGTCGGTGCGGTGATTGGCGAACCGTCATCGATGGGCGTTGCGGCGTTGAAGGTGTACGTCTCGACCGACGTCCCGCCGTTCGCCGTCGCGGCGTTGATCGAGATCGCGTAGTCGCCGTTCGAGTCGGCCTTTAGCGGCGTCGCGAGCGGCGCGTCACCGAGCGTCGAGGGGGTCACACCGGCGTCGGGCGACGAGATGGCTTGGATCACCTGGCCCGGGAGGTTGAGCGCGGTGCCGCTCTCGTCGGTCACGGTGCCGTTGTCGAGCGTACTTTGAAGATTCTGCAGCACCTGGAACACGCTGGGCGAACCGTCGGCGGCGTCGACGTTGAACGCCTGTTGCAGCGAGGTCGAGGTCGTGACTTCCTGGCCGTTGTCGAGGAGTTGACCCTGGCTTGCGTTGTTGCCGTTGATCGTCACGCTGGTGATCGGGCTGCCGACGGCGGTGACCGGCGGCTGGGTCGGGTTCGCGCTGCCCGCAAAGATGTAGGTGCCGTTGTACTGCGTGTTCGCGATCGCGACCGCTTGCGAGAGCAACTGCGAAACCTGGCCGCCGATTTGCTTGAGCTGCGAGGCCGTGGTCGTGGTGGCCGACGCCTGCACGGCGAGCGAACGCGCGCTCTGGAGCAGCGACGTCAGGCTCGCGAGCGCGGAGTCCGTTGAGGTCAGCTGGTTCGATGCGCTCGTGATATCGGTCGTCTGCTGCGTTTCGGTTGCGAGCGTCGTGCGCAGCGAAAGATCTTCGGTGACCGCGGTCGGATCGTCGGAGGGCGCGTTGAACGAAATACCCGACGAGAGTTGGCTACCGAGCGTCTGATATTCGGTCTCGAGATTGTCGATCGACGTCGTTTGATTGTCGTAGATCGTCGATGTTGCGATGCGCATGGATCTTCTCCGGGACGGACGTTAGGCCGAGGTACTGATCATATTGATCGTGGTCTGCAACAGAGTATTGATCGCGCTGATCGTTTGGGCGGCGGCCTGGTACGCGCTCTGGTACTTGAGCAGGTTCTGCGTCTCTTCATCGAGGTTGATGCCGTCGACGGCCTGACGCGAGGTGTTGATCGAGCCGGCAAGATTGGTCTGCGTCGTCGAGCCGGTCGTCGCGGTCGAGAGATCGGTCGCCATCTGACTCACAAGACTGCTATACGCGGTGCCGAGCGTCTCACTCGGGGTCGTCGTGATCGCATCGCCCATCGCCGGTAAGCTCGAGAAGTTCGCGGTGATGCTGCCGGTGTCGTAGTTCACGGCGGTAACGGTCACGGTTTGCTCCGTCCCCGTCGCCGCGCTGATGAACGTCAACTCTTGGCCGACGTCGACGTTGTCGTAGGCGGTCGGATCCGCAGCCGGCGCCGTGATGGTCAGGCTCCCGGGGACGACCGTCCCGGTGACGCTTCCGACCGTCGTCTGCAGGTACCCGATGCCGACGGGCGTCGAGAACAGCGACACCAGGGCGTTCGCAACGCCGGTATCGTCGGTGCCGTCACCATTCGTGCCGATCGTCTGGCCGTTGATCCCCGATGCGCCGAGCACGCCGAGCAGCGACGGCGCCGTGGCACCTTGCGTCGTATCCGGCGTGCCGGTGATGTTGCTGTCGCTGATCTCGAAGGTCGGCGAATTCGCGTTCGCGCCTTGGGCTGCGCGCGAGGCGAGGCTCGTATTCGTCGGATCGCGCGTGAAGACGATCGTTTGACCGGTCGAATTGTACGAAGCGGTGACGCCGAGCTGCGCCGCGTTGAAGTTCGAGATGAAATCGGCGACGGTCGCCGCGTTGCCTTTCGCACTCGCCGGCACCGCGCCATCGCCCATGATCGCGGTCGGCGTCACATTTGGGTTCGTGCTGTAGTAGAAATATTGATTGACGCCGTTGACCGTCACGGTCAGCGCGCCTTGGACTCCCGCGAGCACGGCCGGCGGACCAACCGCCGCGACGGTCGGCGGATTGTTCAGGTCTGCATTGCCGTCGAGCTGATCATCGAGGTTGACGGTCGTGTTCGCTGCGTTGAGCGGTTGCGGCGCAAGCGGACTCCCCGTCGTCGAATTCGTGGCGGTCGACGAGATTGCCGCGGTCGTCGCGAACGACGTGACGACTTCGCTTGCTTCATCGATCCCGACTTGAATGTTGGTCGCGCTGATCGGGTTGGTCGCAGACACCGGCTGGAACAGGGCCGTGCCGGCGTTGCCCTCGCTGTCGTAGCCGGACTCGGTGATGCGATTGATCTCGCCGGCGGCGGCGCTGGCGAAATTGTTCAACTGCTGGCTGTACGGAATGAGCTTGTTGTTATACAGGTCGGCGAACGCGCCGAGCTGCCCCGAGCCGAGCGGAATCGCGGTCGGGTTGGTTGGATTCGCGTCGTCGGCGAAGCCGATCTTGAATTCGGGCGATCCATCGCTCGCCGTGCCGACGACCGGCGCCGCGAGCGTGTAGGCCTCGGTGTCGTTGACGAGCGCCTGACCGTTGACGGTGACGAGGGTCGAGCCGTCGGCCTGAATCGAGGTCTGCACGGAGATCAGCTGCGAGAGCTGATCGATATCTTCGTCGCGCTGATCGAGATAGGTGTTGGGGCTATTGCCGACCGCCGTCTGCGCGCGGATCTCGCCGTTGAGTTGGGCGATGTTTTCGATCAGCGTGTTGGCTTGCGAGACGACCGAGGTCGCCTGGGTGAGGACGGTCGATTCCTGATTCTGAATCGCCTCGCCCGCGTTATTGAGCGCGGTGACGAAGCCGCCGGCCGCCGAGATGACGCCTTGCTGCACGCTCGTCGACGTCGGCGACGAAGCCAGACTCGAGAGCGAGGTCTGGAGCGTCGTGAACGCGGTGTTCACACCGTTGCTCGGCTCGCCGAATTCGCTCTGCAGGTTCGTGAGCTGCGCCTGTTCGGTCGAATAGTAATTCGCCGAGGAGGTGGCACCGCGGAAGAGTCCGTCGTAGCTGTCGTCGTGAATGCGCCGGATCGAGTCGACCATCGATCCCTCACCGAGCGTCCCGGGATCGGTCACGTCCGTGCCGTAATCGGGTGAACCGGCGATCGGCTGGGCTTCGGTGAGCTCGGCGACCTGGCGCGAGGCGCCCGCGACGTTGACGTTGGCGATGTTGTTGGACGTGACGTCCATCGCTTCCGTGTACGCCTGGAGCGCGTTCCCGGCGGTGTTGAGGGCAAAAAAGCTCATGCTTTGCGGCTCACGAGGACACTTCCGGAGGGTGGCGGCACGATGCCGCGGCGTTTGTAGGTGCCGGGTTTCTCGGACATCGATGCTTGCAGCACGCGCACGACGCGCTGCAGGCGCTCCATCCCGGCGAGGATGAGGGCCTTGTTGTTCGAGATCGTGATGCGCAGCGCGATGCCGCGGATTTCCATGTCGCGCACGAGCGCCGCCATCGGCCGGCGCATCGGCACGGGAGCGTACAAACACACTTGTGCGAGCGTCAAATCGCCGAAGCCGCGCTTCTGCATCTGCATCCGGCGATCGTGGGCGACCGTGAACACGACGCGATAGGCGTTGACCTTCTTGTCGGCGGCCTCGATGTCGCGCGGCTTGCCGCCTGCCAGGGCCTGAGTCATCTCGAGCGCGGCGGCGCCAAGCTGGGCGAGTGCCTTGTTCTCCGCGGCCAGCATGTCGCCGTAGGTACGCCAGCTGTCGGCAGCCATCAGCGTACCCCTCGCGCGGCGGCGCCGCTGGTCGCTAGGCGGGAATCGCCTCCGCCACGAGCCGGCCGAGCAACTTCTCGACGATTTGATCCGAGGGAACGTAATACCGCCCCTCGGCGATCCGGCGCTGCAAATCCGCCACGAGCGACGAGCGATAGAACGGATTCGAGATCACTTCCTGCGCCATACCCGCAAGGCCGGACGTCTCGGACGTCGCCTCGTAGGAATCGCTCGTGTCGTACGAGATCGAACCGACCTGCGGTCGCTTCTTCTTCGCTTGCGCACGATGGGCCGAGACGACGGACTCGATCTCGGACCGGCTGATGATCATAAGGCTTGACTTCTCCCCCTGCTTCCTTGCTAGGAGTGTTGTCGGAGTCTTGGAGTTCCAACTTTAGGAAAGCGGCGCCAAACATCAGAATTCGCCCTCGCCGATTTGGCGCGTCTTGAGCGCGGCCTGGGGATTTGCCAGCACGGATGCCTTGAGTTGCGATTCCAGCATCTTCGCAATACCGAACGAACCCGACTTGGCGACGGTCTCGGACTGTTTCTCATCGAGCATATCCTGGAACATCGTGTCCGCGTTCGAGGTCTCGCCGGTGATCGACGCGGGCGGCGCGGTCTTGCGCATCTCTTTGAAGAGCATGTCGACGAAGACCGACTCGAACTGGGTCGCGGCAGCATGGAGGCGCTTGAGCGCCGTCTGCTGGTCCGCGGTGAGCGGCGCCGGCGCTTTCGCCGCGTGAACGCCGATCGTATTCGTGATGTCCGCCATCGTCAGATGATGTCCAGGTCGGCCTGCAGCGAGCCGGATTCACGCAGCGACTGCACGATCGAGATCAGGTCGCGCGGCGAGACGCCGATCGTATTGAGCGCCCGCACGACCTGTCCGAGGGTCGCCGCGCCGTTGATATAGATCAGTTTGCGGCCGCTCTCGGTCGCGGTCACCGTCGTGTTGCGCTGGTTGGCCGGCTGCGCGTTCGAGAACGCACCGCCCGGCACGGCCGTATTGTTCGTCCCGATCGTGATCGAGAGGTTCCCGTGCGCGATCGCCACCGGCGCAAGCGTGATGTCGCCGCCGAACACGATCGTTCCGGTGCGCTCGTTGATGACGACCTTCGCGAGTTGATCGGCGTTGAGGCGCAGGTCGCTGGCATCGGCGAGGAACGACACGGGATCGTTTGCATAGCGCGCCGGCAGGTTCACGCGGACCGTCTCGGCGTCGAGCGCGTGCGCCGTACCGTTGCCGAACCGGCCGTTGAGCACGGCGGCGACGCGCGAAGCCGTCTGGTAATCGGGGGTCGTGAGCACGTAGGAGAATCCTTGCGGATCCTGTTGGATGTTGGTGACCATGTCGCGCGCGATGATGCCGCCCTGCGGCACCCGGCCGGCCGCCGTGAAATTTTTCGAGACGCCGTTCGCGCCGGCGCCGAGGTCGCTGACCGAGAAGCCGCCGACCGAGACCGGGCCCTGCGCGGTTGCATAGACGAGATTGTTCGCCGCATGAAGCTCGGTGAGGACGAGCGTGCCGCCTTGCAGCGTCGTCGCATCGCCCATCGACGAAACCGTGATGTCGATGTTGTCGCCGGAGTGCGCGAAGGGCGGCAGGCTGGCGGTAACGATCACCGCGGCCACGTTGCGCGTGCGCAGATCGGTCGTGAGGGTCGAGACGTTGAAGCTCTGCAACACATTCTGCAGCGTCTTCGAGGTCGAGATCACCGAGGTCGAGTCACCGCTGCCGGCAAGGCCGGTCACGATTCCGTAGCCGACCAGTTGGTTTGCGGTCACGCCCTGCACGTGCACGATGTCCTTGAGCAGGACGCCTTGCGCGCCGGCCGGCGCGAGCCCGGCAACGGTCAGCGATGCGGCGAGCGCCGCGACGAGAAAGCGTTTCATCAGAAGAGCGCGTCCAGCACTTTGCGGATGATGCCTTTGTGGTCTTGCGTGTCGTTGCCGAAGTAGGTCGCCGAGACGTTCGAGAGGCGCGTCGAGTTGATCGAATCGGTATTGTCGATATCGTCGAGCCGGCAGAAGCCTTTGACGTGCAGCTTCTGCTTCTCACCGTTGATGAAAATTTCTTGATCGCCTTCGAGCTGCAGTGCGCCCGACGGCAGCACGTTCGTCACCGTCGCCATCATCGCCGAGACGAACGAACTGGCGTCGCTCTTGGCGTCGCTTGCGTTCGAGGCGGTGTTGCCGGTCGCGCTTCCGCCCAGCCGCAAGAGCGGCAGGCTCAAGAGGCCGCTGCCGGCGCCTTGCGTTGCGCTGTAGCCTTTCGCGGTCGTCGATGCATACGTGCGCGACGCGGCGGTGCTGAAATCGAACACGACGGCGACCAGATCGCCGACCTGCGAGGCCTTGTGATCGCTCACGAGATGCAGCGGGTGACCGGGAGCCGCGGGCGGCGGGGCCGCGACGTAGAGCGTGTCGGCTTGGGCGAGCGCCGAGGCCGAGGCCGCCAGCGCTGCTCCCAGCAGCATCGTTTGGAAGACGCGGGTGGTGTTCATCAATTTGACCCCGGAAGGACGAGTTCGACAACGTTGGGACCAGTCACGATGCCGGAGAGGGCGCGCTGGGTTTGCGGATCCCAGACGCTGACCGATTCACCGAGCGCACCACCGGTGCGCGCGACGACGTCCGCCGAGAGCGCGACCGGACCGTCGTGCACGATCAGTACGGCGGGCTGGCCGGCGCGCACGAGGATCGGCAGGCCCGTTTGTTCGAGGTAGACGACGCCGCCGCGCATGACGGTCGTATGCAATTGGCGACCGACGAGCATCGCGGGATCGGTCCCGGCTCGCCCGTACGAGGGAACGCGCTGCGTCGTGAGATCGCCGGCGGCGAGGACCGTCCCCGGCGTCAGATCGTGCGCGGCGACCGTCGCCGTGACATACACCGTCACGCGATAGCCGGCGACCAGCGAGCGAGCCACGCGACCGTCGACGTCGATCGTGATCGGCACCGAAACATACGTCGGGTTGACCTGCGGCGTACCGGTCTCGATCGCGACCGTCCCGGCGGGGACCGTCTGATCGACGATCGTGAACGCCGGCGTGAGCGTCCGGTCCGGACCCGAGGCCAAGGCGCCTGCGATGCGGCCGGCGATCGCGGCGATGCGCTCGCCCGGCACCGTCTGAGCGTGCAGCGGCGCGGCGTTCGCAGAAGCGAACGTCGCGGCGGCGGTCAGCAGCGCGAGGGCGAAGCGGCGCATCGTTATTGCTTCATGTTCACGGCGGTTTGCAGCATCTCGTTCGAGGTCGTCACGCCTTTGGACGAGGCCTCGTACGCGCGCTGCGCGGTGATCATGTTGACGATCTCTTGGACGACCGAAACGTTACTTGCTTCGGTGTAGCCGCCTTGCAGCGTGCCGGCCCCGTTGAGCCCCGGCGTCGAAATGTTCGGTGCGCCCGACGCGCCGCTCTGCTGATAGAGGTTCTGACCGTAGGGCGTGAGGCCGGCGGGGTTCACGAAGTTCACGAGCTGGATCTGGCCGAGCGTTTGCGGCGCCGTTTGCGCCGGGATCGTCGCCGAGACAGTGCCGTCGCTGCCGATTTGCACGGCCGTCGCGTTGGTCGGAATGGTGATGTTCGGCGAGAGGAAATAGCCGTTCGCGGTAACGATCTGTCCGGTTGCGTCGCGCTTGAACGAGCCGTCCCGCGTGTAGGCCGTCGTGCCGTCCGGCAGCGTTACTTGAAAGAAGCCGTTGCCTTGGATGGCGACGTCGAGCGGGTTGTCCGTCTCTTGAATCGTGCCTTGCGTGAAGATCTTCTCCGACGAACCGATCTTGACGCCGAGGCCGACGTCCTGACCGACCGGGACGACCGCCGCACCGACGGGCGTGCCGGGCGCGCTCAGCTCTTGATAGATCTGATCTTGAAAGCGCGCCAGGTTCTTGCGGAAACCCGTCGTGCTGACGTTCGCGAGGTTGTTCGAGATCGTATCGATGTTGTAGGTCTGTGCCTCCATGCCGGCTGCGGAGGTGTAGAGTGCTCGCATCATGGTTGGAGGTCTCCTAGTTCGCCGAGGAACGGCCGACCGTTGAAATGGCCGTCCCGGTGAGTGAATCTTGCGCTTGAACCATCTTGATATTCGCCTCGAACCAGCGCTGGTTCGAGATCAGGTCGACCATCGAGCGCACGACGTTCGCGTTGCTCGTCTCGACGGAACCCTGCGTGACCGTGGTCTGCCGGGCGGCCGATGCGGTCGCCCCGGCATTGACGAAATTCGTGCCGCCCTGTGCGCGCAGCAGGTTCGTGTCGCTGAACTCGACGATGCCGAGTTGCGCGATCTGCGTGTTCTGCTGGCCCGTGCCGGGTTGCGCCGTTTGGACGACGTTGCCTTGACGGTCGATCTGGAGCGGCCCGTTCTGCGGGTTGACGCTGATCGTGTTGCCTTGCGTATCGAGGACCGGCTCGCCGCGCGTCGTTTCGAGCACGCCTTGGGCCGAGATCGTCAGGCTGCCGGCGCGGGTGAACGCCGTTTGATTCGGACCGGTCTGCACGGTGAGGAAGCCGGGGCCTTGCAGCGCGATGTCGAGCGGGTTATCCGTCTGACTGAGCGCGCCTTGCTCGAATTGGGTCGGCGTGTCGTAAATGTACGAGCCGCTGCCGAGCGAACCCATCGCCTCGTGAGCCGCGACGCCCGCGATGTAGGCGTTGGGTAACTGGCCGGGATCCGTCTGATTCCGGTACAACGCCGTTTGCGGGAACGACTGAATCTGCATCAGCGTGCGTTTGAAGCCGGCCGTACTCGCGTTCGACAAGTTGTTCGCGATCGTATCGACGTTGGCTTCCGCGACGAGTGCGCCGGTCGCTGCCGTATAGAGCCCTCGGACCAAAACAAAAACCCTCCGCACGGCGTTGGTACGGATTCGGTCCTGCACATCGCTGGGCCCAATCCATGTGTTCGACCATCAATCGATCCGGTCGAACCGCGGCTCACCCGTGCGAGGGTGTCCAGCCGCATCCTCTATGATAATCGGCGGCGCATTCCCAGACTTTAGTCCGGCCCGGCGTCTGCGAGCGAGGCCAGCTCGTCGCCGACCTCGCCCGCATCGTCCCGCCGTCGCTGGGGATCGCGGACCAGGGATTCCACGATCAGCGCCGCGAGCGGTCCCCCTCCGGTCGCCTACGGACCGATTTCGATCGATCGGCTCCGGCACGCGCTGCCGGCGGCCTCGGCCGGCTCGGCAATCGTGTCGAGGCGCGTAAAATCCGGTGCGATCGCGAAGGCGACCGGAGGGGGACCGCTCGCGGCGGTGATGTGCTCGAAGCGCAGCTCGACGTGTTCGTACACGAAGCGGCCGCGACGCAATGGGTCCTCGGCGATCTCGGTGTCGATCAGCGTGCCGCCGGCGGCGCGGCTGAACCGGATCAGCCAGGGAATCGCGGCCTCCGCGCGGCCCGAGAAATTTCCCGCCGTGCGCGCGGCGAGCAGCTCGTCCGTCGCGGGATCGACCCAGAGGTCGCGCAGGCGATCGCGCTGCGGGTCGACGAGCGGCGTGAGTCCGAGGTGCAGGGCCGGATGGCCGTCGACGGCCTCCGGACCGATCACCCGGATGCGATACCGCCGGCTCGCCGTCGCGACGGCGCCGATCGTTCTCAATCCGTTTCCGCCGCCGGCGTCCGGCGCGTGCCCCGCGCACGCCCGCAGGCCGAAGAAATAGAGCGGGCTGACTTCCGGGATCGCGAACGGCTCGGCGGGCGGTTCGGTCGTGAGCCGGCCTCTCGCGCCGAGCCCGATCCCACCGCCGCCGCCGGTGACCGGCTGATTTCCGCTCGGCAACGTGATCGAAATGCCGTAGCTGAGGTTCGTCCCATGCGGAACGTACGGAGCGCGCAGTTCGGTCTCGCTAAACGGACGGACGCGAAAATCGCCGGTCACCGAATCGACGGCACCGTGATACCGCGCGACGCGTTGCGCCGCAGCCGCGCCCGCGATGACGACAACATCGTAGTCCAACAGCGACGGATACCGCGTCGCCGACAACGCGGCGCGCACGCGCTCGAAGATCTGCTCGCCGTCCGTTCCGGAGCTCGCATACGGTGCCGGCGCTTGCGCGCTCGCATACGGTACCGGCGCTTGCGCGCTCGGATACGGCGCGGGCGAGTGCGCGCTCGGATACGGCACCGGCGAGTGCGCACTCGGATACGGCGCGGGCGAGTGCACACTCGGATACGGCACCGGCGAGTGCGCACTCGGATACGGCACCGGCGATTGCGCACTCGGATACGGCGCGGGCGAGTGCACACTCGGATGCGGCACCGGCGATTGCGCGCTTGCCGACGCAAGGCCGATCGAAATCGCAAGCGTCGCCGACATGACCACACCGCTCATGGCCCGAGGCAACGGCATGATCAATGCCGCCCGATCACCCTGAGCACTGTGTCATCATGAGCCGCCACCATGTCATCCTGAGCCTGTCGAAGGATGGGCGTGCCACTCAGGGTTATCTCATGCCCATCCTTCGACAGGCTCAGGATGACATGGTCATGGCTCACGATGACATAGCCGATGGCCCAGGATGACATGGTCGTGGCTCACGATGACATGGTGGCGGCTCACGATGACATGGTGGCGGCTCACGATGACATGGTGGCGGCTCACGATGACATGGTGGCGGGCCAGCGGCTCAGGATGACCGCGTGGGTGGGTGGGGTTAGACGGTCATCCGGGAGATTT
>Ga0209208_10009175_pt1 | contig 13048 bp, 7 predicted proteins | sample S1TSphfallax_3_FD_187694 | JGI IMG/M metagenome (GOLD analysis project Ga0209208, IMG submission 187694) | Host-associated microbial communities from peat moss isolated from Minnesota, USA - S1T2_Fd - Sphagnum fallax MG (SPAdes) (version 2) | ecosystem: Host-associated > Plants > Peat moss >...
TATCCATGCAATACCAAAATGACCAATCAAACATCCTATTGCATGAGCTAAAATGTGCTAAAATAGACAAGATACATGTATACAAACTTAAAATTGACTACAATGGTGAAATTGACTGTGAGTGAAAAAACAATATGGCAATCCCAGCTTAGGGCTAAATGTAAAAAAATCTTGACTTTGGGATTTTGGAGATCAAGAAACAACCAATTGTTGATTTGGACAATATTTATGCATGCATGAATGAATAATTCACTTACTCATCTTATCCTTTGAACAAAAACATAATGTATAATTATATCCACGATTGGCTTTGAGATCTATGTAGTAAGTGGAAGAAAAAATGTGAAAAGGGAGAAGACAAGGCATCAAAGTGCTCGCAAGTAGCATGGATAACTTTATTGAACAAGTTTGGAGCTCATAATAGGTGATGGCATAAGAAGAGAAAATGAAGAAAACACATGAAGCAATGAAAACCCCCTCACATGTTGGATGAGCTAGTAGACAAAGGGCTTAACAATTGGTTAGTTGCTCCAAGAATATAACAAAACATGATCTCAAAGAGATTCTGTATAGGAAGCACATGTGTTTAGGGATGTAGCTAGGATGGAATTGAAATGTCATCTACCATATGGGAGTCAAGTGTGTAAACACCTATGTATTTGAAATGTATGTGGTTTCACAATGTTGGGGATTAGGTGCATAGAGTAAAACAAGACCATATATGTTCGTTGTTGGGAATGTGAGTCCATAGAGGCATGTTCTAGGTGTTCATGGTTCGGCAAAGGGATTGGAACTATAATTTGATGTAGTTCAACTATTACCTATGTAATTATTTAACGAGTAAGTTTGGTGATTTATTTGTTAATATAATTTCATAATTTAATTATGATTTGGTCATAGTGTTTGACTTTCACATGATTATTTATGTAAAAGTCATGTGAAAAGTCTTTGCACTCTATTATGCATGTGAAATCAGATGGGGAGCCATGTGATGTATAAACTTTAAGAAATTTCTTATCTAGTTTCCTTTTGGTTAGTATATAAATGGGTGTTTATGACATTTGGAAACACCTTCACTTGATAGAAATAAGTCATTATATGAATGCAAATTTTCATGGAATAGAATTGTGAAGAGAATCAAAATTTTGGTTTTGAAAAGTTTTGATGTAGTTTATGTGAAGTCCATGGTAAGAGAATGGTGTGGCATATTAGTTATACATAGATAAATAGAAAGATGATAAAAGATTTATGCAAACAAAAACATAAATTTCCATAGCCATGTAATAAACATACATAGTTTTGGTCCTAAACCCGCTTGTGACTCCCATAACCATATATTGGTACAAGAGAAGGAGCTGATCCAAAGGAAATCCATCTTTAATTGTTTGCTATAGGTGGGATACAAATTTACATATGTATTCAATAAACAAGAATTGTTTAAGTTAATTATGTCTTCTGTGAATGTTGATTGTTCATTTCCAATTTGAGCAAGATTTTGATGCTTGATCCAATAATTTAAAAATCATACCCAATTGTAGTATTGTTTGGAGTAAAGTATCAAAATTCAGTAGGATCCGTCTTTTTAATTACATATTTGCTTCTTACTTGTAAAAAATTGTAGGAACTAGACATTGTATAAGAATAAGGTATTTTTGTGAAATTGACAAAGGCAAACTTAACAACTACACTAAGAAATATTGGAGGAAGTAAAAAATAAGATCTCTCTCTCTCTCTACATATATATTTTAGGGTGGGGGAAAAATTTGAAAAATCTACATATATGGATGTAAATCATGTACAATTATTAAGATTGTGGGGCTTGACCATGATTGTGCAATCTCCTTGTTAGAGAATGTTGGAAATAAGGTGAAATTCAACTTCAATGATGTTGATATGTAGGGGGTTACTTTTGGTTTTTTAAAGGAAACCTTTGGATCCAACTTGCATTTAATGTTTCTTGGGTGGCAATCAAGGACAAAAGTTCAAAACTATAGCACAAGTGGAAGGATCAAGCACTAATGTTTGGCAACTATATTGCAGTGCAAGTGGTTCAATGAGGTTTTGCACATGACAATTGTGGACATTGGAATAGGAAACATGTTTTCATTTTTCAGTGAAATTACAAGTGGAATTTACATCTTCCAAATGGAAATAAAATATTTATGTATCATCTTTTCTAGATCAAACATTTTTGTCTTCCAAATAGATTTTTGAGATTCACAACCCAAAAAAAACCAGTTTGCACAATTTTTTTTATTAGTTCAATATGCCTTCTCACATCACTTTTTGTTGGTTTATTGAACATGTTTTCAATTGAAGAAATCTTTTCATGTGCATAGTTCAGTTTTGGTGGGGGTGTCTCCTTCCATGTTCACACACAATAAATTTAACTTGCACAGTGTTTCTAATTTATACAACATGGTATATAACAAACTTTTTTTGGTGCGGAGTGGACCGTTTGCACATAATAGAAGTCTTCAATGGTCAATTGTATTCAAGAAATTTTACCATCAAAAGAAAAGAAAAAGCATTTGGAACCCCTTAAAAGTCTGGAACTCCAAACTGACCTGTTCAAAGCTCATCACAATTAGACTAATTAGAGTTAGTTTAGGGTAGCTACTTGCTAAATGTGTGCAACATTTCTAGGTTTTTAGTGCCCATATGTGAAAATGTTTTTGGATGAATTTCATGGATGGAACTTTGAAAATCATTTTCATATAGAAAATTAGTCGTATCCAATGTTGGGCACGCATCACATTTTTATGATAACCTCATATTTGGTTTTCATAAAACAATTTATAAAAGGGTTTGGTTTTCATTTTTTTCCCCTTAAAATGTATATGATGGGCAAGGGTATCAATATATATTTTTAAAACTCGGTTTTCAATATGCTAGTTCTCAAAATTTTGAGAACCACCAATCCTCCTTTGTCGATTCTCGCAAATTGGGTATTACTTATTAATTGGTTATTATTATAAAAAATTCCAGAAAAAATTATTTTTTATTTAAAAAAAAATCTCGATATTATTATTATTTTTACTAATGAAAAAATTATAGACATTGTTACAAACAACTTTTTAACACTATTCTATATTTTATTTATTGAAGTTTTACATTTCAACAACTTCATCCCTTTCAAGGAATTCCAATAAGTTAGATGGAATTTACAACCTATTATAGGATCATTAGGCCAATTTTTGTTGACAAATATCAACTTCTTTAAATTTTTAGTTTGCAAATGACATCTCTTAAAGTTAGTAAGTATTCTAGCCAAAGAAAAAAAAAATTGTTTCAATTTGATATCCAACAACATCCAAAATCTATCGAGCTAAAAATTCAATTGTAGGAAACATTGCTTCATGTTTCTAACACCATTGAAAAAGACATTTGATGTCCTTAACATCCAATTGATATCTCTTAAAAACTAACAACTCCCTCTTCACAAGCTTTTCTATTGGTTCACTTGTGCTTGTAGTTTGCTCAAAAATATCCAAACTATAATCCTACTAAAAAATATCTTGGTTAACACAATTCTTATTTAACCTTACCAAAGGATGCAAATGTTCATGGCATTTCACCAACATAGGATACAAGGTTTTTCTATCATATTTTTCAACAAGAACAACACCTTGCTCCCTTCCAACAAATGAAGATACTATATGAAGACTTTTAAACCTAATGTCTAACATTAAAGAAATCATATTATGAACTTTCTTGTTTTCATATTTCTTTAAGCATGAAAGGAAAGAATTTAGCACATTGATTACCTCCCTTCTAATGTTAGAGGCCAACAAAGATAATTCATCACAAATAATGGAATCATCTTCCATTAGGCTTTCAAATGAAGGAATAATATTATTTTCCTCCAATTTCAAACTCATGGAAATAGTAGAGTGTAAAGCATCAATGGGAAGCCAATGTCCATGGGATTGGTTAAAAACACAAGCATAAATAATTGGAAAAAGACAATGCACTATAATCTAATAAATGTGCCAACTTAGAAGTTGGAGGCATTTGACTAGTAATTTTCATAGCAATCTATTTGCTATAATAGAACACAATAGTAGAATGAAATTATAAGGCCTCTTGAAACATAATGACTTTATTAGCAAACTTGCAACACAACCAATAATAAAAAATACTAGTTATTTTATATAATTCAGAATTTCAAAAATTGTAAACTATTGAAATAATAATGAAACAAAGTAGACTACCTAGTTTTCATTAAAGTGTTCAATTTTTTGGGGTGAATGCTAGTCTTAACACAAGCTTTGTTCCATTCTTACATTCCCTTTCTAGATTTTTTTAGCCCAAGTGATGCACTTTTGTAGATATGCTTGAGTAGACTTAACAAAAACACATTTCAAATCCTTATACACCTTTTCTTCTACAATGCCATATTAACATGCTTTTGAAAAAACATGCCCATAGCAAGTGCTCAAAAAGTTTTTTTCTAAACCAAATTCATAGTTTACAACAACTTTCAATGCAACAGTCATTGCATTGAGATTTGACCCTTCATCTTTGACAACAACAATGATATTTTTCCTTAAACCATATTTGTCCAATAACTTTGTTAGACTTCTAACTAATGCTTGATTAGTAGTCTTTGTTGCCTCAAATAAGCCACTAGCTACATGTTTTGGTTACCAATCATTACCCAAAAAATTGATCACTAACGCAAAGACATCATAAGCTCCCTTAGACATCCAAAAATCAAAGCTAGTTGTTGCAAAAAAAAATCTACCAATGTAGGAACATATTGTTGACTTGTTTTCTCAACTAACCTTGGTAATATTTCTTGTGAAAACTGCCTTTTGGAAAGGAAATGTAATTTTGGACACAAACACAAGATTAAACGTTTCAGCCACATGCTTTCCACAAATTAAATTGGTAATTTTTTTTTGACAATCGAAAGACCTAGGTCTTCTAAAAATTCTTTCAATGGAACATCCTCTTTTTTGAAGGAATTTTTGATAGAAAAAAATTCCACCAAACACAATTGCTCTTTTCTTTGTTGGTTTTTTTTCTTCCCTTCTTTTGAGCAAAAAAATTACTTCTTCAATTTTTTTTGCAATAATAGTGTGCTCAACATCCACATGTTGTTTTAGAGAAGTTATTCCATTTGTCTTGTAATAAGAAATTAGTCTTTTCCTTGCTTGAGTTCTCAAATTTATTCATATTATAAGTTTTTGATAACAAAGGATACAATGCATGATTTGTGTATTTTCAAAGTCAATTTTTGCATCATCACTAACACAATAAAAAATCCAACACAAAGATAATTTTCCATGTTGTTGCTAACTGTTTTTTGTGCATGCAATTTTTTAAAATTTATTTTCATTTGTTCTTTTATCTCATTTTCTAGATTCATGCTTGTTTCTATTTTCACATTTACATTTTCTTCCATAATTTCATGATTCATATAGATCTCAATTGTTTCATTATTTCCAATTACAACATTTTCATGTACAAAGGACAATTCCATTAGCAATTTTCACAAGAATATTTCCAAAGTTAAAGCACAAGATTTTCAAGCAAACTCTATTAATAGACAATTCCAAAAAATATCAACAAAAGAGGAAGAAAAAATCAAATATTTACAAAGGTTTATAGTTTACAAAAAACATTTACAAAAATAATGGCTTTAAGGGTTATGAATTTTGAATTTTTTTTAATAAACAATGGGGTTGAAGGTTAGGAAAAAAAATAAAATCACTCACTTTTCTCTCATTAAGATTACAAAAATGTATAATGGTAATTACAAAAATTTAATGTTTGGGTTTATGGATATCTTGCACACTAACAAACAATTTTTTTTTTTACATTTTTAATAAACATATTATAAGAATCAAATAAATAAAACCAGAATAAAATAAAAAATAAATCTAAAACAAAAAAACTACTTAGCAAAAGAAAAAAAAGAAAACTAAGAGCAAAAGAAAAAAAAAAGCCTTATCTAATGGTTGTTGGAGAGCTTGCTTTTCCAAGCTCCAAGCTCCTCACTGCAAAAGAGGAGGTAGGAAAGAAGTACCAACCAACACAAGGCAACGAGGCATCAAAACAACAAATGGGGGGGTCAGAAGGTACCTAAGGTGAAATGGTAACCAAATAGTGAGAGGTAGTGAGGTAGTGTGATGAATCAATGTGACGAGGTAGCAAGGTAGTGCGATGAGGCAATAAAGCAGTGCAATGAGATAGCGAGATAGCTTGATGAGCCAATGAGGTAGTGCAACGAAGTAGTGAGACAATGCGATGAAGCAACGAGGTGATAAGACAATAGCTCAAGGTAGCACAAGACATAACAAGGTGACGAGGTAGCAACTCAAGGCCTCGAGGTAGCAAAATGAGGTAGTGAGGCAAGGCAACAAGACAAGAAGCTCAAAGGAAAAAAACAAAAGGGAAAAAAAAGGAGAGTGAGAGTGAGGAAAGGTGAGGAAAAAAGTAAAGAGGAAGGAGAAAATTTTAATTCTATGATTCAAACTCCAAACTTCAAAATCTAAACAAAACAAAAACACTAGAGAACACAACACACACAACGCCCAACCTTTGTGAACACAAGTGAAAAAGACACAAGAGGAAGAACTAGTGTAAAAAAATGCATTTAATAAAAAAAATAGAGTTTTCTGGAAGTGGCCGTTGGAATGTGGTGCCTCCACCTAACATAGGATTCTCCTGAGACCCTTATCTGGGTTAAGGGTCAGACCTTAACCAGGTCTCACTATTTTTATTTATTTATTGCTTAACTGGTTATCACCATCTGGTTCTCACACAAGTGAGAACTGATGATCTGATTTTCAGGCAGGGTATCACTCAGTGTGATACCTTGAGGGGTTCAGACTCTGATGCCTGGCTGATGCTCAGGGGGATTTGTGATACCCGCCCAAACGCTGGTCATATCCTCAGCAGATCCACATAGATTCTCAACAACTTGCACTCAGGACCAACAAACCAGTGTTGGGCAGTTCTTTAATTTTTACGAAGAACCTCAGGTTTCTGTTCTAAAAATAGATTAGAACGGTGTCAGTTCCAGTTGCAGTTCCACAAATTAATGAAACTAGGAATCCAGTTCCTGGTTCAGTTCTTCAAAAAAATTTTGGTTTTGGTTCCAGTTTTGGAAATCAGACCTGGTTCCAGTTTTGGGTAACCCCGACCAGAACCAACAGTTAACTGCCTATAAACATCCGATTAGCCCCTGGTTCTAGTCTTTTTTTTAAAAATCTCAGTTTCAGGGTTCCCGGGACCAGTTCTTAAAATAATCTGGTTGCACTTCCAGTGCCAGAACTAGTTCAAAAAACCAGACCTCGTTCTGATTCAGTTTTTAACTAACCAGAACAAGTTGTTCTAAGTTGTAACCCACCAAAGCAGGTAACCACCTAACACTGCAACAAACTCAATAGAATAGCCAGTTTAGATCATTCTCTCAGTTTGGATGTCTCTGCATTCAGGCAAATTTTGTAGAGCTATAAACCTTCATAATCCCAAGGGCTCAAGCACACCATGGGGGGATCTAATCCACTCAATTCCAATGATTTCAGATTGCCACATTACAGATGAATTTTGCAGGGCAGCAAGCTTACTCTAGACCTTGCCGTTATATATAGCTTTTGGTTTGGGCCCATCCACAAGGTCGAAAGTCCAAACTAAGTGAATGCATACACAAAATTTTGTAGTGTATGTGGGGGGCACACTTATACACATAAAGACTGCCTCCCCAAAAACAGGAGGCATCTTACAAATCTGCAAGGTTCTCCCCGCACATCTATTTCTGTCATGGAAGGTTCATACCTATAATTAGGTCAGAGTCTTTTACTTAGGGGAAGGGCAGGGCCAGCAGGCATTCGTTTGTTTTCAGGCAGAGGGAACTCTGGCTATCTGCCTCATTTCCCATGCCTTCAAACAAACAAATGTCCTCTGCCCTTCTTCACCTGTACATAAGTTGCCATGTGTTCCTATCACACCTCATGATCTTCACATGTCTAGGCTTATGATGAGGTTTGCCCTGAGCTTTTCAATGGGTAAGACCTACAGCTGGGGGCCATTCACAAAATGTGGGGCTAGACTCAACTATTGTCTCATCCTAGGCCCCTTATTTTGGAATGCCTCCACCCTCGGGCCTTACCCTACATTGAATTTCTCCTCTTTGCCAATAAAAATATTCATTAGTTTTGGAAACAACTTGGAAAAAGAAATTCAACCATTCAGATGTTGAACGCGAGTGTCTGGACAACTATGAACAAGCTCTTCCTCGAATTTACTCTCCCTCTCCTCTTAACCCTTCCCTATACTTTCCCCCCTCCCAAAAAAATATAGTAAACAAAATTCAGCTGCGTTTCTCAAGCTTCCTTGGAATTTCCAAAAAGTTAAATTGCTGGGGCCATACCAGAGTGGAATGTGGATTCCATGAACTTACTTCAGGTTAGGAAACGGCGATGATTTTGCATTGGAATTTTGGAAGAAAGTTTGAGTATCTTCTACGGAAATGTTAGACAACGTATAGACAACCAGTAAAATATATTGAGTAGATGATCCAGCAGACACACAGATAAGGAACATAATTGTGGTTATTACAAATCCTCTCTTCTTAAACTCATAGCTTTTGAGGATTTATCAGAGTTTCAAATTTCAATCCTTCCTTCAAGGATTGGAATTCCCGATCTGGTCTCTCTGACATGACGCTCGTCTTGTCAAAGGGAGAACATGTTGCTTAGAACTAATGGATTAGGATTAGGACGTTGCTTAGGACTAATTGATATGTTTAAGGAGAGAAAGGATACACTACAAATAATGGAGAGTTTTGTAAGAGAATGCAAATCCAAGAACTTTGGTTTTGAGAACTGCCAAGATAGAGCTAAAATTTCCCAAGATATATAATTTTGAGCATCCCATACAAACCCCGTAAAAGATTACTGAGTACCTACCTACTGACGAAGTAGATACGTCAGTAGAGACGCGCACTGAGGAGACAAAGAAGTCCACAGGTAGGTAGTTTCGAGTATTCTTCGTGGCTTGCGGTCGAAGGCGAAACGAGAGAATTCGATCTCCGACAGTCGGTTTCCGCCATGGAACGTGTTGCGGTGGACGAATTGAATCTCTCCACCGAAAGGGATTTTGCAAGGAATTGGGAGTTTGGACAGTTGGATGCTAGGCAGGTACGTAGGCACGCGTGAGAAGCTCGACATCCTACAAAACAAACTCTGTGTTTCTTGGAGGCTATAAACAGCTGCGTGTTCTGTTGGCTGCTTATTAGAGTAGAAATTTTTGGTGTACTAGCATGATGAACTTTAACTAGCTTTTGCTTCTCTTCAGCCCATTTTTCTTGCATTATACCTTACTCTCGAATCTTTGTGGTAAGTCTTGTGCATCCTCCCCCTGTTTTTCTCGAACGATTTCACCCACCAAAAAAATTGAGTTTCCTTGAGAAAGACTTTAAGTTATTATTTTTCAAGAGATCAGATCCTTTTTTAGAAAATCACAAGCTTCGTCACAGGAAGAGAAATATGAACAACATGAGCCAACCTCGAGTTCATGATATGGAGGAGAAATTGCAGACGGAATTTGCGCTCTGGAGATCAGGTAGCTCGGTGTATGCGGGAGGGAGTCCACAGCCAAGGGAGCAAGCAGTGCTGCATTTCAACAACAGACGAAGGGCTCTTGCAACCATAGGAATGCCGGGAGGGCTAGAATTTCTAGTTGACCCACTTAATGCAAGCTCTGAGTACATTCGAGAGGTTTACAAAGTGCAAATCCTTTCGCCACACGATCGTGTGCCTGTGGAGATCAACCCTAATGCAGAGGCTGATGAGAGGCTGGAACTCCTTTCGGACAACTTGTTTGCAGCGCAAGAAGAGACTCCAAGAGCGAATATTAATGCTGGGCCGCACCAGTGTAGCAGCTCCATGAAGCTCAAGAGGACAATCTCACGAGCAGCTGGAAGCATGCAGGATTTGACTCTGGGAGAAAGATTGCGGGACCCTTTGCACAAGTGCATGAAGGAGCTCAGAAATGCCCAAGACTTGGCTCAAGTGTTGGAAGCTTTGGCCATGTTCTGTAGCCACTATCTGCTGCAGTTATCTGATCAGCCTGGTGATCAAGAGGAAGACCATGCCTATTATGATATGGTAAAATTCTTTAGAATCCAGTCCATATTTGTATGTGAAAATGATTTTGTGTGTGGGAGGACTGCACGATCTTTATTCTCACATTCAACAAAGAATGTGTGGAATGTGTCCTGGATCATGTCTATTTTTCTTGGCATACGAGATATTGGCTGACATTTGCTATGCACATAGAATGCTTTGCATACTGGTTTCTTCTGGTGTGAGCGGAAAGAACAACTGTGCATTCTTGTGGATTTCTACTGCATTTATGAATTCATTACACTCTTCTTAGATGTTTGTAAGCCTTCAGGATTTGTTTGCTGCATTTGGATACTCTGAGATGTAAATTGTGATGTAAAGTAGTTGGTAATGGGCTAGAATCTCACATCATATATGGGCTTTGAGAACCTGTACAGGAAATGCTTCATGAATTGCAAATAACGCAGCCCAAGAGAGAGTTCCAAGCAAAAGTAAGCGATCAAGTGCTGTATGCAGCAGATGCATGCGAAGTTTCAGCTGAGGTGGTGGCAGAAATAGCAAAGCTTGGAGCATCTATGTTGACTGGGGATGAGGATTCCTGCAACACCTCCTACCTGATTCATGGCCAATGTCCTGCTGAACCAACCACAAAGGAAGGTTTCATGAAGGACAAGGATTCCAAAACACAGCTTCCAGACTCACCTGTTCTTTGCTGGCAGGAGATAGCTGCCTTGTGTCAATCTGCAAATCAAAAGGCTGTTCTGGAAGGCAATGTACTCCAATGGTGTTCAGTCAAATATTTGAAAGAACGGTAAGATATGGCAAACTAATTGTAAGAGTTTAGGCTGCATACTGCGTTGCTAAGCAAAGTTGACAAGGTTAGAAAATGCAGTCATTCCATAAATGCTAGCATAATTTGACACCTCTGATAGAAAATATTGAGCATTGTACTCATTGTTCCATCTCACATGTATGAGCTAAAACTGGTTGGATTGTGGGTGATATCTAGACTACTAGAAGGTTTTGAGCATCCTAACTGGGACTGGAGTCTTACCTTGTATGTATAGGATTGCTTAAGTTTGAATACCAAATGAACACTGAACCGAAAAGATTTATCATGTGTCATAACTGATTCAAATAAGACTGAATTGGATTGTGTGAGCAGTTGTGTCATACAGATCACGATTGATGTTGGGGCATTTATGGAAGGTGATTTGACACTGTCTACAATTGGGATTTCTTTCAACTGCCCCATAATAGTTGAAATTGTGATTAATGAGCTGGACTTTGGCCAAACCCTGGTGGCTGGCAGCTATCGGGTTTCTGCCTACCAAGGCCCATGGGAGACCCATATTGGGACTGATCCTTCAATTGCACTCACCTATTTCATTCCCCATATTGTTAAACAGTATGTTGCAAAGGAAATTGGCACCGAACCCAAGCAATGGTTGTTGATCAGTCTCGTGAAGCACATTGTGTATTCACTGATGTTTCTAAAGTACAATTGTGTGAGCTGTGGAGACCATCACATGGACCTGGGAGATGGGTCATTTTTCCCAAAGCCATGTACAAAGAACCTTTGCATTGCCCTCTTTGATGGGTGGATGAAGGTTACTCCAAATAAGATCATGACACAAGTCAACTTACAGCCTTGTAGTAGTTACACCAAGTAGTACAAGGAACAACTTCTAGTGGTGTGAGGAAGTAGGTATTGTGTTCTCTGAATGAACATCCAGAGTCCATACCCCTTCAGTCTGTTAATCTGTCCTACTGGCACATCAGTATTTCTTTGGGGCTCTTAATCTAAAAGTATGCCCATGATTATTACCTTGTAAATAAACATTCCCTTTACCTTTGTACTCTAATTTGTTCTCTAATGCTAGGATCATTTGATTCATTTGCATTCCATCTTCTAAATAAGTTCATAGGATTGTGGAAGGACTTCATGATCAATATTTGGCCAAAGTCAATGTAATTAGGACAATTAGATTCCATTTGCAAGTGTTTGTTGTGTCCACATCTTCACAATTTCAAATTCTTGCAATGAAATCAAGCTGTGAACTTGATCCATAAAATTTGTAACAAAAAATGTTGTGCAGGTAAATGAAATACCTAATTTTCCACATGGATATCAAACAGATGCAAGTTTTCACAGCTCGAAAAAGAATTTCCAAAACTACAGCTTTTATATGAGATGCAAATGGAATCTAGTGTTGAAGATGTGGAATTGTGAAAATGAACCAAAAGATGAATTTAATAGGAGATGTAGATTTGCAAAATCTATTTCTTTTGTCACTTTCTCCCTTGCTCTCCTTCCATCCCTTGACATAACAAATAGCACATGACTCCCCAATTACTTGCCTACATAAAATCATCCTGAAATCATTTTCATTGGGTTTGGAATCTGGATGCACATATGTCAAATCTCATATCAAACAATAGAGTTATCCGTAAAGTCATGCCCTGTTGGGCCTGAGTTGCACCCCTCATTTGACGCTTCATCCCCTCCTGGCTGTTGTCCGCAAGGTCATGAAATTTTATTAAATAAGGGTATGAAATACTGAGACTCAGGATTAAATGCACGGGGCGCGAGAACATTTATAGTTACAGCACACATAGCAACAGTGATTGGTCGAAGGCGTTCAGGAAAAGAAAGGACAGTGCACACTGAGTTTAATGCCCCGTTGAAGCTCAGTGTACCATTTTTTGCCCTTTAAAAAAAATCTCATCCCTTATGTGACCGAACAAGGGGTTCCGGTGCCGTCTTTTCCTGACTTTACGGATGACTTTAATATGTTCCAAAGTATTTAGACTTTTAATACACAATTTTCAAGAGTACACATTTTGAACCCCATTGTGTAGGCCCTAGGGTGAATGGTGAGTTGTGGATGACACAAATTCAAAAATAAATAGGATGAACTTCAGTGGAAATATATGGTGAAAATTTATTCCATCATCAAACCAAGAAA
>Ga0209208_10009176_pt1 | contig 13047 bp, 9 predicted proteins | sample S1TSphfallax_3_FD_187694 | JGI IMG/M metagenome (GOLD analysis project Ga0209208, IMG submission 187694) | Host-associated microbial communities from peat moss isolated from Minnesota, USA - S1T2_Fd - Sphagnum fallax MG (SPAdes) (version 2) | ecosystem: Host-associated > Plants > Peat moss >...
TAGGTAGCCTAGGTTAACTATTTTTTATTATATACTATTATGTCATTTGTTAGGTCTATTATGATTTTTAAAAAAATTTAATGAATAAAAAATCAAATTTTAATAAGTACATTAGTCATTTGAAAATAATTTAATAAAATAAAATAGTATATTATATTATATAATTATTTTTCCTATCATTCTAATATCATCATCATTATGATCATTATGTAATAAAATATTACTTTAAAAAAATGGAAGATAATATTGATTTTTTTTATTACATGTAATTAATATAAACATATAATATTAATATTAATAAATATCATTTGTAATCATTTGAAGAAGTATAATAAAATGGTTTGGATAAACTTGTAATATGGGCATAATATATTTAGTAAATATTTTAAATAAAATTTTAATATACTCAAAATATACACCAATTAATGTAACCATTATATTGAGGCTATTTATGTTAATAATATTACTTGAATACACATGGAATATGGTTGTTCATACACATTCAAAATATACATTTATAAATATTAGTACACCCAATTATATTCCTTAGATTTCACAAAATACACCTTTGTATATTCATAGGGTTGCAACTAAATTGGTGACATTTGTAACTAATGGGATATAAATTTTTTTGCTTGGATGAAAACCAAACTAAATGTTGTTCACATGGAAGGATGAACACCAAAATAGTTGCAAACTAATTGCAATGTAGTTGCAAATAACTAATAGTCGCATGTAGTCGTAAATAGAGTGGTTACATTTTGGCCAATTTCTACTAGTGTAATATGGCTTTAAATTTGAAATTTGTATGTAATCCAAAATAATTACAAGTGTGACAATCCAAATAGTCCCCCTATTCATGCTTTCACATAGCAAAATGAAATGGATTCATTTGGAGAATTTCCATGGACCCTATCCTAGTATGGAGAATCAATGGTTGATGGTTTTTCTATTGCAACAAAATCCATTATTCAATCATGGTGGGCATCTTAAACAAAGATGAGCCTAAATAGGAAGTTGTGCAAAAAAGATTCGTAGCATTTGTGTACAAAAAAAAACCCACTCAATATCTAATGGAAACCCAAGTTCTTTCCATAAATTTGGCCATTGTCTTTTGTTTTACTCCATGAAAATTGCTTTGCATGTACCTTGAGATTATGGCGTCATTAGTGTGGAAATGTCATGGTTCATGAATTAAGTTTTTGTTTACATTTTTTGATCATAGAATGTGATCCAATGTGTACCATTAATATCTAATGTCAATGTGAGCAACTTTAATAAAACCTACAACCCCAATATGTGAGATTTTTTGTGCACTGCATTTTGGTTGTTGTGGTTTCATGAAACCATGAATTCTTTGAGGAAACTTTGTTCTATGTGGAAATCATGCCAAATTTATATGGACTCTAAATTGTTTAAATAGTTGGAAGCCATTATGGACTTTAGGTCAGTTGTAAGCAAAACAAATGGACTTAGAGAATTCTTTGAATTCATAATGAATTCTATGAACTTTGTGATGTTTATAAACATTGGTCATATTGTTGACAAGTGTAGCAATACATTGAATGGGTAAGAATAAATACTATGTATTCTAAAATTGTGCTTGTGAATAGTATAGACATTCATTAATTACATGGACTGCCATTGTAACTAATATATGACTATTAGACTAAAATTATGTTTTGTGAAAATTGTAGATATTTATTGACTAGTGTCGTCACTACTATGTACTTACTTGGAATACAAGGATGTTTGTGACATTTGTATAGATAGTTTGTGATTACATGGAATACCATTTGACTATTATATACAACATGGACTAAAATGGTGTTTTGTGATAATTGTGTAAACATTGTGTGATTACATGGATTGCCATGTGATTAGTTTGTATTTCTCAAATTGAAAGCATGTTTTGGGACATATAAGTAAATTTTAGTACATCAATAGACTTTGATTTGGTTTGTTATGATTGTAGATAAAGTTTTCTTGCATTTCCAAAAACCCTTTCACAAGTTATAAACACCCATTTATGACATAAAAATTATCAAACTTCTCAAATGGTTCACAAATTTGGTTTAAATTATGTGAAATGACATGTGAAATAATTACTATAAATTTCATGAAAGTAAAAAATCATTTCAATCATTTTTGGAGTATATTTTCATTTTTGAGTATGTCCTTACATGTATTTTTTTCATGCAAATATATTCCAAGCCACCATTATATAAAGAAAAAATGATTAATTTTTTTACTATTTTTTCATGGGTTATTTTTTGCCATAATATGCAAAAGAATTTGTGAAAATCTTGCAATGTAATTTTGACATGGTTTAGGTTCAAAAATGACCACCTAGAAAAACAATACAATGTAGAGCTCATCATCAGTGAAGATTCTTCTTTGATGACCGAGCCACTACACAGGCTGCAATAGATGTAATTTCTGTCTTCTGAAACAAGATAATCCCAGAAAATGATCCTCCTTATGAAGTTGAAGTCTTAACATAACCCCAATCCTTACCAAGTCAAGGTTTCGGTCCACCAGCAGAGCGTGCTCCAGGTGCTCCAGGGCGAGGAGCAGCGTCGTCCTTGCGCTTGAAGCGCTGAGGTGGCTCCCGGATCCGCCGTGCCTCCCGAGAACGAACTCGCACTACATGCGAGTGAATTGCGCAGGAGATACAGTACTGCATCTTGGCATAGAGCTTGGGGAGCACATATCCGTCATAGATGCAAGCCTCCTGGACATCCCGCACGGCCGCCTGTTCTACGATGTTGCGTACGAGGAACCGCTTCACCGCCTTGTCCTGCATACATGCCAGGTACAGAAAAAGCTTTGAAACCGGAAGTGCCCAGCTATTTGTGGAGAAAGAACTGCCATCTTCACGTTCCACGGTTCTCAATAGCATACAAAAAATTCTCAATATCACAAAAAATCAAAACCTCACATTTCAAAAAAAATTACGAAATGTGCTCACATCCTTGACAGTTTTAGGGCATGATCCTGAGAAGGAAAATGGCGATATCTCATTTGGAGGAAAAAATGGAGAATGCAAACACCGTTCTTATGGCTGCTGAATGCTCGACCTGAGACACAAATTTGGTTAAGTGTGCGCATTTCGCTGTACGTACCTTGGGGACACACCGGCCACAGTTAGAGCAGCGGATGGGGTTCACGTGTCCACGACCATGCTTGTTGCGTCCTCCACTGCGGCGCTTCACCGTCATCACTGCTGCTCTTTATCACAACGCAACTATCAAAGCGCACAAGAGCCCCGCGAAGGAACCAAAGGGATGCGACGACGGCCCACAGAGAAAGGAGCGAAAAGAAATCACTAAATCCCGAAAAGGAGCAAACAAACCCTAAAACCCAGATTACAACCGGTGTTTGGCTGTTCTTACTGTTGGAGAACCGCCGGTTACGGTTCTTATCGTAATTTAAGAGAATCGGACAGGCAGGTTGCCTTTTTAATAATTTTCAGATTTTAGAGATCTGGCCAAGATATCAAAATTTCGGATTTTTTTTTCTTTTCTAAACTGGTTCACAAAGTGACGATTTTCACAAAATTAATAAGAAGCATTTAACTTTAATGTTCTCTCAATTTGGTTATCAAAGTTCAATTTTTAATAAGCAAAATGAGACCTAAATTTTTTCTATCAAATGCCCACCCCCCCCAAAAGGTATCTAGTAAAAATTGATCATAATGCAAAAATATTGTTTTTATCATATTTTCACAACTTCATATCATTCAAATTAACCTTCAAACTTTCCTTCTAAATGTGCATTCGGCTCAATGAACTTTACCAAGTTAGAAGGTGAGGTTCAACCAACCCTAAGATCATCATTAGGTCAAATTTTGTTTAAAAACATGAACTTCTTTAAAATGTTCAATTCAAATTGACATCTCTCTATATTCATAATACCACAACTAAAGAAAAAACTCAATTTGTGATCTTACAATGCTTAGGATTTGATAAGCAAGAAAATCAACAATAGAAAACATCAATTCATGTTTTCGCCACCATTATAAAAAACACTTAATATTTTTATGTTCACTTGGTGTCATTTGAAAGTTAACAACTCCATGTTGACAAGCTCCATAATTGGTTCATTTGTGCCAATTGTCATTTTAAAAAATGTAAACTATAATCTTCATCATGTAGTTGATTCAATAAAATTTTCATATTTTGTTAAGGTGAAAACACAATTTAAAAATCACTTATAAAGTGGGTGATTATTGTTTAAAATTACTTTTCTTTTTCTTAAATTACAAGCGGAATACAATAGTTTGGATTTTCAATATTTCTTTGAAATAAATAAGCATGATTCTAATTTCTCCTAGGAAACAACTCATTACTTCATATTAGGGTGATTCAATAAACAAATGAATAAGTCATAGTTACATTTGTTTAATAATTTTTTACATAGATGAAATATGTGAAGCGCAAAAATATTTTATAATTTTATAAATAAAAATTTATATATTATTATTCTTACTATTAGATTTGTCATTATAGAGTTGCATGGTTAGATTTAACCTTTTAAAAAGCAAAGCATCGCAATAAAGCATTAAAAAAATATTCTATTACAATAATTAATAGATTTTTGAAGGAAATAAGAAGGAAAAAAAAAACTTTATATCAAAGAATTATATTAGGAAAATTGACTATATATTTGATATAAAGAAAACTCCATTGCTAGGAAGGAACCTAAACATCAATCTAGAAAAAACGGGAATGATGAAACCCATGAATGAATAGATGGAATGTTCAATCTCATTTCATTTTTGGGTTGAATGGTGAAATGAATGAAATTATAACAACTCCCAATCCATAGAGGACAAATTACTAACTAGAAATATTTCCTTTAATTCAATTTCAAATTATTTAATATTCACATGTGAAATTTTTATTGCATAAGTCTATAGAATTATTAATTTTTTGGAATGGAAAGTTTTACTCAGGAAAAATTGGATGAAAAAAATATTTCATGTTCAATTTTGAAGTAGAACTAAAAGGATGAATCAACTATAACCTTTAAAAAAATGAAATTTCATAAATAACATAGAGAGTGAATGAGAGTACTCCATTTCTTTTGGTAGATTTGGCCTCCAAGTACTTGAAATAGCTTGGATTACATTTAAACAAATAAAACTGGGACAACAAACAATTTTTCATTATGCCTATCATGGTGAAAAAATATGGATATGTATATTTCTTAACAAACCTATAATTATGCAACTTGTGGAAACAAATATGGGTTTAGGAAAAAGGTCTCCAAAATATTGGGTATTTATTGTTTAACCAAATATAATATCTTAAGAAATAAATGGTGTACCAAAAATTGTTACTAAAGTAGCCATGAGAATAGCTGCACACAAAATGCCTATACTTACTCAATTTGTTATTGTTATATGATGGGTAGAAACAAATGAGGATAGGGACACTTGTAAGAGATGAAGAAAATTCCCTATAACAAAAGGAAAAACTTATTATACATATGAAATTAGTAATATCCCCCCCTTTTTTTCATTTCCCCTTGTTGGGGTGGGGGGGTTTTGATCCCTCCAATTAAATGGAAAAATGATTTAAATTCAAACTTGCTTGAATGTAACAAATAATAATGGGGCTTGAAAATTGATGTGTATTCTAGTATTAGGAACTAATAATTGGAAATATGCACACATATTAGTGATATGATTATTGCCATGGTTATGGAAGTGATACAAAATGTGCTTTTCAAAAACCCAAAAATAGTTATAATAATAATTATACATATTTATAAGAAAGTCGAAAGTAAAAATGGAATGAATTTGCAATTCAATGATAATGCTATAGCCGTCATAAATCAAGAATGAAATCCTAAAGGATTTAGTGTTTTGGTCTAGTTGTTCAAGAATTATGAGAATTTGATTTTACAAAAATAGGTCATTGGCTCCCAAAGTATTATAAATGGGGAAGATGTGACAAAATACTTGAATAAATAATATTTTGAGTTTAATAAGTTGGAGTTTTTAAAAAATTGCATTTCCATGTATGTGTGGGTGTGTGTGTGTGTTTTTTTTATCACTTCCCACAAGTAACTTGAGTAATAAACCTTGGGTGAAAACATGGTAAAGTATCCAAATAAATGTCCTTGAATTAAAATGAAATAAAAACTAGGAAATTTTTTGACCAAAAAAAAAAGAAAATAGATTCAAATTTATTTTGAACCCGTGGTGCTTTCCATTGGGTTTATATTAAATTAAATACAAAATTTGAGAAATTTTGGAATAATAAAAGTAGGAAAAAAATATTTTTGAATTTGATTGGTCATGAATATGGTGTTCAAAAATACTTTTTTTAGAAAATTTAATGAAATAAATTTGTGTGAAGTTTTGACATAAAGATCATTATATATCCAAAGGAAGGAAAATAAATAAAATTTATTTTCTCTTTGGTGGAATATATTTGACACATACTTGAAACAAATGATAAATTGCAAAAAGTAGGCTTCAAAAGTTATTTGCATTTAGAAAAGTCTACTTGAAACCTACTTTTCCAATGCAAAATTTAAAAATGAATTCATAATAGTGAAAAAGTATCTTGTTTTTTATCATTTAAGTTAAAAGATTCAATGTACAATAATTTTGTAATTGGTTTTGGTTTTACTCCTTGTTAGTTTGACAAGTAGACTACCAAGGACATTGAATTATACATTTTACCATGCTTTCAACCTCCTATTGCTAACTTTAAAAACAAAGGAAATGACAATCTTTCTTCATTACTTGAATTTCCTCAAAAAGAACCAAATAATTGGTTATTGCATATATCTTTATCTAATTTTTACTATCTCCATTCTATGATTGAAAAGAATCCCAAAAAATTATAAAATGAATTTTGGTATTATATATTTTTTCCCAACATACTTATTTATATTATTAATAAGGATTTTCTATGGGTAATGATACCATTGTTAATGTGATTACATTTATAAGTAATGCAAACTTAAAAGGAACAAAAATAATTCAAGTACTTACTATTACTACTACTACTACTACTACTAGAAATATTGGAAAACAATTCTATGAGAATGTTTTATGGAAAGTATCACAAAACATCAAGAAGATAATTTTTAAAAATAATTTTCACATTAAAATATCAGGGGAAGAAAAAAACCCACAAATAACTACTTTACAACATATTAACAAATATAGTTTAAAGGGGCTTGTTCATGGTTGGCGTTCTGGAAAAGAATGTTTAGCTAAAACGAACTGTAGTGGACAATTCTAAAATTTTCATAATGTTTAGTATATTGCAACTATGGTGTATTATTGTCTTCCTACTATTATAATATTGAGAAAACAAGGTTTAACAAAAATCCAATAATTATTCGATGTTGTATAAAAGTCTTTTTGAGTCCTTGATTGATTTATGGTTAGCTCTCCATATTACAACTTTTAAAAATAAAGGAATGCATAAAATGATGCAATTTCAAACTTTTTGTACAAGAAAACCATGTTTCCCTTTATGTAACTAAATGGTCATTCTAAGGTCAATTTGATTTTTTAAAATCATATGAAAATTTCAAAGTCTTGAAATTTTGAAATAAAAGGACATAAAGGAAATCATTCCTTTATTAAATAATTTGGTTAGTTTTTTATATTCATTATGCTCAAAATTTTGTAGGTTAGATGTGCAAGAAATAATCATGCAAAATATGTGATTAGTTGATTTTGAAAGCCCATTTTTGCATTCTCTACATTTTTTTTTGTAAACCAAAATGTTCATGCACAATTATGTACACATGTGAAAAATCATCACTACTACATCAATTATCTTATCTTGGACTATCCAAATTTTCTTACTTAAATTAGTTTCATATAAATTTGTAGAAAATAACCCTAAGAAAGTTTTGGAATCCTTTTTCCTTTTTTTGATACCTCAATCGTGAATGGACCCAAGGATTTATTCCAACCATAAAAAAGTCCCAAAGTTCTAGCTAAACTAGAAATTATTATTCTCTCCACTTTTCAAAAAATTGTAACAAATAAGAAGGCACACCAAAAACAAATAGGAGGAAATTTTTTATGTTATGTATGGTAATTCATTTACATTTTGTTTACATTCATTTCATTTACATTTGTTTACACCATTTTGTTTTGCGTGTGGGAATCCAAAAAAATAAAAGGGGCTTGCTAGTGTTATGCTTACCAATGTTAATGCCTTGCACCTCATGTCACTACTACATAGTGCTATGGCACCATTTATTGTAGAGCTTGAACCATTTCCAAGTCTATTCCCTTTTTTTTCAGTGAACATGAAAAGAACTGGAGGTTTCTTATAAAATACATATTGGCCAATCTAAAGACACCACTGATCTCTTGCTCTATTTGAAACATCTTATGTCACAATATGAATTTGCTAATTATCATGTTCCATGAGTTGCACTTTACATTTTATCAACATTAAAAATTCAATACAACTTGATATGCATGTGGAATGTACAAAGATTTAGTACATAGATATAGCACATAAATGAATGGTTTCCTAGTACAAAGATTCACACAAAAGCACATTACAAAATATCAAATGGACAAATGTGATGAAAAAAACACTTGACAAAACATCATATGTTATTTACTAGTATCAAAACATAGAATGATTCAAACCACTTTCAACAAAAACTTACACTTGCACATACATAACAAAGAAACAAAATATTAGTTCAATGTCACATAACTAATGCAATGTACATATTGGACAAACATGTGTTTAATCAACCAAGGAACAAAATTTGTTATTTCTCTCCAAATTGCTACTCCCCAATTTTCTTTGAAAAACCAAATGCAATATCCATACAATCAATAATACAAGGTTTCTGTTCAATCACCAATTCCAAGGTGCATGTACAATGGTCATGTACTATATTGCATCACTTGTATGTGTAAACATACAAATAAGTAGAACAAACATGGGTGCAACCACAATAAAAGGAGCCACAAGTTATGAAACAAGTGCTCAAAACTATAATTTTATATCTTTGAAAAACCACAAGAGGAGCATAATAAATTTGATTTTCAATTTTTTTTCCTCTTAAAGTTCCATTACTTATAAACTTTCAAAACTTGATGCAAATTGATGATGTTTCAAGAGTGCTTTTACATGTTCAAAGCAACTGAAGCAATGGTTTTTTTTTTGAACGTTTTTTTTCCTTATCAAATGTGCACCATTCCTTTTCAAAATTGAAGAGGATCTTAACATTGATGATTATTAAAAAAACACTTGAAATTGGTAAAATTCATTTAAAAACACATTTGAACATATTTGTTTCAACTGTGTTTTTGATTTTGAAAATTATGAATTTTGAAAATGTGTTTTTAATGAAATTTATTCATTTTTATGTTATTTAAATCATGGATGCGTTTTATATAAATGATATAGGTCTAAAAAGATATAACAAAAAGTTATTATATTAAAAACACAACTATAAACTAGGTATGAAAAATGCAAAAATAGCAAAATCGACCAACACAAGAATGCCATGTGTCAAATGCAATCCTTGGAAAAGACTTTAACCTTGTAGCCCATGGCTCCTTTTATTGTGTTTACACTTATTTTTGAGAAAAGAAAACTTGGGCACTTCACACCTTCAAATTCAAGATCTTCACCAACCCACACAACATGAACCATGATATGTGAAGGAAATCATTAGACTTCCATAGGTAGTCCAACATGGCACAACCAAGGATTAAATTACAATGATTTACTTAACAACCCACTCCAATGCTTTTATATCATCATTGATTCCCTTTAATACGTGATTTGGAAGTAAGTAGACATGATCATTACCTTGAACCCTATGTTGTGCTAAGAGCATTTGAAGCTCAATAGCCATCACATGGGACACATGGACATATGCAAAATGCGAGTTTTTAAGCAAGAAAACTATTAGCAAAACATCCCCATTTATAATAAAGTTTACCATCTATAATCACAATGTCACCTACTTTCAACCTTGTTCCCTAATGACGCATGTGAAATCATTTTCAACAATGAAAACAATCTTAGTGCACATTATGATTTAGAATTCCACTCCTACATTGTCCTCTTCTACTTTAATAACAAAGTTGTCCCCAAATTACAAGAGTGATGCGAAGTGGTCACCATCTTTGCCACATTGATCTTAATCATTTTCTTCAAAAACTATTTCCATGGCACTTTGTACAAAATTACATCATTATGAATCAAAACATCCGCATCCCATTCTTTGGTCTTAAGCACATTCTCACATGTTGCAAAGTTTGAATCCCTGCAAAAACAACAAAAACATGACAAGGAGTTTTTCATCAACTTATTAACATAATGATTACTCACAATCTACCTCATGGAATGTAGATCCCTTGTTCCTTTGACTATTTCACAAGTGTAATTTTGTAATTCGATCCACATCATTAAATTTCACATGCCAAAAAAATATGGTTAACATGTTTTTTCTCTCTTAAATATGAGGAATGTGGTCATGAACTCAAGTGATTGAGCAACAAATTAACCACATCCTTAACATTTTGCAAGTTTGGACCATGCACATCTAATTGGACTTGTTTAATGAACCTCTTAAAAATTATGCCATTGCTATCATGTGGGCCCATCTCATGATGGCCACTACCAAAGAAATTCCACAACCACTAGTGATATGAAGATTATGACTTACAAAATGCCATGGTATTTAACTCTTGAATTGTGAAGAACACCCATGTTTGACCAATTCCCGTGTTGTTTTGGGCAAAATCCATTGTCCACCATATCTTGCCAATGCAAGACTAAACAATTTTGGAAAAAATAGTTGTCATGACTTTTCGCATCTAGAATGTAAAAATGGTATTTCATCAATATACAAGAGTTAAGGTCATCATGATTAGTGTTTAGTTTTTGCATCCAACAAATGTGCACAAGTATGGTAATTTGATAATTATGCCAATGCATACTTTGCATCTCATTTGGAATTTCAAAATTATAGTTTTCATCAAAATCAACCACTAAATCCACTATGTCAACTAGAAAATTCTCAAGAAAAGTTTTGAACTACTAGTCCTACCACCTAGCCACAAAGTTGTGGCAAACAAAATATTGAAGGTTGGGTTCAAATGTTCAATGAGGTCACTAAAACTTGTGGACTTATTGACAAGTTTGAATTTTTTTTTCTCTTCACCTTTCTTTGTCACCATTATTTCCAAAGAAACATGTTTCTAGCATAGAAGGCAACCTGAGGTTCTTTCTTATTTAATAGGACATAATGGGAAGTTTTTAACTCCACAATTGGGTCCATTCACAATTGGGGTATGAAAAAAAAGTGTCTAACTTAAAAAAGACCGCAAAGGAAAACTTTGGATTTTTTTAATCTTATAATATTATAATTACAATGGATTGTTGTATGGAAATATATAAAATGACATCTTCTTAAATTAATAAAATTATTTAGAATTAATTTGGATACTATGTAAATGTCATTTTGAGTCCTATAAACTAATGGAATCAAGTGTCTAAAATACATTTTAAAAAAGTAATCAAAAGGAAGGCATAAAATTGTACAATTGGTTTCAAATTTCTTGTACAACAAAAACATGCCCCCTTTTATGAAAGTACATGTTCATTGGATGAACTTGATGAAAAACTAAATCATACAAAAATTTCAAAGTCTTGAATTTTTGAAGGAAAGGGTTGCAAGGCAAAAGAATTATTGTTTAAAACATTTGATAAAAAAAATATGTTCAATTTTGCTTTCTTGGATATGGCAAATTAGAGTGCTTGAGGCTGGCCTTTCTCTCTTCAATGCTTTGGATCTTTGTTTTGCATCATTGCATTGGCTTCCTTTCAATATCCTCCACTTTTGGGTGTCTGGTTTTTTCAATGAACCTACATTCACTGTTGTTAGATTATTGCTGCACATTCACTCAGATGAATGGGTACTTCAGGCATCAGCAGCTAAACCTAATGGTGTGCATCCGTTCTTCAAGTCTTGGGCAGTAGATCTAATTGGGCACATGTGGGCTTTGTGGGTTGTGATGTATATCCCTTATCTCTAATTGTTGTTATCAAGGCCTGGAAAATCTGACAGCAGGGATCTCCTTGCAGGCTCCTGCTGCTTGCCAATCTCAAGTTCCTTGGACTGCCTCTTTGATATGCTCGAAGCAGTCCTTGCAGATTGGGGTTATCCACAGCATCACAGCATGAGTTATAGATGGTTTTACATCAAAGGCCTTGCACTTCTTGATATTCATTTTGCTTTGAACATCTCTGCTACAATTTTTTGGCCTTGATTACTGTTCCATCTGTATATAGGTTGACTTTGTGAGTTGTGGGTCTTTACAAAATGTCCAGACATCAGTGTCTTCATTAGCATGTCTGTTCGGTTACTTTCCATTTCTTGGTCAATATTCAGTCCCTCATTGGGAGCTTGCAGTGTCTGCACACCCCCCTTCCCCCCTGTCCCCACCCCCCATGTTCTGTATGATACCTCTGCTGTGCACAGGTCCCCACCACTCGTGTGATTTGACAGATGGGTTGCCAAGAAATTGTGGCCTTGTTCTACACTCCGCTGTTACCTATCCTACCAATATATACCTTAGCATCTGTCAGAGTGGGTGGCTGAAATGTCAGAAGCCCCTTCTGTTGTATAACATCAGCAGCTTACCCTCACAAGCTTGTTGCAGCTTGAAGGAGAATACTAGATAGACTTTTTGACTACGGATATCTCAAGTCTTAGCCAGCATCACAAGTGAGTCTTCCTCTTGCGTCCCCAAATTTCAGGCAGATTGTTAATACTTATCTACACCCATCATGAAGAGCTGATGAATTCAGTGGATAGTTATGGCAGCTTGGCATTACTTTTCATGTTGACAGTGTTGCACCAGCTTGGCACTACTATTCTTGATGAAGGTGATGGTCTGGAACTTCATGAGTAACTCTTGCAAGGTTATGATTGCTCTCATTGTCTTGGTACTTAGGAAGTGATGTTGTGGAGAATTTTTCTGCAATTCAGGCAGATGGCTGTAAGTTCAAAGAATCTGTACAT
>Ga0209208_10009177_pt1 | contig 13045 bp, 14 predicted proteins | sample S1TSphfallax_3_FD_187694 | JGI IMG/M metagenome (GOLD analysis project Ga0209208, IMG submission 187694) | Host-associated microbial communities from peat moss isolated from Minnesota, USA - S1T2_Fd - Sphagnum fallax MG (SPAdes) (version 2) | ecosystem: Host-associated > Plants > Peat moss >...
CAGGGCGAAAATCAGCTCCTGGAAGGTTCGCGGCGGCGTGGGCAAGGCGGTGGCCATCAATTGCTCCGGCTAGAGGACGGCGGCGAGTATAGCGACGCCACGGGAGCCCTGTCCCGATCAACCCCGCGCACCAAATCAGAGCGTGAGACCACGCTTTGGGTCATAATGGCGCGCCCGTGCGGCGAAGTCGATTGCAAGTGCTTGATCCTTAATCAAGCAGGTAATGGCACATTTGCTGCATTGTCACAGAACCCGGCCAGCCGGAAACGAAGCGCAATACCCCCCGCGAGGAAGCCAATGACCCCCGCTGATGTTTTGAAATTGATCAAGGAAAAAGAGGCGAAATTCGCCGATCTTCGCTTTACTGACACTATCGGCAAGGAACAACACGTCACCATTCCGGCACGCCTGGTCGATGATGATCTGTTCAAGGATGGCAAGATGTTCGATGGTTCCTCCATCGCCGGCTGGAAGGGCATCAACGAGTCGGACATGATCTTGCTGCCGGACGCTTCGACCGCGCTGATCGATCCGTTCTACGAAGAAACCACGGTCAATTTGCGCTGCGACGTGATCGAACCGACCACCATGCAGGGCTACGGACGCGATCCGCGCTCGCTGGCGAAGCGCGCCGAGGCGTACTTGAAATCGACGGGCATCGCGGATGGTGCACTGTTCGGCCCGGAAAACGAATTCTTCATTTTCGATAGCGTCACCTGGAAGTCGGAGATGCGCGGCTGCTCCGCCGAGATCGACTCGGTGCAAGGCGCGTGGAACAGCAACAAGGCGTACGAGGAAGGGAACAAGGGTCATCGGCCCGGCATCAAGGGTGGCTATTTCCCGGTGCCTCCGGTCGACGCGTTCCAAGACCTGCGCAGCGCGATGTGCCTGGCCATGGAGGAAATGGGGCTCAAGATCGAGGTGCATCACCACGAAGTGGCCACCGGCGGTCAGTGCGAAATCGGCGTCGGCGCCAACACGCTGACCAAGAAGGCCGACGAGGTGCAGATCTTGAAGTACGCGTTGCAGAACGTCGCGCACGGCTATGGCAAGACGCTGACGTTCATGCCGAAGCCGCTGGTCGGCGACAACGGTAGCGGCATGCATGTGCATCAGTCGTTGCAAAAGGATGGCAAGGCGCTGTTCGCCGGCGACAAGTACGGCGGCCTGTCCGAGATCGCTCTCTATTACATCGGCGGCATCATCAAGCACGCCCGCGCCATCAACGCCTTCACCAACGCCAGCACCAATAGCTACAAGCGGCTCGTTCCAGGATTCGAAGCGCCCGTGATGCTCGCCTATTCGGCGCGCAACCGCTCCGCCAGCATTCGCATCCCCTGGATCGCCAACCCGAAGGGTCGTCGCATCGAAGTGCGGTTTCCCGATTCCACGGCGAACCCATACTTTGCCTTTGCGTCAATGATGATGGCGGGCTTGGACGGCATCCAGAATAAGATCCATCCCGGCGATCCGGCCGATAAAGATCTCTACGACTTGGAGCCCGAGGAAGCCAAGCACATTCCCACCGTGTGCCATTCGCTCGACATGGCGCTGGAAAATCTCGACAAGGACCGCGGATTTCTCACGGCCGGCGGCGTCTTCACCGACGATGTCATCGACGCCTACATCGAATTGAAGATGAAGGACGTCACGCGATTGCGCATGACCACGCATCCGATCGAGTTCGACATGTACTACAGTCTGTAAGACTCCCCCGGGTGCTACAGCCTTGAAGGTGACGGCGCTCACGCTGCCGTCACCTTAAGTGGTGGTTCAGAGGCGATAAGGCTATGCTTTCGAGTCATGCACCTTTGGCGATTGTTGATTGCATCCGCTTCGCTGGCCGCGTTCGCGGCGGGCGCTGCCGTGGTCTACAAGTGGACCGACAGCGACGGCGTCGTGCATTTCTCCGATCAACCCGGACCGGGGTCCGAGAAAATTGTCACCTCAGGCGCTGCGTCGAATGGGGTCAACGCGGGCGGCGCCAGCCACAGCACGCTGCCGCGCCAGCAAGCCGCCCAAACTTCGGAAATCACCGCCGTGTCGATCGAGTCACCAGCGAAGGAACAAGTGTTCTTCAACGACGACGTGGTGCCCTTGCGCCTGCACGTGGAACCCGGACTGATGCCGGGTCAGACCGTGACCTGGACATTGAACGGCAAGCCTTTGACGGATCCCGGCCAACAGGGGCTGTCGGTCGCACTACAGGAACTCGCCCGGGGCACCTATGTGGTGGGGGCGACCGTGACCGACGGCATGACGGGTGCTTCACAGAACGCCGACAGCGTGACGTTTTATGTCAGACAGCCCTCCGAACTGGCGCCGCAGCACAAGAAGACCTGATCCCGGACGGTCTTTCTGCGGACGCTTTCCGTGGCCGCTGAATTTAATATGCAAGCGCAACTCATCGAGGGCACCGAACTGCTCGACGCGCTGGTCACCAGCGTGTTCCTACTCGACCAGGATTTGACGGTCGCGTATCTGAATGCCGCGGCGCAGACATTGTTGGGCTTGGGCGCCAACCAGGCGCTCGGTCGCCGCTTCACCGAACTCGCCCGCGGCGCGGAAACCTTGCTGGCGCTGTTCGAGCGCGCGCATTCCGGCGGAGAAGGCGTAGTACAGCGGGAACTTGCCTGGCCGGCGCCGGGCGGAGTCGACCGGATCCTCGATTGCGCGGTGACCCAGGTGATCGTGGGTCATGTCCCGCAGCTGTTGTTGGAAATCGAGGACATCACGCAGCACCGCCGGCTCACGCGGGAGAATGCCTTGCTGGCGCAGCTGGGCGGCAGCCGCTTGATGGTGCGTCAGCTCGCCCACGAAATCAAAAACCCGCTCGGCGGGCTGCGCGGCGCGGCGCAGCTGCTCGAGCGCGAACTGTTGGACCCTGCGCTGCGCGAATATACGCGCGTCATCATCAGTGAGGCTGACCGTCTCACGAATCTTCTCGATTCGATGCTGGGGCCCGGCCGTCCGCCCGCCAAGGTCCTGGTCAACGTTCATGAATTGCTGGAGCGGGTCTATCACCTCTTGCGCAGCGAAGCGCGCGAGGGCGTGACGGTGGACCGCGACTACGACCCCAGCCTGCCGGCGCTCACGGTCGATCCCAACCACATCATTCAGGCCATGCTGAATCTGGGGCGCAACGCGATTCAGGCCTTGTCCTGCTCCGGGGTGGAGTCGCCGCGGCTGGTACTGCGTACGCGGGCGGCGTCGAACGTAAGTGTGGGTTCGAAGCGTCACCGCCTGGTCGCGTCGATACAATTTGAGGATAACGGGCCCGGTGTACTTCCCGAGATCCGCGACACCATTTTTTATCCCCTCGTCTCCGGACGTTCCGACGGCACCGGGCTGGGGTTGGGAATCGCCCAAGATCTGGTGAGCCGCCACGGTGGTCTCATCGAGTTCGATAGTGCGCCGGGCCGAACCATTTTCGTGATCTCGCTACCCATGGATTCCGTATGAATGCGAAGCCGCTGCAGGTCTGGTTGGTCGACGACGATGCATCGATCCGTTGGGTACTGGAGAAGGCCCTGAAAGGCAGCGGCATGATCGCGAAGTGCTTTGACGGGGCGGACAATGCGCTCACCGCGCTGCGTGCCGACGCGCCCGATGTGCTGATGACCGACATTCGTATGCCGGGCCGCAGCGGTCTTGATCTGCTGAAGGAAATTCAGGTCTCCCGACCCGGGCTGCCCGTGATCGTCATGACGGCGCACTCCGACCTGGACGCTGCGGTGGCGGCGTACCAGGGGGGCGCGTTCGAATATCTGCCGAAGCCGTTCGACATCGACAAGGCGGTCGATCTGGTGCGCCGTGCCGCACAGCAGGCGACGGTCTCCACCGATGTCGAGGCCACACGCCGCAGCATCCCGGAGCTGCTGGGCCAGGCGGCAGCCATGCAGCAGGTGTTTCGCGCCGTGGGCCGGCTGTCGCGATCCAGCATGACAGTGCTCATCACCGGCGAATCGGGCACCGGCAAGGAACTCGTCGCGCGGGCGTTGCATCGGCATAGTCCGCGGTCCACCAAGGCCTTCGTTGCCTTGAACACCGCCGCCTTCACGGCTGATCTGCTCGAGTCGGAACTGTTCGGTCATGAGAAAGGCGCCTTCACGGGTGCGGATGCCCTGCGCCGTGGCCGCTTCGAGCAAGCCGACGGTGGCACGCTGTTTCTCGACGAGATCGGCGACATGTCGCCGGCGTTGCAAACGCGGTTGCTGCGCGTGCTGGCCGAAGGCGAGTTCTATCGCGTCGGTGGCCAGACGCCGGTGAAGGTCGACGTGCGAGTCATTGCAGCCACGCATCAAGATCTGGAAACACGCGTCAAGTCGATGCACTTTCGCGAGGATCTGCTGCATCGGCTGAACGTGATCCGCATCGAGATACCGCCGTTGCGCGAGCGCCGTGAGGACATTCCGGAATTGCTGCGCCACTATTTGAGCGTTGCCGGTCAGGAATTGGGCGTCGAGCCAAAACTTCTGATGCCGACCGCCGAGACGGCGCTGGTGACCTTCGACTGGCCGGGTAATGTCCGGCAACTCGTGAATGCCTGCCGGCGTCTCACCGTGACGGCCCCCGGACGCGAGATTCGGGCCGAGGACATTCCACCCGATTTGGGCGGTGTTCCCGCAGGTCATGCCACCAATCACGACTGGATGGCGAAGCTGTCGCACTGGGCGGAACAGGAACTGGATGCCGGCACCCAGCGCTTGCTCGATCAGGCGGTACCGGAAGTGGAGCGGATCTTGATCCGCGTGGCGCTGCGCAAGGCGGACGGATTGAAACAGGACGCGGCCAAGCTGCTCGGCTGGGGACGCAACACGCTGACCCGCAAAATGAAGGAGCTCGGCATGGAGGATGTCAACTAGTATCTAACGCGGGTGAAGTTGGGCGGCTCCTGTCACGGGTAGTCATGCGAACCGCTCAAAATTACGCGGCAGTTTATAATCCTGCCGATGATGGCTGCTTTTTTCGCTCACGCGCTGGGCATATCCGAACGAGTCTTTTACGGCAACACCCTTGCGGACTGGCTGATCGCCGCCGCCGTGGCGCTCGCGGTCTGGTCGTCGCTCTCCATCCTGCGCCGTCTGCTCGCCGCGCGCGCCAAGAAATACGCGACGGCCCACTTGTCCGCACCGGTGCGGCTCATCTTCTACCTGCTGGGCTACACCCGGCAGCTGTTGTTCTTCGCTCTCGCGGTATACGCGGGACAGGAGAATCTCGCCTTTTCGCCGAAGCTAACGCACCTCATCAGCAATTCGGTATTGACCCTGATCCTGGTCCAATGCGGGCTGTGGGCCGGAAGATCGGTCCGGTTCTATTTGGAAATCAAGGAAATGGAACGCGGCCCCGACCGCATTTTCGCCGGCTCTTTGGACGTCATCAATTTTGTGGCGCGGATCTTGATCTGGTCACTACTGATCCTCGTGGCGTTGGACAATTTCGGTGTCAACATCACCGCATTACTTGCTGGTCTCGGCGTCGGCGGCGTCGCCGTGGCGCTCGCCCTGCAGAACATTCTGGGCGATCTGTTCGCGTCGTTGTCGATTGCCCTGGACAAGCCCTTTGTGGTCGGCGACAGCTTGAACATCGACACCTTCACCGGTGCAGTTGAACACATCGGTATCAAGACCACGCGGCTGCGCAGCGAGGGTGGCGAACAAATCATCCTGTCGAATGCCGACATACTGAAGAGCCGCGTGCGCAATTACGGACGCATGCCAGAACAGCGGGTGCTGACCACGTTACGGGTGACTTACAGCACACCGGGCGAGAAGCTCGAGGGCATACCGGGCCTGCTCGAAGGTATCGTGCGGGCCCAGCCGAACGCGCGCTTCGAGCGCTGCCATTTGAAGACGCTGGGCGAGTCGTCGCTGTTGTACGAATTGTCGTACTTTGCGCAACAACCGAAGTTGAACCCCATGCTGGACCTGCAACAGACGGTCAACTTTCGCATCATCGCTGAGTTTCGGCGTCAGGGCATCGAGTTTGCCTATCCGACCCAGCGGGTGGTGCTGGATTCATGATGATTCACGTGGTGCTGTTTGAGCCCGAGATACCACCGAACACCGGCAATGCGATCCGGCTGTGCGCCAACACCGGCGCCACCCTGCACCTCATCAGGCCCTTGGGTTTCAGACTCGACGATAAGAGTCTCAAGCGTTCGGGACTCGATTACCACGATCTCGCCGAGGTCAGGGTACATGCGGATTTCGATGCATGCCTCTGCGCGCTGCCGGACGCGCGCGTCTTCGCGGTCGAGACCGGTGGGCGACTCTCCTACAGTGAGGTCGACCCCCGGCGCGGCGATGCCTTCGTGTTCGGGCCCGAGACCCGCGGCCTGCCGGCGGCTTTGCTGGAGCGTATCGGCCGTGAGCATTCACTGTTCATTCCGATGCGGCCCAACAGTCGCAGCCTCAATCTATCGAACGCTGTGGCCGTCGTTGCCTTCGATGCCTGGCGGCGCCTCGGTTTCCCCGGCCGGGCGGTTCGCTGATGCCGCGGTATCGACCGCGTCGCCAGCCATGGCCGGCAGATCGAAAAGCGCCCGGTCCTGCGCTCGCGTCAGTTCTTGCTCCAGCCAGGCGCCGACGACGTGTCGATCCAGTTCGCCTTGCCGCAGCTTTTCCAGGATGATGCCGCCCAACAGGATCTTGCGGCGGGTGTCGGCCTTGCGTTCCTTGACTTCTCTTTGGGCCGACCGGAGGGCCTCCACGCGCTGCTGCCGCAGCTTCAGCTGCTGCAATTTGAATTGCAGTGTCGAGATCTGTTCGTCGAGTTTGGGCATGCAAAACTCCGGTCGGCAGGCGAGGGTTCCAAGGTGGCAATTTACCATCTGAACGCCAACGTGATCTCGCGGGCGCGGGGCCAACGCATCGTCGCTGCGGCAGCCTATCGAGCCGGCGCCAGGCTGCGCGACGACCGGTATGGGGTCGTGCACAATTACGTCGGCCGGCGAACTTGCGCGCATGCCGAAATCATGGCGCCCGACGGCACTCCCGAGTGGGTGCGCGACCGCGAACTGTTATGGAACCGGGTCGAAGCGGCGGAGCCGCGCAAGGATTCGCAGCTCGCCCGCGTGATCGAGGTCGGCTTGCCGAGCGAGTTGACCCATGCGGAATCGTTGACACTGCTGCGCGACTACATTGCCGCCGTGTTCGTCGCCCGCGGCATGATTGCCGATTTCTACGTTCGCCGCGACAACCCCGCCAACCCGCATGCCCACATCCTGTTGACGCTGCGGGGAGTAACCCCACAGGGCTTTGGCCCGAAAGAACGCCGCTGGAACGGCAAGGCCAATCTGCTCGAGTGGCGCGCCGCATGGGCCGATCGAGTCAACCGGCATCTGGCCCACGCGGGACATGCGGTGCGTATCGATCATCGAACCCTCGAGGCGCAGCAACTCGAGCTCACACCCGCGCGGCGAATGGGACGCGCTGCCCCGGACGGGCTCGAGCTGCCGCACCATTTGGCTGAGCGCAGGGTCGAGCAGCGGCGGATCGCCAAGGCTAACGGTGCGGTGATTCTCGAGGATCCGAGCGTTGCATTGCGCGCTTTGACCCATCAATCGCCGTCATTCGCCGAGCCAGACCTCGAACGTTTTTTGCGCTCGCGTACCGAGGACGGCGCACAGTTCAGCGCGGCGCTGCGGGCGGTGCTGCAATCGCCCGAACTGGTCCCGCTGCCGGCCGTCGCGGGCGTCGCCCGCCGCTTCACCTCTCGTGACATGATCGAGGCTGCAAAATCGCTCGCGCGCCGGGTGACGGCGATGGCCGCTCGCCGTGGGCACACCGTCGCGCCGCACCATTGCGCGGCGGTGCTCGCGCGACTGGCGCCCCCCGACGACGCGCTGGCGCGCGTCTTCATGGACTTGACCGGCATGGGCGCCGCCAAGGCCGTGGCGCTTGGCGATGATGACGGTAAGGCGAGGCTGATCGAGGCCGCGGCCGCGGCGTGGAGTGCCGCCGGATTTGCAGTCGTCCGCATGACGCCGCAGGCGGTTGGCCAAATCGAGCTTACCGCGCAGTGCGTGTTGTTGATCGAGGACGCCGAGATGCTCGGCCTGAAAGCGCTGGAACGCGCGGTTGGCGCCGCGGACTCGGCGCGCGCCAAGGTGGTGCTGGTCGGCGATTTGCCGAGGCTTCGGGCCATGGGCGATGATGCGCCGCTGGCCGTGGTGCTGCGCGCCTTGGCAATGATTCGCGGGTCGGCGCACGAGTGAGGTAGGCAATATGAATTCTTTTCTGGCCGCAGTGACCGTTGCGGCGATATTCGGCGGCGCGGCGCTGCAATGTGCCGCCGTGAACGCGGCTGACGCCGACACGTCCGGACCCCATCCCCCGCCGCTGCCGCTCATCCAAAGCAGCGTGCCGATCGTTTATCCCAGCGCCGCCGCCAAGCTCGGCCGCGAGGGCCGCGTGCTGCTCGCCTTTGGCATCAGCGGGCAGGGGCGCGCCACCAGCGCCTCGATCCTCTTTGCCGACGATGACTCGTTCGACCGGGCGGCGATCGAGCTGCTGTCGGGTCTTAAGTTCACGATTCCCAGCGATTGGCAGGAATCGGGAAATCCCAACAAGCGTTTCCAACTGGGCGTCGTATTTTGCATACCACCGAGTGCGCAGAGCGACGTGTTTGCTGACGTGAAGTCGCCGATTTTCATCATGACGAGCCGGCCCCCCGGTTCGCCGGTGCAAAATCCATTGCCGGCGGCAGCGCCGAACAAAGCGGCGCCGGTCGCGGCCGGCAACTCCGGGAACGGTTGCGCGACCCACGCCAAAATTTGAAGGCGCGCTACTCGCGCTCGGAGCGCAGATCGCGGCCCATCAATTCCTCGGCCGCTTCGCGCACCGGCTTGTCCTCGTGCATGATTCTGTAAATCTCGCGGCAGATGGGCATTTCCACCGTGAGCCGATCCGCGACGGCGCACACCGCGCGTGACGCGAATACGCCCTCGACAACCTGGTGGATGCCTCTCTGCGCCGCCTCGAGTGACTGACCTCGGCCGAGCGCCAGGCCCAACTGCCGGTTACGCGACTGATCGTCGGTGCAGGTGAGCACCAAGTCGCCGAGTCCGGCGAGACCCATGAAGGTGGCGCGCGTGGCGCCGAGCTTCACTCCCAGACGCATCATCTCTGCCAGACCGCGGGTGATGAGCGCCACGCGGGTATTGGCCCCGAACCCCATGCCGTCGGCAATGCCGCAACCGATGGCGATGACGTTCTTGACGGCACCACCCACCTCGACGCCCATCAGGTCGTCCTGCAGATAGGCCCGAAAATGCGGGCCCGACAAGCTCGTCGCCAACGCGCTGGCGAAGTTCGCATCGCGCGACGCGACGGTCATCGCGGTGGGCAGGCCAGCACCCACCTCCTTGGCAAAAGTCGGTCCTGACAGTACCGCGCCCGGCCTCGTGCCCAGGACTTCGCCGGCGACTTGATGCGGCAGCAGACCCGAATCCATCTCGAAGCCCTTGGTCGCCCAGGCTATGCGGGCGTCGGCGCGCAAATGCGGTTTGAGGCGTTCGAGCGTGCTGCGAAACGCGTGCGAAGGCACCGCCACGAGCAGGTCGTGCACCCCGGCAAGCGCCGCCTCGAGGTCCAATGCAATCTCGAGTCCGATGGGAAACGCGGCCGCCGGCAGGTAGCGTTCATTGCAGCGGGAACGCCGCATGGCGTCAAGTTGGGCGAGATCCCGGCCCCACAACAAGGTAGGGTGGCCGGTCCGTGCGAGTTGGATGGCGAGCGCCGTTCCCCAAGAGCCGGCGCCGATCACCGCCATGGGCGCGCGCATGGCGAGTGCCTAGTTGACCAGGTTGGATTGCGGCGTCTCCGCCGCCTGTGCAAACAGCGCGTCAAAATTGACCAAGGGCAGCAGGAAGTTCGGGAAACCGCCCTTCACGATCAAGTCGGAAATCACTTCGCGCGCATACGGAAACAATACGCTCGGGCAGAAGCTGCCGATCAGTCGCTTCAAATCTTCGACCGAGGCACCGGCAATTGAAAACACACCGGCCTGTTTCACTTCCACGAGATAGAGGGTTGCATCGCCCTGCTTGGCCTCGAGGGTGATGGTCAGGAGCACCTCGCGCACATCGATGCCCAGCTCTTCCGCGGTCGTGTTCATGTTCAGCTGAAACTTCGGTTCCCAGCCCTGGTTGTTGGGCAGCCGCGGACCATTCGGCGATTCGTACGAGCAATCCTTCAAGTACACGCTTTGCAAACTGACCTGGACACCGCCCACGCTGGTCTCCGCGGTCCCTGTTGTAACGTCGTTCATCAATCCCCCTGAATGAGTCGATCCAGCTCGCCGCTGCCATCGAGCGCGATCAGATCGTCGCAGCCGCCGATGTGCTTCTCGCCGATAAAAATTTGTGGAACGCTGCGCCGTCCGCTGCGTGTGATCATTTCCTGGCGGAACTTCGCATCATCATCTACGTTGATCTGGGTGAATGCCGCGTGCTTCGCCGTGAGCAATGCGCCGGCGCGCTGACAATAGGGGCACCACCCGGTCATGTACATGGTGATCGCGGGGCGCGTCATCGCGCTATCGCTTTGCCGCCCGCCGCCGTCTTGGTCAGTGGCAGGTTGTCCTTGACCCAGGCATTGAGTCCCCCCTCGAGGCTGAACACCTTGGTAAACCCCAGCTTGGTCAAGGTGCGCGCCGCCCCCGCGCCGCCGATGCCGGTATCGTCGTAGGTGATGACGTTTTTGTCGCGCCATTTCTTCAGGCTGTCAGCTTGGGCCTCGAGATCCGCGGCGGGAACGTTGCGCGCGTCGCCGATGTGGCCGGCGTCGTAGGCCTGTTTGGGACGCAGATCCAGAACCAGGGCGCCTTGGTTCATGAGCCGGACGGCCTGCATCGCCGGGAGCGCGGCAAATGCCTGCAGGTGGGCCCAGATCTCATAGGCGGCAACCACGACGGCGAGTACGACGGCACCGCCGGCGAGATAGGGGTGGTTGGCGACAAACTCGAATAATCGCTGCATTCGTCTCACGAGCCTTGGTTTTTCGGGCGCGCAAGTATAGCAGCGGGCACAAGGCTTGTATGCTTGCCGTCCGCGCCGGCAACCACCCCAAGATGAACCGCTCAATACCTTGTACTTTAGTGCTTTTTCTCGCCGTCCCCGGCGGCTGGCCGGGGCTGCGGGCGGCGCCCGCGCAAAGTCCGGATGCGGCGGCCGCCACGGCCAAATTGGCGGAGGTTCGCGGCCGCATTGCGGCATTGACCGCACGACTGGGCGATGAGCTCAAAGACCGCGATGCGTTGGCCGCACGCTTGCGCGAGGCGGAATTGACCATTACCGCAAAGCGCCGGCAACTCGACGGCCTACGCGCGGAACAGGCGGCCCTGGAGCGGCACCGCGGCGAGCTCGTCAGCGAACTGACCCGCAACCAGAGCGCACTCGACGCGGAGCGCGCGGCCTTGGACGCCGAGGTATGCGCTGCCTACATGATCGGACAACAGGAGCAGATCAAGTTGCTGCTCAATCAGAACGATCCGGCGAGCACCGGACGCATGCTGGCCTTCTACGGCTATTTTGCACGCGCGCGGAGCGCACGGATCGATGCGATCCGCATGCGGGTGTCGCGGCTGCAAGCGCTCACCGCCGACGTTCAAGAGGCAAGCGCGAAACTTGGCGTTCTTGAGTCCGCGACGCTTGCCGACATGAAGGATTTGCAGCGTGCGCGTGCCCAGCGCCTGACGGCGCTCGGCGCGCTGAAAGCGCAGGTTGCGAATGGCACGGAGGAGCTCAACCGGCTGAAACGGGAGGAGCAGGCCGAAGAGGCGCTCCTCGCGGATCTGGCCCGGGTGTTGCAGGACTTCCCGGTGGAATCACAGCAGAGTTTCGACACGCTGCGCGGCAGACTGCCCTGGCCGGTGCCGGGCAAAATGGACGTTGGCCGGTCCGGGCCACCGCGCAACGGCGTGCTGATCGACGCCGCGCCCGGGACGAAGGTGCGAGCCCCCTATTTTGGTCGCGTGGTCTATGCCGACTGGCTCCAGGGTCTCGGTCTGCTGCTGATCATCGGCCACGGCGGCAATTACATGACGTTGTACGGCCACGCGGAGGTGCTCTACAAGTCGGTCGGCGACTGGGTGGCGCCCGGCGATGTCATCGCCGCACTGCGCGACTCCGGCGGCGGCACCCCGCAACTGTATTTCGAGATTCGCGAGGGTCGCAAAGCCCTGGACCCGAAGCTCTGGTTGAAGCCACCCTGACCGGACGGTAAATGCGCGGCCGCCGTCACTGGCGGCCGGACGTTGCCGCACGTATGCTCGGGCGACCGATGAGCCAGAAGACTCACAATGTGGTGTGGATGGGCGCCGGCGTTGCGCTCGGGCTCTCGCTCGGGCTGGCTCGTGGCGATCCCAAAGACATGCCCTGGGCCGATGCGCGCATGCTGGCCGAGGTGCTCGACCGGGTCGAACGCGACTACGTCAATCCGGTCGACGATCATCAGCTGTTGCAGGCGGCGATCCGCGGCATGGTGTCCTCCCTCGATCCCTATTCCGCATATCTCGACGGTGACGAGTACGACGAGATCAAGATCTCGAGCTCCGGCCAATATTCCGGGGTCGGCATCGAGGTGTCGATGGAGGACGATCAGGTCGTGGTGGTCGCTCCGTTCGAGGGCTCCCCGGCGGCCGAGGCCGGCATTCGTACCGGCGATGTGATCACGTCCATCGACGGCGTCCCGGTCAAGACCAGCCAACTCGAGGACACCATCGGTCGCATGCGCGGCAAGGAAGGCACGTCGGTGAAAATCGGCATTCTGCGCGAAGGCAATGCGGAACCGCTGGAATTCACGTTACAGCGTTCACGCGTGGAACTGCACAGCGTCAAGTCCGAACTGGCGGAATCCGGATATGGCTACGTGCGCATCGCCGAATTCAGTGAGACCACCGGCGATGACCTCGTGGCCGCACTGCGCACCTTGCGCAAGCGCAACGGCGGGCCGCTCAAGGGCTTGGTGCTCGACCTGCGCAACAATCCGGGCGGTGTGCTCGAGGCGGCGGTGGCCGTATCCGATGCCTTTCTCGATGGCGG
>Ga0209208_10009178_pt1 | contig 13045 bp, 11 predicted proteins | sample S1TSphfallax_3_FD_187694 | JGI IMG/M metagenome (GOLD analysis project Ga0209208, IMG submission 187694) | Host-associated microbial communities from peat moss isolated from Minnesota, USA - S1T2_Fd - Sphagnum fallax MG (SPAdes) (version 2) | ecosystem: Host-associated > Plants > Peat moss >...
TTCAGACCCCTGAAATTTTTTCCAGTATTTTCTTTTGGGAGTTAATTAGAGACATGGCTTTCTGGCACCAACCCAAAAGCACCTTTCATGTTTTTCCTAATTAATAAATAAATAAATAAATAATGTTTTTCTAGGCATCAACTTAATGGGTATTAGGCCTAGTCCCACTCTAGCAAAACTTGGCACAAGTGGGAGGAGATGTGGGAAGGCATTTTGAGAGCGAGAGGCACAGCAGAGGAAGTTAGTTAGTGTCACATTGCAATTTGTTCTCTGCTTATGCTTCTAGACTTTGTGACAATTGTGCATGTTTTGCATAATCAGAGATTATTGCAATGAAAATGGTCTTCAAAATCATGGCAAATTTACTCACTCAAAATATTCATGGCCGTAAAGCACTCAACGAATATCTCCAGTCTATTTGGAAGGTACCTTATGTTCATGAATATTTATGTATTAAGTAAGATTGTTTGTTTGTTTGTTTCGTTTGTCATGTTAAAAGCTCTGAAACCATAATGACCCCACCGTGTTCTTCATATTATTGGAAAGCCATTGACAAATAAAGGTGCACAACAAGGTGGTTTCATAATGTTTAGACATGTGACACAAGAGTTATTAAATATTGAAAAAAAGTGTAAAAGAAAACTTAAGGATATCAAAAATAAAAAATTTAGAAAAATTGCCAAAATTTCATCATATTGTTGAAAAGCCCTCGATGAGTTAGATTTCTTGGAAATGATTTTGTAAGTTTTGGACTTAAAGTGGGAGGAGATATTGAATTTTGAAAAAATATTTTTTGTCATTGGAAGTTAATTTGAAATTTAAATAATTATTCACAAGTGCATTCTATTGTCAAGGTCCTATTCACACTTGGACCAATGGCATAGGCCACACTCATTCCTCCTCAAAAGAAAAAGTAGAAGGATCTTACACCTACTCCTCCTTGTGAGAGTGAAGAATCTTACAACTATAATTACCTCTCTTAAAGAGTAGGTGTTCTCATCTCGCACTCTATGATCTACATGTGTTTAATACATGTTTAACCTTTGCTTGGGACCTTAGGATGGTAAAGTCTAGGGGTGGGGAGTGCGAACATTCCCAAATGTAGGCCACAATTAGCTATCCCCTTGTCCTAGGACCCTTTGTTTGAGCAATGAGAATGCCCCTTACCTCAGGCATTTAGTATTAACCCCTAAAGGATGAAATGGACATTATTTACATTCTTTTGTCAAAATTTAAACAATTGTCATCTATGGAAGACATAACTTTATTCAACTTTAATTTATTTATTTTTAAATCATGTGTTTAAAGAAGACTACTTTTAAAAAATTTAAAAGGGCCCATTCAAGCAATGATAGTTCATAAGTATACCTAGCCAAATTTGGCAATATTCAAATTATGAATGTAAAAAATCTTAAGCACCCTTTCATATTGTAGGTAGTTGTGTGATTTTTAACGATTTCTTTGACTTTTTTGTTTTGGCGAATTGTTTAAAAAGAAGAAGACGAATATGTGATAAAATATGCTTTTTTCAAAATATGTTTTGCAAAATGTTGAAAATTCACCACCACAAAAAAATCACTGAGAATGATTGTTTATAAAATTTCTGTAATAATTGCAATGGTACCTATAAATGCAAAAAGGAAGTTACATTTCATACAATTTCATAACCTCAGCTTACCCTTTAGGTTATGAATGCCTAATGCAATATCTATTATATGGCCTTAAGTTGGAGTTTATTAACCATGTCCATATACACAATTAGTATATAATATAGTGTATTACTATAGTTCCTTTTTAGGTTTAGTGGTATTTAAATGATTTTTGGAAATGTCAAAGAATTTTTTTAATTATTTGATTAAAATGTCAAAACTTAAGGAAATTACAAGGGACAATAATTTATATTTTAAATGGGGGAAACTAAGGAGCTTCTTGATTCAAGCCAATCCACCACCATTGTAGAGTAGGTATGCAATAATGGACAATTATTTTTTTTATCCTATATTTTGGTGAAACATTTTATGTCTCCTCATTTTTGCAAAAAGAAATAATAAAAGATGTTGTGAAAAGGTCTAACTATGTCAGAGTTCCAAAGTCAAGAGAACCTGCCAAAAACGACGCATATATTTATTGCCGAATTTTCATAAATTTTTCATGAAATTTCAATAGCTTCAATAGATTTTTTTGGGGCGATTCCTGCCTAGTTTTCTGGCGACCAGTAGGAACTCATTTTCTAAATGTGGCAACATCTGACTTATTCCCCTCAAATTATGGCGAATTTTGCGGTCTGTTTTTTTCCCTTAAAAAAGCCCTTTATCAATCATGTCTAGCACTCTCTTTTTTTCTTTTTTTTTCGGTTTTTTTGGTCGCCACATAGCGAAAATTCTCCAAAAGAAAAATAAAATTGTGTATCCACCCCCAAAAATAGAAATTAGAAATCATTAAATTGTTTTTTTCAAAACTTTGAAAGTAAGAAATAATCGGCCGAAATAATCTTGCCATACACGCTCACGAACATAGGGAGAACAGAAGGGGGGTCGGGACGGGGACGGGTCCTGCATGGAAAGGCCAACGGGCCCGTGTCGCGGAGGAGAGCCCGGGGCGGGCGGAGGGAGGCAGGAAAGGACGACAATCATTCCTTCCGTGTTTGCGCTTTTGGGTTGCCAATGTCCATGACATCTTTGGATTGCAGTCGAGGAGGAGCGTCGAATCTGCAGGTGGTAGCATGATTTGATGCTCTTATTTGGGGCTGCGCGCGTTTTTTTGACCCAATAAGTGAGCAATTTGGTTCACATTTGAGAGGGGTTTGAATGCTCCTTCTATTATGAGTTTGCGACTCTCTCTCTCTCTCTCTCTCTCTACCACCCATTTTTGGCTTGTCAAAGACTCTCTCCTCTCCCAGCTTTGTAACAGGAATGCTCTCGCAGCTTTTGTAGATCTGTGCTCGGAAACACAATTTATGCAGCAGCCATTATGATGTTTGGTTCTGATTTTCTTTGAGCGATTGTGCTTTTTGTTTGCTTCTTTCTTTTTCCCATGTCTTCCCATCAAGTTTCCACTGCGAGTGTGTGCCAAGATGGTTCGTGTTCAGAGTCTCGTAATTTGAGTACGTGACCCTACGACTACGAACACCAAGAATTGCAGTGTTTTGGTGTGAGATGACGACGATCTCGGGATGATGAAAATTTCGAGCTGTGTAGTGTAAAGGAAGGAAGGAAGGAGCGAGGAAACAAAAGGAGCTGCTGCTGCTGCTGGCGCAAAAGAAGCAGAACTGGATCTAGGAACAAGCAAGCCAGCAAGAACTTTGTAGATCCACGCGTTTCAAACGGAGGATGTAGAGAAGATCAGAGTTCTCGACGAAGGAATCTCGCAGCAAGAGATGGATGATGGGAGGAGAAGAAGGCTTAGTTTAGGTCGTATGGCTTGAAAGAAGAGGAAGAAGCTCTTGATTGTCGAGGAAGTTCTGGGGTAATCTGGCGCCCAGACACACAGTGTGTTGCACGGGGGATGTATAGTTTTGCAACAATTCTGATGCGAAAGGAAAAGGGGATTCCGAGCGAGCGAACGAGCGAAAGGATCATCTTATGGTACAATCTGCGTACTAATTTGTAACAAGAATTTTGGCAAACAAGATGAGGGCACGTTTGGTGATATATGAGAGCTTTGTGGTCGGGGGATCAATTGGAGCTCTCGGCTGGATAGGCTTGTGGTTCTTGAACAAGAAATTGTACAAGGATTATGAGGAGAAACGAGTTCTAGTGCAGATCCTATTCAGTGCTGTATTCTCGTTTTCATGCAATCTTTTGCAACTGGTGCTGTTTGAGATTCTCCCTGTTCTCTCTGAACAGTAAGTCCTTTATTTTCCTCCAAACGTGTTGTGCACGTTGGAAATTTCATTCTAGGAGGCGAACAACAACTGTGATTGGTTTTGTAGGTTTTGTGTTCTCAAAAGAATTGCACAAGAATTTCATGCAGAACAACATAGCAGCCTAAAACCATTTGCAAAGTTTTCTTTTTCATAGTCTTTTTCTGCAGACAGACATGCACTAGAACAGAAAGAGTTAGTGACTGACTGGAAGAGCAAATCAAGCCACCCAAAGGATCATCATTGCTAAGAGTTTTTTGCTAGGAGTGATAGTTTTTGGGAGAGAAAGATACTGACTACCTGATGTCATGGCAACTGGCAGAGCACGCAGGATCAATTGGAAGATAGACTTGTTTTGTCTCATTGGGCTCCTTGTCTTTGTGTTGCCGTATTATCACTGCTACCTTATGCTCCGCAACAATGGTGTGTGCTTTTTTTCCCCCAGCTCTTCCACCAATTGCCCTTTTCATTTGTCATCACTCAATTCACACATCTTCTTCTTGAATGTCCATATCTTGCTTTGATAGTGACACCAAACAGAGAGAAATTGCAACCCTAGACATCTATTTTGGAAATTCCTGCATGTGTTAGTCTTGACTGATTGCTGACTCAGATGTTTTCACCTGTTATGGAACTGTCTTGATTCTGATATGGAAATGAGGCCACTTCTGTTTGCTTACATCTTTTGGAGATTTAAGAGTTTTTGTAGTTTGTATGTGGAAGAAGTTTGTTCTCGGATTACCCACATTATCTTGGTCAAGGTGCTGCTTGTACAGTCATGGATAGATCTTGGATGCTGCACTGTTTTGTCAAGGCCAGCTATGATGCCACCACCTATTCTGCACTGCAAGCATGTGTGCAAAGATTGGACATTGTGATACATGCAACTTGTTCTCACAATTGCCCAAATTGAGTGGTTTGCAGGGATGCGGCAGAAAAGAGCTATGTTGAGTGCTGTGTTGTTTCTGTCAGTTTTTCTTTATGCTTTTTGGCGCATGGGAATTCACCTTCCAATGCTCTCCCCTGACAAAGGTTTTTTCACCTTTCTGAAGCTCCAATTGTTGTGTTTCTATGTAGGATCTTCCTTTCTTTATTGAATGTAAGAGACGAGCAGTTGCAAAACTGGATGCCTGGGGGTACAGTTGGTCATGTCAGGGCACTAGTATTTTTGTCTGAGGAAGTCATGCAAGTCTGCTTCCTTCTGATTATAACTTCTGCTGACTAATGCATCTCTCTAATCCCCAGGTTTTTTTACAATGGCTCAACTTGTGAGCAGAGTTGGAGTCATTGGGGTTTCCTTGATGGCAATCTTGGCTGGTTTTGGAGCTGTCAATCTGCCCTATGGGTATCTCACACTCTTTATCAGGTACAGATGTTGGTTCTCAGTTGCAGTAAAGGTCATGTCATGTTTGTCTCTAGCTGCTTCCAGCTGGCCAACACTTTCTGTTTGTGTGGCACTCTAGAGAATTGTTTCAAAGGGCTCTAATTTTCTTCTGAAAGAGTCCATCAGCACATGTGAAGAGATGATAATTTGGCAGCAGGGTTACACCCTTGGCATTGCTAAAGATAAGATTCTGTCTCTTCATCAAACATACATTGTCAAGGGCATCCCACACAAGGGAGTCCTATCTGGATATAAATTTATAGGTGTTGATTGGTGTGTTGACAGAGAGATTGATGAAGCAGAAATTTCTGCACTCGAGAGGAGGTTATTGTATGCACAGGAAATGGTGGTAGCAAAGAATAAGAAGATAAATCAGGCACGAATTGACTTGCAACGTCTAAACGGAGGCTACCAAGAGGTGAACTCTCTGATTTCTACTTATCAATTTATTGACTTCTTCAGCAATGCTGAAATGTACCATGATGTGAGAGACCCAGTATTCTGTATGTTCAACATATGGTACAAGTTTGGCAAAGGAGATTGTTGGTTTAATTAGGGGTTCTTGGGGCACAGCCAGAAGATCCAAAGTCGTTCATGACTCGGTGGATAGGAACTGTGGTACGAACTGCACAAGAAGATGAGCGGGAACAAGGTACTTATTGTTCCTTTCTAAGTCTAGACCATCATTTTTGTCAACCTGACCTCAGGTTATATAGCTTTCTTTCCTTGCTTTCAGAAGTAACAGGAAATGAAGTTTGTCTGAAAATCTCCTCATCCTTTATATCTCTTGTTCATATACTTGGAGAAGTTGCTCTTATCCTCTTCACAAGAGGAGCAGCACCATCATTTTTGGAATTGAATCCTGTTGATGTATGATCCATGTAGAGATACGGGTGATGGAGGAAGAAGTGAAGGCATTGGACGAGATGACAAAACAGCTTTTCCTTGAGGTGTATGAACTGCGCCAGGCTAAGGTCAGCTTCACTCTGGCCTATATAGGCATTTGTGGTTTGCAGGGAGAATGATCAAAGAGTGGTCAAGTTGAGGGAGCCAGGGCTAAAGTATGGTTGAGAGTCAAAGCCAGCACTGCAGTTGTGTGAAAGAGTGTTCTTGTTTGGGAGTTGTAAGAGATACCTCATTGTATTGTGGCTGGGCTCTACCTTAAGTTGAGGGATATAGGGGTGTCAGTGACACATGGATGAGAGCAATTTTTTCTCCTCTCTTTAGGTCCTTGTGGCAGGAGCTATCTAGTACAGGCTTCATTATTTCATGCCAATTGTTCTGTTATGGCTGTGGTTGAAGGAAGTGGCAGCATTCTCAAGGACATGGCGAGGACACATGCAAAACTTTTTGGGATATGTGTGCTCTTTGTATTGTGTTTACAAGATGTACAAGGTCAGTACTCTCCCTGGACCATCAATTTTTCTTGGGCCATGGGATATTTGCTGTTTGAAGTACAAATTCTGATTTTCAGGTCTATCTTGTTGCTGGAGATCAAGGCTTCAGGATCAGTTTTGCATCCCTCAAGAGAGCCCTTACATTCTACATCTTTGTGAAGGGTCAAGTGAAGGCAGTGTCTGGTCTTGTCACGAGAACTTTGGAGCTACAATTGATATATTGACCAGGGAGAGAGAGAATTTTTTTTCTGGAGGTATTTAATAGTATTCATTCTTTAATGACCATTGTTGAAAATTCTTACACATAGCAACCTGGTTGTCATTTATTTTCTTTTTTTTTGCAGTCACTGGAAAGTGTTGTTTACAAAGTTTACAATGAGGTATGCCCTTGGCAACTCTGCACATGATTCTGAGCTGTGACTTCTGGGGGTGTTTGAGTGACAGTCCTACTGGTGCCAGTTAAGACACTGCAAGAATCATCCTATAATTTGGGCCACTTGTATTGCATCAGTTGTGATAAAATGAAATGAGTGTTCATCATGATTTGGAGGACATGATTATGGCTGTCATGCAGTTCAAGGCACTTGAGTCAACAGTACTCTCCAAATTTTGGTGCTTTAGTCTTGCTTTTCCTGTGTACAACAAAAATTAAGAGTGAATTTTAGAGTATAAAGCTGGAGCAGCACCTACAAAGTCCCTCCTGAACTTGATTTTCATATGGGCAGTGTAGGATTGAGTGTGTGATGCTCACAAGGTGTTAGAGATGACATCTTTGAATGGTACAAAAGAGATTTTTTTGAATATTCAGCTTACAAAAGTGTGTGGTGTTGATGTTGCTTCAGGTATGGCTGTATACTTCAGTGTTCAATCATTTCTAATCAACCCTGTTGTTTTGACTCAGTGCTTTGGTGTGTTGCTTGTCACTGCAGTCCTCTACTGGCAGTGTGGACCCCATCACTCATACTTTCAGCTTGTTTCTACAGTTTTTTGACATTGACATAAATGTCACTCTTTGGTCTCAGGTTTGTCAATCATATTCCAACTATTCATCGTTATTGTGTCAAGTGTTCATGGTTCATATTGTCTATTCCTATTTGGTAGTTCTTCTTGAGATTGGAGTCCTGATCTTTGCCACTACCAGCAATATTCCTGGAGTTTATGACTTTCAGGTTACCCATAACCTAGTAGTTTCCATTTTGGGACTCTGGGACTCTGCTGTAGATAGTATTAGTTCTCACAACCCCAACAACATGTGCTGGTAAAACCTAATTTGAATCACCCTTCTCTTAAGGTAAGGTCCATCATGTATCTTTTAGCATCATCTCAACTAGAACAATTGAACATAGAGGTCTGTGCAGAATACCACTTTGTGTTCCTCAAGCAGAAAGGCAACTATGGCTCTGTGTCACTGATACTTGTCTTGTTTGTGATGTAAATCTGATATCATTCCTTTTTTCTTTGTCTCTTGTGGCTTGCTTAAATTTTGCAGTATATTTCTCTCCTCTTCATTGGCATGCTGATTGCAATTTCTCTTCGAGGTTTCCTCTCAAATCTCATGAAGGTTTGATCTCAAACCTGGCCTATTTACCTTGTGCTGTTTGAAGTAGGACTTTTGGACTTGAACACAATTACTTCCATCACTGAAGTAAGATATCACCTCATGGACTGGTTTGTGCAGTTCTTACCTTGTGCTGTTGGAAGTAGGGCTTTTGGTCTTGAACAGAATTACTTCCATCACTGAAGTAAGGGTTGATCTTATGATTTGTGCAGTTCTTTTTTGCGGTGTCTGGAGGTGGTAACAACTCATCCAGCAATGTGGTACTCTTCCTGTCAGAGATAATGGGAATGTACTTTGTGTCATCCATCCTACTTATCAGAAAAAGCCTGGCTACAAAACACAGGTGCTCAATGATAACTCTACTGTTATAACCTCCATGGAAAAGTTGCAGAAATACTCATTGTCAAACACAGATTTTGATAGACGCCCTGAGATGTTAAGAAGTGGTCCTCAATAGAGGTTTTGTAACAGAAGTGATAGAAGAGACCAATTTGTCATACAATTAGGCTGCACAACATTAGAGCAAATTTATGAAGCGCTACCCTCAATGTAGACCCTTTGGCTTAGATGCTTGCTTGTACAGGGGCAAGTTAAAATGAATTGAAGGTTAGCTTAACAAACTTGAATGAGAATACTGTTGCCTGTTTTAATTAGCTATGATTCTTGAGTGCTGACTGATATCATAACTGAATCATCCTATTGCTTCTGGAGGTGTGACACAAACTGAGGTAGCAGATTGCCCTAAGTTTTGAGCAGATGAATATATATCTGTGCCACTGTTAGGATCAGATGAAGTTAGTGGGGAGTACTACTAGCAGCTAGTCACTGCAATTTATTATTGAGGTAATGGTCTGCTACTTTGTGTGTGATACTCACGAGGTTATGACTTCCCTCATTTTTGTTGAGGAGGTTGTGGGTTGGCTGGCACCAACACATCACCTCAATAATGATTTCCTTACTTTTTTGGAGGAGTTTTTCACAGCAATCACATTGGTATATTTTATGAAAAAACTTCTGTAGTCAGGACTTTGTCAACAAATCACAACTGATACCTCAGTTTTTTAAGTCTCAGTTTCAATTTGTTATATTTGGATCTGTGCTGAAAGTTCTGTTTGCTCATCCATGCCTGGGTAGTTAAACCACCTATGGCTACAACTGCACACTGCCAGGCCTTTTGTTGGGAACTGTCAATTTGCCTCAATACAGTTAAAGGGCTACCATAGTCCTTGTCTGCCCTATTATACCACTCAGTTCTATTGTCTACCTGTGAGGATGGGTTTCTGCATGTCCCCCATAACAATCTACTGTCACTGTACGCAGGATTATCATCACAGATGTGTTGGGTGGCGATATTCAATTCGACTTTTATCACCGTTGGTTTGATGCCATTTTTGTTGCAAGTGCTCTTCTTTCACTATTACTGCTATCTGCTCATTACACATCACGGCGTGTGGACAAACATCCCATTGATTGATTCCTCACTGGTCTTGTCCTAACCCTACTACACAATACTTGTGTCATTCTGTTATTGTCACTCAATGTCCTGTATATTGCTCTTGATGTATTTTCTGACCTCAAAGCTCAGCAGGAAGAACAAGAAAACCCTCCTCAATGCCAACATTAATTCTGCCTAGGGCTGCAGAGAATTTTACAAAGCTGTTGGGTGTGATACAATTACACTCCTGTTCTTAGCCCCATGATTCTTTTTGTATGATGGACAGTTCATTCATATACTAGACTAAATAGAAGGAACTGGAGCCTCTAATTCTTTCTTATCCTTGATGTGTTCGCAACCAAGAAAGTTACGTCACATTGTAAACAAATTATGCTAGTATGGCAGGCACAATTTGTGTTTTTCCACCACTTTTTGTTATGTTTGATATATGTTGTGTGGGGATGCTATCTATTTTGAAGATGGCTGGGTGTGTGAACACCATCACAGCTAAAGATGTTTTTCAGGCACATGAGCAAGGCATAGAGCAGGGCATATGCCTGAAGTCACACTTTGTTGCCACCTTGGATATTTTGATGTAGTACTTTTACTTCTACTCTCAGTTGCTATAGATTATCTGTTCATTGGTAAAGCTCAAAACCCTACACCACAGTTCAGTTGGAATGGTACCCTTAATCTAGAGCATTTCATAGTAGGAACTCCAGTGAACTTGCATGATAAAACTTGGTGAGTGCATATTGAATGAGGGTAGATAGTCTGTAAGCTAAAAGATGCTTCTATCTTACATGACCTGACCATGGCAACCCATCTCTAGTCTGTCTGTTGAATGCAAGGAAAGCTAGTGCAGTGAGAACATCATGTGCAAGCATACACAAGAGAGCTAGGTGGATTTGAAGAAGATTACAATGGTCAATTCCATAGGATTGTGTTATGATTCACTTGTCAGGGGATTTCCAGTCTAATGCACATGAGAGTGTTGTGTTGCAGTAGTGGTAAGGATTGGTCTGGCCAATGACAAATTGGGAACTGTAGTGACAGCAATGTTGTTGAGGTAGGCCTGCCACCACCATTCTTCAAATTACATATATAGACCTCCAAGGTAAAATATGTATTGATTGGAAAGAGAGAATCATTGTTGAGACTCAAATCTGCTGGATATGAACCTGTAGGTAATAGAGTTGAAGAGAAAGCGGATCATACATTTTTGCAATAAATACTGAATTCATAGATTATCTGTAAGGTCACCCATGCCAATACTATTCAGTTGAAGTGGGCTCAACTTTGAGAGCTCTTATGGAACCTTGCTAAATTGAAACCTTCTTTTGATTAATTTTCAAAGATGAAAATCGCTCTAAATTCAATATGTTTTGATCTATTGATACAAAAAGTATGAAACAAATGATATGCACATTGCCTTATCGAGGGCTTTCAGGTGGTAACCAAGAGTGGAGTTGGGGGCCTCTAGTTCGGGAGGGTTATGGATCGATCACATTCAAACAAAGAAACACATATCTTGATACATAAATTCTGAAGGAAATCATTCTAAAGAGCAGGCTAGGTGTTCATGGGAGGGCTATCTTTGATTTGAAATCTTGAATGTCAATAGCAGATACACTTGAATCTAAGAAATCTGCAAGGGTGGGCCATTTATTTGTCACAAAAATCAAGTAGCAAATTAAAAATAATATGGATTCAAGTCAAGCACAGGTTCATTGTCTTGAATCCGTATTACAGGGCACCTCAATAATTCAAAAACCATGGCTACTATCTATGGTTCCAAATGTTAACTACAGAATGATGATGAATGATGAAACCCTGCCAAACTTCATAAAAAGAAAGCACCCAAGAAATGGAGAGAAAAAGAAACAAAGGGCAAGGACCAAAGTCCAGGCAAGCAAACAGCCCAAAAGAGGCATGTCACAAGGAGGTAAGGGAACCACTAAGCACGGAAACCTCCACCAGTCACATGAAGCATATCAACTAAAGAAAGGGGAGGTAAGCCCAATAACACTACTCCAAGCCTAAAAGAACCCTCCCCTGCAGTAATAGCCCGCCTCAAGATGGAGGCAGCCTATGCCCTCTATAAAGCTACCAACACTCTCTGTCTATAAAAGGAACCTAACACTGAGCTACATAAGGATGCAGCAAAATCCAGTTGGATATACCAAAGTTGTCTTGCCCATCTGTCTATGAAGCAAGGTAGTTTGTTTGTTTTGTTTGTCACATTGAAATCTACCAAACCAAGGTGCTTTTTGCCATGCTCTTTGATACAGTTGGTAAGCCTTCAATGAGTAAGGGGTGCATCAAGTTGGTTTGATAATGTTTCGACCTACAATGGAGAAGTTATTGAAGATCCAATAAATTTTTCACCAAAAAAATCATTTAAATCAAAACTAAAAGTCATAGACGAATTTGGGTGTGCTCTTGATGTTGTTGGAAGGCCTTTAGTGAGTAAGATTTAATGAAGATGACTTGAAAAGTTTTAGACCTAAATTGTAGGAGATATTAAATTTGAGTAGTTTTTGTCATTCAAAATTCAATTAAATTGCAAAAAATGATTTTGGAAGGAAAAATTAGTTGGATAACCAATTCACACTTGAGTCGATGACACAACCTAGACTAATAATTCTGAATTTAACCCTTAATTGACATTTTATCAAAATGATCTAAAGTGGGAGGAAGGAGCGTCCACTAGTCAATGTGTAAATGTTTAAATTTTAAAATTCCAACTTAGTAAAGTTGTAAGGGATTTCAAGTTTAATCTTTTGATAGCCAAAAAGGAATTGAATCAAGGAATGGAAAAAAACACATATTTAATTAATTTAAAACTTTACAAAAGTCTGAAAATTCAAACAATAACTTTACAATGTTAAGTTTTTTCAAACTTTCAATTATAAATGACATGGTCACCACCAAGACCACAACGAGAAGTAGTAAAAAAAATACAATTTACATGTAGTGTTTACAAATTAAACTTCAAAGACACCGTGGCAGGTTTTTTAAAAGAAAATTTACATAGATCACACTAAAATTTTAACAAACTTTATTAAATTTTATAGATACAAACAACATGCACAGTTTGCGAACACCGATCCAAACCAATTGTAAATAAAAGTAAATATTAGAAAACATGGGCAAATGAAAGCAAATACCAATGCAAGAAAATTATAACAAGAAAATGACTTGCATAGTAAAATGATTCATACTACATACCTAAAGGGGGTTAATTGTTGCGAACATCACCATTATCATTATCCATATACTGGACAAACCAATAATAATTTTTCAAAGACGAACTTAAACAAAGCTTAGAATATTTAACCATAGAATCATAGTGCATTAGAATTGTCTTGGCCAATGGCAATTCAAGAAAGGGTGGCCACAAATGAAA
>Ga0209208_10009179_pt1 | contig 13043 bp, 9 predicted proteins | sample S1TSphfallax_3_FD_187694 | JGI IMG/M metagenome (GOLD analysis project Ga0209208, IMG submission 187694) | Host-associated microbial communities from peat moss isolated from Minnesota, USA - S1T2_Fd - Sphagnum fallax MG (SPAdes) (version 2) | ecosystem: Host-associated > Plants > Peat moss >...
AAATAAGCCTTTTTGAATTTAAATTGAGAATATCATATTAAAATCAAAAATATGAAATTCAAATAATGTTTTAATCAAATGAAATAACAATTTCCAGATTTTAATAAAAAATTCAAAGTTCAAATATTAATTTTGAGATTCATTATATGAACAATATACATACATATGCATATTATATATACATATAATTTTAGTACATACATTAAAATACACCCCTATATCATTGTAGAATACCTTTAGGATGCAACTAATTTGGTGACTATTGTGAGTAATGGGACATATCAACCTATTAATGGATGAAAATAAATGTAAAATCGATCCAACCAATAGGATGAATTTTTTTTAAGTTGCATCATAGTTGTGAGAATGACTGAAATAATTGAAATTTGGTGTTATAGTTGCAAATATTCCAAATTTAGTCGCAAATGACTACAAGTTGCATGTAGTCGTAAATGGAGTGGTTACATTTTGGCTGATTTTTACTAATGTGAGCTTCATTCAAAAATTAAAAATGTTCTATCAACTAAAACGGTCCATTGCTTCCAATGAAAAGAGAGGAAAATTTGCAAGTAACACATGATGTACTAGTCATTGAGAGAGGAAAATTTTGTTGCATTTCAGGTCTTGCTTCCACTTTATTAATGTGAATATGGCTTCATAGAATGATTCCTTTGCAAAAGAACAAATGGTGGAAAGTAACACATGATGTACCAGTCATGTTGAAAATCAACAATTTTTTAGGGGCAATAAAACATGACCAAAAATGCTTGTGCAATCTTTTGGTGGGTGGAAATGGATGTAAATAAACAATCTATAAAAACCAAAAAAATGTTGCTCCAACAAATTACAAAAACTAGAATAAAATCTAAACATCAAAGGATAATTTGTAATGTTTACCCTGAACATGCACAAAAAACTAGTCAACCAAAGGTAATCTACTATGGATTCAAAACACACCAAATACTAGTGAATGGGCATAAGTGGTCTCCATTCGAGAGGATTAAAAGTATGAACAAAGAACACTGAGTGGCCACTAAGTACTTGTAATTGTGGAGGGTAAAAATTATGAAGACAAAACACATAATGGAAAAAGGCAAAAAGTATGTACAAAGTTTAACTTAATGGTTAGTAGGTTAAGAAAATGTTGAAATTATAAACCTTGAATACACACACAAGCTACACAAAACCTTTACCATAATAATTATATTTCATTCATTAAAGTCTAATGATTTTGACAAGTAACTTTTTGAATGCTAAAGATTTGAAAATCAACTTTTAAAAAAGTTAAAGAATGCAACAAGAATAATTAACTAAAAGTTGGTTTTTTGTTTCATTTTCATTTTTTCATTTTTACAATATGAAGCATCACACCTACTAGTGCATTTCACAAATAACATTTTATTACGATTATTACTTTTAATACAACCAAAAAAAATTTCTTCTACAAAAATGTTGACACCATATTTGGAACAATGAAAAGTTTCTGAAAAAAAGCAATACCTAGCAAATAATTATCCTCCTTATGAAAACTATTAAAAGACTCTAGGAAAATGGCATTAAATGGTTCATTAAAAAAACTTTTATAAGGTATATCATTGACAAGCAACATATATGTCAATGTGAGCATCACAATATTTTAAGAAAACGTCAATGTTTTTATGGAAAACAAGTTTGTTGGGATTAATAGACAAAAAATGAGCATTTTAGTGGAATGTTTTTGACCAAAGACCCTTGAGGGATATTTGATGGTAATTTATCTTTCACATTAGTTTTGATCCAAATGACAATTGATGTTGTGATGTTGGGCTATAAACCAAATCTATTTAATGAATTATGTCATACATCTTTCAAGGAATTCCTTCAATTCAAGCTTAAGAACAAGGGTGGGAGATGAAACATGAGCTCTTTCATGTTGAGTCAAAGGCCTAATATTTTGAACCACCTTGAAGTGTGTTGCCACAAAAACTCCATTCAAATCAAAAATAAAATGGAAAGAATTCACCTTTGGTGAAGGCAAACAAAGCATTGATAAATCAATTCCAAGACTTCAATTAGTTGAAGGCATTTCATCGACTTACAACATATTTCAAAGATGGAAAATTAAAAACTCCACATCTTCCATAATCCCAAAAGAAGGTACACACAATATTCGAACAATGGAAACACCTACAAAAACAAATGCAATCCATGAAAAAAAACATAACATCATATGTTTAATTGAAAGTGGTTCATCTAACCATATAGTTCATACTTTATTCAAAATGGAATAAGTTGAAATGAAATTATTCCTTCCTTTGGATGTTTGCTTGTGTACACAAAATTAGATACAACACTTGTTGTCACATTTTTCAAATGACATTTTGTACTTGGCATCAACTTTACTAATATTTTTTTTATGGCACCAAAATTATTATGTTCAACAAAAGTGGGAACACTAAGTTAGAAGAATGAAAAGATTTAAATATGGGGGAGCAATGCCGACAAGGTAATTTTCTTTTACTATTTCTTCTTCATAACCCTCAACAAAAGTAGCACTAAAGGAGAGATTGTGGCAACATCTACAAGGGGTATTGTTTAGTAGCTTAATGTATTTCCCCAAGTGAATAGAAAGATATAGGTAGGGAAAAAATCAAAAAGCTCTTATGGTAAACAATTTTGTTATGACTCTTTAAAATGTCACATTTAAAAACACTTTTAGTAAAAACTTGCATATATGCTTATTTATTCTACATAGATTTTGACCAATAATCCTTTAGGGTCAATCATTATTTGTGATCTTTCTATGATTTTTCTCAAATACTTCCTCATCTTGTAAAATGGAGCTAAAAACCATAAATAAATAATAAATTGTTCTATGCACCTCTTGAAAAATTCCCTAAGGCCTAGCTTCAAAGATTCAAAATTTCTTGAAGGAGAAAAATGAAAATATAGGTCATTACAATTAGTTTATGGGAAGTTGGATACATAGTTTGAACAACTTTGGAATCATAAAAGTAGGTTGAAAGTACATTTGGAACTAACTGTCAAAATGGTGTTCAAACCTACTTCATATTAAAAATTTGACATATTATGATTATAGATCCATAATTTAATAATTTACATAAATATCTTTGAGGGCCCCACAAACGTGAATTTCTCTTAAAATCAATATTTCATTTACATGTAGCCCATTTTGTAAGATCAAACATTTTGTGCAAGTAGAAACATTTTTAAAAATTCTATTTCATTCTATTTTCAAGATGGTGTTTTTCAACATTTTAAATATAGAATGAAAGATTATCATCATGTTAATTATTGTACAAAATAATTTTCTTACTTTCAATACATTAAAATGTTTTCATGGCTACTTGTAAATTTTTTTTACTGGAGAATTGAATTGTTAACTTTACCTTGTTTGGACCTTACTATCATTCATTATGTAATAAAATCAACAAATGAATAATCGTGAAATATCACTTGCCAACAAATTCACCTTTCAAATAAAAAATTACAAGCAAAGGACTCACATTAAAGTCCCTTACATTGTTGTAAGGAAAAGATTTGAAACTTCTAGAAATGACCATTTGGAAAACATTTGAAGCTTTATTTTCTCCACATTACTATCACAAAATCAATGATGTTTTTAGATTGAATTTAATCAAATTTTTAGTCTGATCAGACATTGGACAAAATTGGTTGTAATCAAAATAGATTAATCATTTTTTACACAATTTTGTGGGGATAACATTTTTTCATCAATTCATTGAATGATGTCCAAAATTATGATAATTTGGATTGTGAAACCCACCACCATGATAATAAAAATTTATTTTTCCCCAAGCATCCTATGGATCACCAAGGACATCCTCTTGAAGACTATCATTTGAATCAAATTCATACTTTGCATCAAACAACCCATGCATTGAGGGACCATCATTTTTCGTCAAGGGCTCTTTTGCAATGATGTTCCTACTCCTTGAGGTTTTATGTCACATTTAACCATAGCAACCTCATTTGAATGACCATCATTGATTTGTTTCTTTGTGTTCAAATCATCCTCAAATGAAATTTTCTTTTTCAATATGGTGACATCACCAATCTTCAACACAAGGTTCCTTACGACTTTTACATCAATAATACAAAATAATAATAAATATAATGAAATGTAGGTGAATCCACATTAACTTTTTCAAAAAACACATATGCAAAATAAAAATAAAAATAAGCATTTGTCATTATCTCATTCAATTAAATCAAGAAGGTGGCGTCTTGATGGGAGGGATCCTTGACTTGCCTTTCCATAAAGATTGAACACAATGGGGTGCAAATTGCTTAGGCTCATCACTAGAGTTTAGGTTTGAAAAACCTTTAATTGTTCTAACATTTGGTAGTCAAATTTAACACAAGAGGATAAACATTTATGTTCCTTAAAGGAATTAAACCCTTGAAATGTTGATTCCATCACCATTTTTACCTACATTAACAAAAGGAATAACCCCAAACTAAATGCCTTCATTAAGCAAAAATATTCAACACTATGAGGTCATAAGGCAAAAAATGAACCAACCTGACAGAAATAAAAGAGGCCAAAGGACTTGGTGGAGGCAAACCACAAATTAGTTCTCCCATTAACAACAATGACATAAAAACCAACAAATGGCCATTAGGTGCACTACACCAAAACATGACTTTCATGATTACACTCATATGATTACACAAATGAATATGACCCATTGTTTACGCCATTTTGACACAATAAACTATAAAGATAACATAAACAATGGGTTCAATTCAACCACAATCGTATTTTTGTAATCATGAAAATCACATTTTGGCATAATGGCAATTTGCATTTTCACTTTTAAAATGGAGAACAATTTATTGGTTTTTTCCTAATAACTTTAGTAGCATAGAAACCACTTTGTGGTCACAAGGTGGATGTACTAAAATAAAATAAATTTTATGCACCTATTATGATTAAATCCATGGATATATCATATTTTCCTCATTGTTTAACAATGTTGTGTAAATGTTTTAAAATCAAATGTAATAGACCACTATTTTATTTGTTACAATGGAAAATCATGTTTTTTTGTTTATTTAGATACATTCTTCATAGGGTTTAAATTTCCTATAGGCAACCTTTTTGATATAGCATTTGAAGCCTTTGGTTCTAAAACCTTATCTAGAACATCATCAATGGAGCAAGTATCATTTGAAGTTGTTGATGAAGTTTCACCAAGACCATAACCACTAAACTAATGCAAAAAGATTCTGCCAAAGGACATAATAATGCCCATACTAAATTTTTGCACCCTTTTTGAACAATACCACCTAATTTTTTCCTTATGGATTGTGATGAGGGCTTGACTGAGATTTTGCTTATCAAATACCCTTTGCATGCCTATGGACTTGAGCTTAAAAAAATGTTTTCCATAAGAACATCATCAACATCCTTTTCCTTTGAAGTGTTTTGCCTAGGAACCTTTTGAGCATCTTCTTGGGGGCCTTGATTTTGATTGGACTTTGTTTTAGGCCGTTGATTATGCAAAATCACTGTTCAAGTTGAAAGCATTTACAAGGTAAAAAAACAATTTCTTCACTTATGGGTTTTGCATTTTCAAGAACTAGTTCAAAAACCTTACACATTTTCTCCTACAACACATAATACACAAACATATCAAGAAAAGGATTTAAAAAAGAACACAAATAATAAAATATCTTTATAATTCATGAAAAATTTTAGTAAAGTATTGGCCAAGCAAAGATGTATCATGGCCCCTCCTCCATATATGTTGAAGCAATCCATATCGCTATGAAGCACTAGATTCAAATTGCCTTCAACACATCCAACTTGATCTCATAGTTGTAAAACATTTAATTTGTAGCAAAACTTGTACTAGTGTTTTGCACCAAGGATGTAAGTGTTTGAAACCCTAAAACATCTTTTCACATTTATTCTGACTTCATTAAAAAAAAAAAATGCATACAAAAGCATTAGAGATCACATGACCACATTTTTCCAAAAGGGTGATTTCACAACAATTATCATGTATTGGCCAAACTCCAATGTGGAATTTGGACAAAAATTGGTAGTAGTTGATGGTCAAAAACATGTACAAAAATGAATCCTAGTCACAAAGACAAGTAGTCTTGAAAGTTGACCTTATAGTTGAAAAGGCTTGTAAAAAGGCATTCCCAATATAAACCCTTCCAAGTGATTAGCTCTCCCAACCAAGCTATACATGGTCAACAAGAAGGCAATTGTTGATGTCACATTATCCATAGGCAACTTGCTCATGCTTATATCACCATCAACAATAGCCTTAATATCGTTCATTGTTGTAAGGGTTGAATATTTGTAATGTGTATTGACGAGGATAGCTTTTATTGTCATTACATCTTGGTTGGTGTTTTGAATCCATCTCTTAAGCACATCCATAAAGCTTTGAGGTGGAGGTTCAGGTGTGGGATTCAACATGATTTTGGACTTGTAAAATTGATGTTGTGTGAAAATGAGAAAAACATTTTCATCACACTTGTGTTTTCTTTTCTTCTCCCATTGGATTCATCCACATAATATGGCAAAGGATTGGCTACGCTTAGGGAACCCATGGAAGACCATAATCTCATGATGAATTTTTTGTTGCTTCTTGCAATCCTAGTAATATTTTCACATGGTGCCATGTCATTTGTCAATGGAACTCCCAATTCAGAATGTCATTTGGGGAACATTTTTTAGACTATTGGACCAAATGAAACTACAACAATTCCATATAGGATGGGCACATGCACAATTCAAAGGGCAAATGGGAGGTTAGAATGACAACCTCTCCCTTTGCCCATTGCCAAAACCCCTCGACATAGATGTGGGGCCTCCTAGTTGCAGTTAATAGCCTAGGTTGCAGCTGTGCCCCAAATTTTTAAAAGAACAACAATAGGGGTAAAATAGAAATTTTTACTATAACATTTCACCACAATAAAATATTATCAACTATGTAAGATGTTAATTTAGACTTTTCAAAGTGTAGAAATTCATTTTTGTTTTAGGGCATTTGGATTCCAACAACTTTTTATTTACTTTGGTATGTATTTGAAATTGAAGTTGTATTCATCAATTTTTGAATTTTTATTTATTTATTATCTTTGTGTATATGTACACATTAAGGTTGTTTTGGAGTGATTTTTTGTTCTTGAATTTGTCTTTGTATGATGTAAAATATAAATGTATTATTTGATAAAAATATGTTTTAGGGTTAAGGTGTTTAATCAAAATTTTGATTTTTTAAATATATTTTACATTCTTTGTGCATGCACATTTTAGGTATGTATTGAAATTGAATTTGAATTCAAAATAATAATAGATATTACATGGAAAATGAATGGTATTGCAAACTCCAAGAATAAATTCTTCGCTCGAATCAATTTTCGCCTCTTATGATAATTAATTCTCAAAATTTCAACCAGATGAAAAAAATAAAAATACCAATAACACAATGTCATCATCATTCAATTCTTTGCAAACACCAAATATGAAATTCAAAAATGAATAATTAAAACTTGTTGAAAGCTCTACATTCACAAAACCAAAAAACACAAAATATTAAAAACCCAAAAAATCAAAAAGTTCAAAATGCTAAAACTCAAAAGACAAACTAAACCCTAAAATTGAATATCTTGTCAATGGTGATGGTACAGAGAATTAGGTCACTTGGATCCCAGAAGAGTGGGAGAATCTGGATGTGCACGACTGTGTTTTGAGAGCACCCATGAGGGCAGAATCCAGATTTGCATGACTGTGTTTTGAGAGCACCCATGAGAGCAGACCCGGATGTGCATGACTATTTTTTGAGAGCACCCATAAGAACAGAATCCGGATGTTCATGACTTTGTTTTGAGAGCATCCATGAGAGCAGAATCCCTAATTGCGTAGCTGTCGTTTTTTGGTGCACACTCACAAGTGTTGAAACTGTTGTTGTATGTGCTTAGCTGTCTGTGTGTTTTTTGTGCACACCCACAACAGCAGAACGCAGCCATGGAGGGCGCTGTGGATAGTGCGATCAACAACAAGAGCAGTAGTGGCAGCATGAGCCAGAAGGAAGCGAGGGAGGCCAGGAGGCGCAAGATACTGGAACGAGGATCGGATCGCTTGGCCTTCATTACTGGGGAAATCAAGTCCATTCCTCCGACCTCACCTTCTTCGCAATCACGAGACTTTCCGGCACCAGTTAGAACGGGCGACACTGGCCTCAAGTCCCTTTCGAGCGCAGAGCCCAGATCTGCTGGTCAGTGGCTCCATCTTTTTTTTTTGCTGAATCTCTGATTTTTGGAAAATCGCTGACAGAAATGTACGCTTTTTTAAAGAATATGTTGAACTAGATTCTTGACCTGTATATTTCTCGCAGTCTTGAGATGGAATTGCCTGCAGAAGAGAGCACCGAGAAATCGTACATGAACCTAAACTTCTGACCTAATCATCTTCAGATGTTTGTCTGAAATATCTGCCTGTAATTCTTACAAGCTCTTGGATTTAGGGTTTAGTTTAGGTGCGAGGATTAGTTCGACAGCTTCCTGCAAGACAATTCTTTGTGTATGTGCCAGTGCCTGTTTCCTTTTGTTTGCTTCCTGCTAAGAATGTTACAGAACACTCCAAATTTGTGCTTTACAGATGGATTATTGGTGAAAATCAGGCTGAAGAAAGGGGGGGTGACCAGGGGCTAAGAAGAAACCTAAAGCTCTCTCTTTCCATATGTGCTTTGCAGATTCTCCTGAAGGAGTAAGTGATCTGGTGGACATGCCAGTAATTTCTAGTAGTAAGTTGCAACCTGAGGTGCTTGCACTTGACACAAATGCAAGAAAGTTGACATCTCCAACGCTGGAACCAAGTATCAATCCTTCACTCTCAACACACAAGAATGATGGCATCACAGAGGGTATGTTGGCAGGCTCCAGTGTTTCAGTTGCAAAGCCAGGTTTTTCTCTGGTTAATCTAGGTCATTCAATTGACAACACTCAAGTTGCCCGGGTGATGTTTTCTCTCTCATTTGCCCTCCTCCTAGTATTCCATTGGGCATTAAGAGAATGTGAGCATCCTTGGGGAGATTATTTGAACACTTGGATTACCTCATGGCCCATTGCAACTGTGATAGTCACAGATATCGCAGTTGCCCTTGCTGCCTTGCTGCTAGGATTTGTGAAAGTTGCATCCAGTGAAAAGAAAGAGGAGAAGACCGCTGGCAGAGGAGGGTTGGCAGTATTCAGAGATGTTCGATTTGCACAGGCTTTGGCAGTTGGAACTAAACTGGAGTGGGCACTAGACCTTAGTCTGGTGGCAATGAAGTCTTGTAGGTCTCTGTTCCTTGATTGCTGCATTTACTTTGTAACTCTTGTCTCTGCTGCTTCCATTGTACAGTTTTGGCTTCCATCAATTTGCAAACTATTGCACCACTAATAGGTTTTGATCAACTCCTAATTCCAAAATCATGAAAATGCCCACCATCTGTTTTATGTCTGCTTCTGTATGTGCAACCTGCTGTGTATCATGTTGATTTACTGTCTGTTAAAGTAGCAGTTCAGTGAGGTGAATAGATTTTTCGTCAGATTATTCATGTCACACAAGAAAGTTATGTACTTTTGAAGGCTTTCTGTGATTTCACGCCATACCCAATTTTTGAGTTGTACCATTATAACTTTGTCTCTCTTGCTCATTCTATCAAAGAGGGTGTTTGTCAACAAGTGTCCTCCCGTCATCTTACAATGGGATCTTTGGCAAGAAAAATGAGGTAATACTTCAACCCTCTCATATTCCAGTACAATTCCTAGGATCTGCAAGAGGGGGGTGGGTATCAATGAGTCTGCCCTGCTTTCAAGCTTGCAGCAACAATCATCTATGGAAATACAGTCAGTCTTGATGATTACTGTGAAGTGAAGGTTCAATAAACTTGCAGTTGTGAAAGCCACAGCAGTTGAGAATGTGCTACAAAGTAATTCGGTCTTTCATTCTGGACATAATCAAAATTGCTCAGCCAAAGCAGCAAATATCTGCGACTCAAGACTAGACCCCAGCTGCAGCTGGGGAGCCCTACCCTACTTTCACCTACAGATCAATTCATGTCTGCAGGGATTCTTGAAACCAAAAATTCCTATGTTTAGGGCCTCATATACAAGATTCAAGGTTTCAGGGTCTTAACTGAAACCCTTCTTGATAATGGAAGGGAGGCCAAGCTTACATGGGCAGTCAATTTCAAATACTGTCAGTAGTATTGCAGTACCACAGTATTTTGTAAGTGTCTCTCCGACATCTGAAATTCTGAACCTATGATAACATCCAGCACAAAAAATGGAAACACTGCCTACTTTGTGTACAGATTTAGGAAACAGCCAAGCATATCAATTGCATAGTAGAACACCCAGTAAGAGTTGCAAAGCGCTTAATCTCAATACCGGTTCTCTCAATTCTTCTGCAGAACACTCTGTGGAAGCCCTTGTGAACATGCTGTACATGCTCTGTGATTCTATCTAGTACCTCATGAAGCTAATTTCTAACCCCACTAAGCTGCCATGGAGCTTTCTGTTGCAAAACCTCAGCCACAAATTCTTGCTCATAAGGGATCTGCACATAATATGCATTAAAGAGGAAGAGCATGTCAGCATAAATGCTGTCAAGGCACACCTCATGCAATCCAACAGAATGAAGAGAAAATGTTGCGTTGCACAGCCTTTGTTACCTCATTGTCCACTGTGCCGATCACCTGCATGACGATTTCCAGTAGCATGCCAGTGACCACAGGAAGCACAAAAAGTGATGCCATGCTTGCTCCATACAGGACCACCCTCTAGTGTAGTTCTTATAGAGATTTCTCAATTCTTATGAGAGTTGTTCTTATAGAGACAGTTTTCCCGTTCTTACTCCTATGCGATGGTGCTTAAACTGCAAGCTTGGCAAAACGTATAAATTCTGAATATTCCCAGGTCTTTCCTCCTCTTGATCAGTGTGCTTTTCCTTACTCGTAGGATAAAATAACTGAACTCGACACGCTTGCTAGCTACAATCAACGCTTTTCATAAAGCATTTGCCTATGTGTTTTGAGCATAGATTCATGACAGTTTAGAAGGCATAATTTGACAAGCACAAGGTGAGCCCCCTTATTTAGGCACCTAGTGCTCCATGCATAGTCACAAACCCCTTTACAAAGGCACCTTACTGTCTGTGTGTCGAAACCTTGCTAAACCATATTGATCTGTCAGAGATTTAAATTGGAGGGCTCCTTAAATCCATAATATTCCCTCCTGACACTAGAGGTCATATTCCATTTCTGGGGAGGCTTGTAAGGGTCCACCATTTTTTCTTTGCGGGATGAGTAGGATCTCGGCCGCTAGATATGGAAAACAAAGGCTGACACATCATTATGCACAGTAAGGTCCTTGGACGGGGCGTTACCAGAATTTGACACCTTCCCTGGACTGTTGCCTCTGGCTCGCACCTTATACTGGTAACAACCCCATCCATGGGCCTTACCCTACCATGTAACAACCTCAGAGAATTTAGCCTTTGTTATTTGAGGGACTTTTCTGGACACAAATTTCTGCTCTAGGACTGCACCAGTACTATGGTGGGTTGTTAAAATAGTGGGGAACCAACCACTAGCCTACCGGGTGAGCCAAATATGAAACTAAAAATTCGAATTTTTCTGATTTTGGGGGTTTTCAGTTCTCAGAAGTGAAAAAAAACAGTAAAAGTCGCCCAGTTCACATATGTGGTTTTCATTGTGTAGCCAAACATATATAAGAATAATTAAAGATTTGAACTTTATTTCTTGTTTATGACCAAATTTAACTAAATCTTCCTAGGATGATCGCCACTGTTTCTTCAGCTTCCAATGCATGATGGGCACTTTAGGTACTCACAGGAATTCCAAAAAAACACTCCTACTAGCTACTCTTGGGCAATGGGTGCTGGCTTTAGTTTCCTTTTTGGCTTTCGCTCTCAAAACACCAATCTTGGATTCTAGCTACTATCCCACTAGCTACTGTTGGGCAAGAAATGAGCTTCACTAAATTTGATGTTTTCTGAGCTGTGATTTTCTTCTGAAAAATTTCTTCTGCTTCTTGTGGGGTGGATAGAAAGAAAGAAAACAGTGGCAGGAGCTTTAGCTGACAAGGGGTATGGAAGGGAGCACACACTCGTACAAAAGGGGCCTTTGCTTGAATGTGATGATTAGTAAGACCCAATTAAGGTGATTTATTCTATGCCCTTTATCTGTTGCAACTAGTAGGACCCAATTACAAAAGGACCTTTGCTTTTATGTGGTGATTAATAAGATCCAATTAGGGTGATTATTATGTTCTTAATCTATGGTGATTAGTAGGACCCAATTAATGATGAGGGTGATTTTTATCCCATTAAATTTTGGTGATTAGTTAGACCCAATTAGGGTGATTCTTATGCCCTTAATCTGTGCTGCTACTTTTAACTAATCTCAACACTTGATGCTACTAATCATCACTAATAGGTCTGTGAGCAAGTCTGACAACAGCATGAGCAGACCAGACTTCCTGAATTGGCGCATCAGAAGACCCTTTGGATAAAATATATGGTAGAATTTAGAAAGGAATAATACTGTTTTTTAACAAAGTCCCTGGTCTCAGTATCAGGTGGAGTCTCTAGTGTGGAGTTACCTCCTCGACAATGGCAGGATTGCTTGGAAGGACGTCTGGGTCAAGATACACATGACTCTGGAAAGAGAAGCTGCCCTACTTTGGGACTTTGATTGGCTTTGGGGTGCTAGAAATGTTATTTGTTTTAGAGTGGTCATGAATGTTACATGGAGCCTCCAACGATCTTAGTTTGGGGTTGTCAAGTGTGATTGCTCCCTCCTTGGGTGATGGCCCTTGGTTCTGGTTGACTGGGGTAAAATGACAATCACATTGGGAAGTTACATCTCAACGGTGGTGGATGAAGGTCCTCATCTGATTTTGTCCCTCAAAAGTCTTTTGGATTCAGGCTGGCGCCAATGGTTGTTCCCTGAAGTCCCCCAAGAGCCTTTTTGGTTCATTACATTCGC
>Ga0209208_10009182_pt1 | contig 13041 bp, 12 predicted proteins | sample S1TSphfallax_3_FD_187694 | JGI IMG/M metagenome (GOLD analysis project Ga0209208, IMG submission 187694) | Host-associated microbial communities from peat moss isolated from Minnesota, USA - S1T2_Fd - Sphagnum fallax MG (SPAdes) (version 2) | ecosystem: Host-associated > Plants > Peat moss >...
AGGAAAAGATCAGTTAAAACCCTTTTCTCCTGGTTCTCAAGCTTCTTACGTCTTTCTTTTCCCGGTAAAATCCTTCTTATTAACAGCTCGAGGGGAAAAGTCATCAAACTGATCTCATAAAAGAAGCTTAACTGAGTAGAAAAAGATGTCCGCCCGAACATTTTCGACAAAATTTACAGAGAAAGATCAAGAGATCTTATTGCGAAGCCTGGCTCACCTTCCGAATGACCCTGACGTCGAAGAGACGAGGGAAAAGGTTAAGAGACTGGAGTACGGTTACTTTCTCTCCCAAAAAGACGGAAAGATTATCGAAAACGCTGCCAACACATTGGAGAATATGGCGGAACGGACAGACGATAGCGGCGATTCCTCTACCTGTTGTTGTATAATTAACCGTTACTTCTCCGGTTCGCTTAAAGATTTCGTCCATCCGGAATACGATTCGGATGTCGAATCTTTTACCGATTCCTATGGCGACAGAGCTTTCCGGAAAAGGGACCCTTCTTCTGATTCAGAAGAAGGGTTGTCAGGAGAAGAAACAGAGGAAGATTCAGTGCCTTCTGATTTTGAAGACGACATAGATGGAGACGACATAAATCTACTGATTGCGAAGATTCTTAATACCTAGCCACTGTTACTCCCAACCTTTTGGGTTAGGGGAATGGCTAGGCCCTAGGTCGGAAGACCTAGAATTAAAAAGGTATCTGAGATCGGGAAAAAGCTTGGGGTCTCATTCTGTCTTCAAAGATGTATGTTTGAAGACATTTCAAGATGTTTTCGGAAGCATTTCGATCTCGGTTCACAAAGATACTTTGATTTTCCCTTTGAAAGGTAAGTAACGAGTGAAACTTAATAGGGGAGGCCCCTTCAGGAGGATAGACAGGGAGACGAGCTTTCTCAAGCTTAATCCTATGGTCCTTCGAATAGATCTGGGAGGTTCGGTACTCATCCACTGAGACGACTTCGAACCTCTGCCGTAAAAGGTCAACCAGACCCTGGTTAAGAGAGGATTCGGAGTGTTTCATCTGGTGGTGGGTGTTGAAAGCCCAATCTCCTAGACCGAAGAGGATGTCTTTCCCGAAGGTCTTTTCGATCCGGTTTACTAAGTTCATCTCTGACTTCTTCCGGTAGATGAAGGTTCTCAGTCTTATGGCCCGGTGGGCTCTCAACCTATAAAAAGAAGCTAAATCTTCTTCTTTTTCCTTCATCAGGAAGGATTGAAAGGCTTCAAGATCGAAGGTGTTCCTCTTCAAAAGGGATAAGCGAGTTTCTTTATCTAAGATCTCTTGGGTCTTCATCCTCTTTAAAGTGGAGCGGCACTTCATGACCAAGGATTCGTGGTTCCTCTGTTTCTGAGAGTACCTCAGAAATTTTCCGTTGGACCCTGTCATACTGACAACGTCCTTCTTTCCTGGGTCACCTGCCACCAAGGGTCTCGGTTGATAAGCTTCCACGTTTTCCAGGTCGGTCAGTTTTTCCGGGATCTTCTCTTCTTCTTCGAGATTCTTTACTGTCTTCTTCCCTTGCATCCGTTCGTATGTGGACAGGACATGACTGTCCTTATGTTTAAAAAGAAGGTTACAACCTACCCCGTCCGTCTTGATTTCGAAGTTAAACCGGTATTTCTTCCCTCCCAAATGGTTATATCGGACGAAAGGAGACCAGATCTTTTCTTGGTTTTCGGCAATCTTCTTTGAATAATCAGTAATCTTCTTAATCCCGTAGATCTCCTTGGTGCCTAACAAGCCGATTAAACCAGATGTGTCAAGGGTAATAAACCGGGGAACCAAGTTGGTCCTTTGGGGGATGATCTGGTAAGGTTTCTTACCTAGCTCTTCGATCTCCCGGTTAATCTGGAAGGCAGCAGGAAGAAAGGCTTGAGGCTTCCGTTTCAGAAAATAGATCAGGTTCGGATCTTTCTTCTCTTTGACAGGAAAGTTGGAACCTCTAAGGATATGATCATCTTCCTGCCAAACTTGATCTTTGATCTTCTTGAGGGAAGAGAAGACTTCTTTCTTCTTTATCTTCTTCTCTTCTGAAGATAATTTGGTCTTCTTAATTTCGAGGAGTTTCTCATCCCTTTGAAAGAAGACGTTAACGTATCTGTTGACATAGCTAGAAAAATTAACCTTAAGATTGGTTTCCAAAGTCGAGACGATCTGTTCGGCTTCCTTAGATAAGATATAAGTTAAACCTGTTAAGGGAACTTTGTCCGAATAGATCGGTTCAAAATATTCCGCATAAAAGGACCTCAGATCCGTTAAAAAAGCAAGAGACAGAGTAGGCTTCGCTCCTCTGTTATCTTTGATACCAAATAGGGTAAAGAGATACCGGATCATCTTGAGATCGATGGGAGGAAAGGGTTGATTGTCCAAAGATTTCTTCGTAAAGTAAGCATGAAGAAACTTAGACACCCGAGAAACCAACGTGTTAACACGAAGAACCGCATCTTCGATCAGCTTGAAACTTCGAGGTTTCTGAGGATCTTTGAGAACAGACTTTAATGGAACCTTAATATTACGAAAGTCCCGCATTTTAAAGGCAAAGATCCTTTTAAAGTCTTTTTAAACTGAGATAGGGAGAAAATAAATCAATCAATTTTTTACTTATGAATATCCGACTTTCAAAAGCTCCAGGGTTTTCTAATGACCAGAAATTCCCCTTGGTTATGTTTAATTTCCAGAAAATAACTGATCTTTCTGAAGATCAATTATCAGGTATATTCTGGTCTAATAAAAATATCTATCCATCAAACTTAAATGTAAGTTATATTGATTAGCAGATAGATTCTAACACCTAGCCAATGTTACTCAGAACCTTTCGGTTCAGAATGGCCAGGCAGGGTCTTTAAGACCCAATTTAAGCCGAAATCCGAGTAAAGGCTTCGGGTCTCTTCCTGTCTTCAGAGATGTAAGTCTGAAGACAATTCAAGATGTTTTGAGAAGCATTTCGGTCTCGGTTCACAAAGATACGTTGATGATCTTCCCTTTGAAAGGTAAGTAACGAGTGAAGCTTATTAGGGGCAGGGGCCCCTTTAGGGGTCCTTTTAATAGGAAGACAAGCTTTTTCAAGCTTAATCTTATGGTCTTTCGAATAGATCTGAGATGTCCGGTACTCATCCACAGAAACGACTTCGAATCTCTGACGTAAAAGACTGATTAGACCCTGATTAAGAGAAGATTCAGAATGTTGCAACTGACGATGGGTGTTGAAAGCCCAGTCTCCCAAGCCGAAGATGGCGTCTCTACCAAAGGTCTTCTCAAGCCGGTTTAAGAGATTCATTTCCGACTTCTTCCGGTAGATGAAGGTTCTCAGTCTAATTGCCCGGTGGGCTTTCTGTCTGTAAAAGGATGCCAGGTCTTCTCTTTCCTTCATATCTAGGAAAGAAAAGAAGGCTTCAAGATCGAATGTGTTCCTCTTCGTTCGGGACAAAAGGGCTTCGTTATCTAAGATCTCTTGGGTCTTCATGAAGAAGAGGGCTCTTCTCGACTTGGTGACCAGAGATTCGTGGTTCCTCTGTCGCTGAGAGTATCTAAGAAACTCTCCGTTCGACCCACTTGCACTGATAATATCTTTTTTACCTGGGTCTATTCCGACTTTGACTTTCGGTTTATAGTCGTTTAGATTTTCCAGGTCGGTTAGTTTTTCGGGAATCTTCTTTTCTTCGAGCTTTTGATCACTAACCGTCTTCTTCCCTTTCATCCGCTCGTATGTAGACAGTAAGGTACTCTTCCGGTGCTTAAACAGAAGGTTACAAGCGACGCCGTCCGTCTTAATTTCAAAGTTAAATCGGTATTTCTTCCCTCCTAAGTGGTTATATCGGACGAAAGGCTCCCAGATCTTCTCTTGGTTTTCAGCAATCTTAGACGAATAATCAGTAATCTTCTTAATGCCGTAGATCTCTTTAGTGCCTAACAATTTAAGAAGACCAGACGTGTCAAGAGTAATATACCGGGGAACCAGGTTGGTTCTCTGAGGGATGATCTGGTAAGGTTTCTTTCCTAAGACTTCGATCTCCCGATTAATCAAGAAAGCGGCAGGGAGGAAGGCCTGAGGCTTCCGTTTCAGAGAATAGATCAGATTCGGATCTCTCTTCTCTTTCAAAGGAAAGGTAAGATGACTCAGGATGTGAGTGTTTTCTTGGTAAACCTGGTCTTTGATCTTTTTAAGAACCGACAAGACTTCATATTTCTGAGCTTTCTTCTCTTCCGAAGCCCACGGGGACCTCATAATTTCTTTAAGGATCTCATCCCTTTGAAAGAAGATATTGACGTACCTGTTGACATAGTTAGGAAAGTTGACTTTAAGATTAGTTTCTAAGGTCGTGAGGATCTGTTCGGCTTCCTTGACTAGGATGTAATTTAAGTCTTTTAGAGAAATTCTGTCTGGATAGATCGGTTTGAAATGTTCGGTGTAAAATGAAGTCAGCTCCGTTAAGAATGAAAGAGGCAAAGTGGGCTTCGCTCCTCTCTTATCCTCTTTAATACCGAACAGGGTAAAGAGGTATCGGATCAACTTAAGATCGATGGGAGGAAAGGGTTCCTTCTGCAGAGATTTCTTCGTATAATAGGCATGAAGGAATTCAGATACCCGAGTAACCAAGGTGTTAACACGGATAACAGCCTCTTCGATAACCTTCAAACATTCGTTTTTAGGACTCTTTCGTTTCGGTTTCTTCTTAGGATCCTTCTGAGGATAAAGAAGTACCGAACGTAGAGGAACCTTAATTGATCGATAGTCCTTCATTTATAAGGATGTATAGATCCTTTTAAGGCTTTTTTCCCAAAACATCTTGCCTTGTCTTCAGACTTATCTTTATAATTTTAAATGAAGGACTATCGAGGTTCTGAATTAACTTATTTCTCTTGAAATAAGTTAAACATATGTCAGAAGACCCTTCTGAAAAAGGTTCAGATAAGTCTGATCCGACAGAATATCTCCTCGTTCTTGTACCGTCTTCAGTTCGGAAAGGATAAACTGAAGAATCTGGATAAAAGTTCCGTAAGCAATCTCCCCTCTTACTTCTTGACTGATCTGTTTCTTGATCTGATCCGGAAGTAACCCTTGTAGGTCGGAAGCTTGGAGAACAGAGAAGGCTTGATCTGGACCAACGATGGAAGGGACGTGGAGCGTTGTATGGAAAAGATGAAGCAAATCGAATTTTTCTAGTAAAAGACGGTTGTTCGTGGTAACAAAAATGAGGCAGTGATGTCCATTTTTCGGTTTTTCTACCAGTAGATTCTTCAAAGTTAGGAGAATGGAGAGCGAATAGGCCGGACCGATCGGGACATAGCCGAAGATCTCTTCGATCTTTTCGATGACGATGATACTTCGGACGGATCGGTGTGCGTCCGTGAAGATATCTTGGATCTTCTGTCCAATCTTCTGGTCTGACAGACCGGTCAAGTCTTGATTTCTGATCCGTTGGACCGATGGGAAACCGGACGTCTGACAGAGTCGATAGGCGATCGTCTTCTTACCGGCTCGATGGTCTCCTGTCAGGAGAACGGTCATCAGAGGAGTAATCTGATCGACCTGTCTGATGAGACCTTCTCCTTTACAGATGCCTTCCGTCAAGTAGGATGAGAAGAAACAGACGTTTTTCGTCGGCTCATCGAGCCGATCCGTCCGACCAAACCGGGGACGGATATCTCGAAAAGCAAGGGTAAAATGGTTATTATTAACCAAGATCGAATCGGCTTTAACTTCCTGATCTAGGTTGGTCGGGTCGATCTGTTCTCTCAACGCATGGGAAACGGCTGCTTTGACCAGACCTTCCAGTTCAGCCCCTGTAAAGTTAACCGTCTGTATCGATAGAGTTTCTAAAGAAACGTTTGGATCGATCCGTCCGTTCTTCCGCATTGTTGCCGTGTGGATTTTGAGGATCTCAACACGACCCGTGGCGTCGGGCAGGCCGATTTCGATCTCAACTTCAAACCGACCGGGACGGCGAATCCCCTCGTCAATCAGGTCGAGACGATTGGTCATGCCGATGAGTAACAGGTTATTCAGTTCGTGATAACCGTCGATCTTGGCTAAAAACTGGTTAACGACCCCATCTCCAATACTGGACTGGCTTGCCCCTCGACTCCGAACAAGGGTGTCAAACTCATCTAAAACGATGATGTGAAGACGGGACTTATCTCCCTTCTCTCGAAATTCTTCTTCCGCCGGTTGGAAAAGTTTTCGAACGTTGGCTTCCGATTCTCCCACATACTTGTTTAACAAGTCAGGCCCATTAACGATGATGGGTTCATGGGCATTTAAAATTTTTCCGAAGGCTCGAGCGATCAGGGTCTTCCCTGTGCCTGGAGGCCCATGAAGAAGGACACCTTTGACGTGTTTAACCCCCAACTGTCTGGCCACTTGGGGTGGCACTAGACGGGATGCAAAAGCCCTCCGGAAAAAGATATTCATCTCTTTAGAGAGTCCTCCGACACCGAGGGCTTCCAGGTTCCAAGAACCCCGGATAAGGGGTTCAGGAAATGAAGCCGTTCCATTGATCTGAATTTGGGGAATCTGAGTAACTAAGTGGAAAACGGTCTTTGAGGTAAAGAGACCTCGATCCACTTTTCCTTTGGGGGTTTGCAACTGGAGGAACTGGATGGTAAAGCCGATCTGTTGATAGACAATGTAGTTTTTCCGGTTCTTCTGAATATAGAGGGAACTCCAGTTAGCCTTAACGGTTTCGATAAATTCCGAATAATCGATCGTAAATGGTCGAATTTTCGATTCAACTTGAAACGAAATCTCCCCGGTCACTTCAAGGAGGATTTCATCTGTAAAATTCTCTAGAAAATACTCCTCAAGGGATAAAGTCTGACCGAGTTCGATCATGTTACTTATCCGATGGTAACTACCCAGAGAAATCGTTCCGATCTCTTGCTTATTATCTGGTAAAACTGTCCAGATATCTTCCAATTTTTCCCGTTTATACCGGAGAAATCCCGTTTTTAGACCGTAAATTCGGATGTCTTCCGGATTCATAAAGACAGAGTTGGTTGGGGCCAGACCAATCGACCTGTATTTTGTGGCGATTAACGTGAATGGCATTTTTTGTCGAAAATAGATTAGTTTATTAAGAAAAGTCTTTTATTTAAGTTTCAGGGAAAGTACGATGAAATTCGTACCTTCAGATAAAGATCTGGAGTCGAAATTCGATAAATCGACGACAGATCGGACAGGTGGAGAGGCGACGACTACAAGCTTGACAGAAGGACCCGTGACAACACGGGACTAAGACTGTATTGATCGGCTCGGTCTTGCAGACGATACAGGTCAACCGATCTTCCCGAATCTGATCTAGTTCAAAGGAAATCTCTTCTTTGACAGGTTCGACTTCCAATCGCAGACCGTCTGGAGGAACGATCCGCTCCGGATCGACCAGGCCTCTGACAGCCCGACTGAAGCAGCAGAGGCGGTAACAGGGGGTGTAACAGGTGTATTTACCACATTCGTACGTAAAGATCGTCCCGTAATAGGCTAGGCAGACGAGGAGGAAGACGGGGCTGAACAGGGTCAGGAGCATCAGGTACATAATAGCCGTAAACGTCTCAAAACAGGGACTCTTGATCAGACTGGACGGGGGAAAAGAGGCGAAGAGCCTAGCTTCTCCGATTATATTTGACCGGATGGTTCGACGTAACTGAGCCTGGTACCAGGTAATGAACTTGGGTAGAACCATTTTAACAAGATAAGAACTGTTTTCTTATCTTTTTATCTAAGATCTGATGGATCAATCTTTCTTACGTTAAACTTTAGTTCGATTTGTCCTCTGTTGAGGAAAGGTCGGTAATAGCTTGATAGAGGTCTTTCGTCGGAGACGGGACAAAGAGGATCGGAATCATCTGGTCGTAAAACTTATTGATAGCGACTATTTCCCTCTGAGTTCGACATAAGAATTTCTGCCCCAAGCTTCTACTTCCGTCGCCTCTGATCATCGTACAGAAGTCGTCCCAGATCTGATCGATCGTAATTCTTAAGACCTTACAGTTTTGAGGCAAGATGAACTTCTGTCGTCAAGGTATGTCACTCGTTTTAATGGTGGCAAACTGCAAACTTTCCAACTTAGACAGATCGTACTGAGCAGCCGGAATATGTTCGCCGTAAAACGCTAATAACTTTAAGTTTTTCAGATCTTCTAATGAAGCGGGGAGCGTTTTTAAGGTCGTATTGTAGATTTCGAGAAGTTCCAGGTGTTTGAAAGAAGAGATCAGGTCGGGAATCCTTTCCATATCACCTCCGGCAATCGTCAGACTGATCAGGATAATCTCATGATCCAGGTAAAACTGAAGGATCTCTTCCAGTTCTTCAAAAGACGGATATCCGGTCGTCTGATCGAACATGACCCGCTCAGATGGAACGTAGTCGGGAGATGGATTGTACGATTTCAGATGATACTTCTCAAACAAGGCAGCCATTTTAACAGGCCTGTTAAAATGGAAAATGATCAGTTATTTAACGATCTCTGGCTCGACATCCGTTACCTTTTTCTCATCGCGTGAAGAACGAATAGACTAAACATACGTGAATAAAGATAATTCCAGTGAAACTTATCATGAGGAAGATCGTAATACTGTCCGGAAAAAGAGGTAGACGGTTCCCTTCCAACTTTAACGTTTTAATTTGCGAGGCGATAGGGGGTTGAGACTCCAGATAGTTGAAACTTAGATCAACAAATTTTAAGCGAGGATAAACTTTAAAATCTGGGTAAACACTGATACGATTATACTTTAAGTTCAGTTCTACCAGGTTAGGAAGATCTTCCACGGTAAATTCGTTTAAGAAATTGTAAGACAGATTGAGAAATCTAAGAAAAGGAAGTCTGATATCCTTAGGGATATTGCGGATATAATTTTTCGCTAAGTTTATCCACTGTAATGTTCTAACTCCTGACACAAGAGGGAAGTAAATCAGCTGATTTCCTTGAACCGATAAGTTTTTCAGAGCATTAAAGCCAGTAAGATTAGGAAGCTCCGTTAAGAGATTCTCGGAAAGGTCTAGATCTTCCACTTTTGACATCAGCCCTTCCGAGATCCAGGTTGAAATAGGAAGACTGCGGAGAGAACAGTTGGAAAAGTTGATCTCTTCTAACTGCCAACCTTGTTCCTTGATATGAGAGCCGATCAGGACTAGATCGGTTTCCGTCAAACTGATCCCAGAAAAATTCAGAACGTACAAGGGAGTTGGAAGCTTCGCGAGGGTCTCTTGTACTTTTAGGGACATCTTTCGATACTTATCGTTAAGATTTTTAAGCCTTAAAAATCAATTATTTTATCTGAAATTATTCTTACGTTACGTAACGTAAGAATAGAAGACCTATATTTGGAATAAAATTAGAGGTGGTCTGTCCAGTCGGAGATCATCTCTAGAGAGTAATCCCGTTCCAGAAGTTCCCTTGTAATCAGGTCTTTTAATTCTTTTTCCGGAAGAGCTTGGTGCTTATCTCTCAAGTGGACAATCATGTTACTCAGGTCAGAAGCATCCGAAATCTGAATACAAACCGCTGGATGCAGGCCGTTTAAGACGTTGAGGAGGCGAACGATCTTACCCGTAAAACACTTGCGTTCAGCCGCTTACCTAAGGAATCAGGAAGCTCCGTTACTCGGTTACCAGAAAAGTTAAGCTCTCGTAACGGCCAGTTTTTTTCGATAACATAGGCGATAACAGCTTTTAAATCTTTATTCGTTAATTTTTTATCAGAAATATCTAACTTTTCTGTATTTTCAGGCAGACTATTTAGATAAGCTATAACTTTCATCTTAACAGTTTAAGATGAAAAAAAAGGAATCTAGAAGATCATTTTTATCAAAATCGGAACATTATAAAAAGAAAAAATGCTGATAAAAATGATGTTCAGGAGAACACTCGACATGGCGATACAGGTGAAGTTATCAAAATAGTGAGTAGGGATTCGGTTTCCCTCTAATTTTAACGTCTCAAGTTGACAGTACATATACGCATACGTACGAGGGTCGATCTTCAGCTGGTTGTAACTCAGATCAACCATTTTTAAGCGGGGACAGTATTTTAAGTCCGGGGCGATACTAAACCGGTTAAACGACAAATTAAGGTATTTCAAGACTTTAAGATTTTCGACGTCGAAGGTTTCTAACATATTGTAAGACAAGTCGATATTTACGAGATTATCACCGTGGATCATCCTTGGAACCTTTCGAATAAGATTATCTGACAGATCCAAATTCTGTAATCTCTTTATTTTCAACAAGTTAGGAAACTTTTTTAACCGGTTTCCATAGACTTCTAGGCTTTCTAGGGCATTTAAGCCCGTTAAGTCGGGAAGCTCCGTTAAGAGATTCTCGGACAGATCCAGCTTCTTTACTTTTGACATCAGCCCTTCTGAAATCCAAGTTGAAATAGGGAGACTGGTTAAGGAACAGCCGGTAAAGTTGATCTCTTTTACCTTCCAATCTCGTTCCTTAATCTGAGTGCTGATCAAGGTCAAATCAGCTTCCGATAAAGGAATGTAGGACAGGTAAAGATGATATTGAGAACCTGTAAATCTACTGAGAATCTCTTCTGAATTTGAATCTGAAAGATCCATTCTGAATTAGGTTATGATTAATCAGCAGGAGATAAAAAAATCAGTTATTTTACTGATTTTCTAGTAAAAATCAGGATTTTACAATCGATCTACACCGGGGAAACTTGTCGAGGATAAAGAAGTCCGTATCGTACATCTCCCTAACTATCCGACCTAACTCTCTCTCCTGCCCTGTCGTCAAGTCGGAATTAAGTCCGGATTCGACGGCCGTAACAGGTCGATTCCTTGCTGATACGTTAAACGGATGGGCTTTCCCCGACTGTACTTTAAAGGTTCAACCGGGTACTGGGTCTGGATGACGGCTAAGTTTTAGGTCTCGGATTACGATCTACATGTGCATGTAGATCAGGGCAAGTCGACAAACGGATTTTTCTTCTTCAAACCTTGGGTAAAATCAAAGATATCTACCGTTTCCAGAAAGGGAAGGTAGTCTAAGTTGGGTGTTTCATGAAAGAGGTTGCGAGCCAGGTCGAGCTGGGTCAACAGGGAAGAGTGACGGAAGTCCGGGATAGTGAGTAACCGGTTGTTGTAGAGGTTCAGGATTCTCAACTGGTGAAGGTGTGTAAAGTTGGGGACGTCAGAGATCCGGTTCCAACTTAAGTTCAGTTCCGTCAAGGTAGGTAGGCCCGTAAAGTCCGGAACAGACTTCAGCCGGTTGTTCATCAGATTCAACTCTTTTAGACTCGGCAACATCAGATTAGGCACCTGAGTAAGGTGGTTCAGACTGACGTTGAGGCGGGTCAACTGAGGGTGGGATAAGACAGGGAGTTCCGTTAACCGGTTCAACCGGATGTCCAACTTCTTGAGGGAAGGTAGACCAGATAAGGCGGAAATCTGCGTCAACTGGTTCAACCGGACGTTTAACGTCTCTAAGAGAGGGAAGGAAAAATCAGGGAGTTCCGTTAACCGGTTGAAACTCAGGTCGAGCTGCTCCAACTCTTTTAAGGCAGACAAAGTAGAAATCTGCTTGAGCTGGTTGTTGTAGAGGTTCAAGATCCGGATGGTCGGCGGAAAAACGGAGGTAGACAGATCAGAAATCTGATTTTCCGACAGATCGAGGGACGTTAGCCGGGTCAACTTAGGGAAGTATGGGGCTTCCGTTAACCGATTTTTCGACAGGATAATTTGCTTCGGATTCACGTTCCGATCTTCCAGGTAGTCGGAGAGGGAAAAGATGTCGTCAGAATCCAGTCTTCTGTTAGAAAGGTCTAACGTTTCTAGATCTTCAGAAAGGTCCCTCTTTAAATTGTAGAAATTCTCTTCCATGGTCCTAAACGTTGAAAGAGAAAGGGGGAAGATCAGTTATTTCTCAGTTAGACCTTCCGAACCTTTATCCCGAGAAATAACTGATTAACTGTTTAAACGTCAAAAAACCGGAAAGGAAAGGGACAAAGATTTTGGTTCTGTAGAGAAACTTCTTTCTCCTATTTTTTACTTAGATTTTAGAAAAAGACGTCTGTCTGAAATGGTGAAGAAGACTTTGGCCGATAAACCCGTATCTTCGGTCAAGTCGCCGACATCTCGAGGCCTCAGATCCCCCAAAAAGACCCTCAGCTCCCTTGTGAGCCCCAAGTCCCAGGGGGGCCCCAAGTCCCAGGGGGGCCCCAAGTCCCAGGGGGGCCCCAAGTCCCAGGGGGGCCCCAACCCCCAGATCCAAAGAGACGTCTCTGACCGGTACGAGAAGAAGACGCCTAGAGAACACGTCCTCTTACGTCCCGACACGTACATCGGCTCCACGGAGCTCCATACGGACCACCTCTGGGTCTTCAACCCGGGGGATAACCACATGATCGAGCGGGACGTGACGTACTCCCCGGGGTTGTACAAGATCTTTGACGAGATCCTGGTCAATGCCGCCGACCACAAGCAGCGGGATCCGACCATGACAACGATCAAGATCGACATCGACGCCGTTAACGGTACGGTCAGCATCTTCAATAACGGTGAAGGCATTCCGGTGGAGATCCATAAGAAAGAAGGGATCTACATCCCGGAATTGATCTTCGGCCACCTCTTAACGTCGTCCAACTACGACGATTCGGAAGACAAGGTTGTGGGGGGTCGGAACGGGTATGGCGCCAAGTTGGCCAACATCTTTTCCACCGAATTTACCGTCGAAACGGCCTATGTTCCGGAAACACGAGGTAAGTTAGTCGACGGGAAGGTTTTTACCATGACCTGGTACGACAACATGAGTCGGAACAGTCCACCTAAGGTCAAACCTTTCTTAGGTGGGCCGGAAAAACAGTTCACCCGCATCACCTTCGCTCCCGATTTCCCCCGGTTCAACATGAACTACTTTACGGAAGACATCTTGGCCATCTTCTATAAACGGGCTTATGATATCGCCGGCTGTAATCCGACGGTCAAAGTCTATCTAAACGGAAACTTGATTAAAATTAAGAGTTTCCTCCAGTACATCGAACTCTACTTCCCTCTGGCCGACGCCGGAGGTGACGCCGGAGGTGACGCCGAAG
>Ga0209208_10009183_pt1 | contig 13040 bp, 10 predicted proteins | sample S1TSphfallax_3_FD_187694 | JGI IMG/M metagenome (GOLD analysis project Ga0209208, IMG submission 187694) | Host-associated microbial communities from peat moss isolated from Minnesota, USA - S1T2_Fd - Sphagnum fallax MG (SPAdes) (version 2) | ecosystem: Host-associated > Plants > Peat moss >...
GCCTTGAACGCAAGCAACGCATCTCTTTCAGCTGCCGGACATGACTGCGCCACAACTACTGCAATATTCTGCATTGAAATCATAAGAACAAAACCCAAAACAAAAACAAATGAAAACTTCCCCATGACGATCATGAAGCTTTTTAGTGCACTTACAGCTGCCTTCTTATATATCTAGATCACTAAGCTGACAGCTTCTTATATAGCTGCTGCAAATCTTAAAGCTCTAGCTCTCAAACTGATCAAAGAAATTCTCCAGAACAAAAAAAGCCTACAACTTTGTACTGAATGGAGAATGCTACGGCAGAGACAGTACTGATGAAGCTGATGGAGTTGAGATCAATGGAGCACACTAGTATGAACATTTATAACAGCAGCACTGGCAAGCAAGCAAGCTAGCTAGGTAGCCGCTGGGAAAAATTGTTAGGAACTGCTGCTGGGAACTGCCTGTTGTGTGCTAGAGCACAACATTCAAAGTTGAGCCAGTCATGGAGGACTGGTGGATGGGATGGGGCAGCTGCGTCTTCTTTTCCTTCAACTGGAGTATCGGTAGAATGAGAAGGGCATGACGTCTGTGTGTGCGTAGGTATGTGTGTAGTGTGCAATGGGTCCCTCCCAAATCACTGTTAAACTACTACTGTGATGTCAACAAACAAACAAAGAGAGAAAGATAGATAAGGATTCCAGCAGTTGATCTTGTGGGTGGAGAAAAGAACAGTAGCCTAGTGTGTGTGTACTCTTTTGTCTCTGTGTTTCTTTGTGGACACTTACCGACTGGCTGGCAGCAGCAGCAGCAGGCAGACAGGCAAGCAAGCAGTCACTGAAGGAAGGAAGGAAAGGAAGGAAGCTTTGCTTGCTTGCTTGCTTGTGAGGCAGTCGGTTTCAACTGGAAAATTAGTAACTCCTGTGGCAGCAACAGTCAAAATGGCTTGTTGGCCAAATTTGGGATGTGCAAAAAAACAATGGATTCAGTCGTAGGAGTTTCCAGGTGGGGGGTTTGTCCTCAGGAGTCTACTACTGTCCTTGAAAGTGGACATTTGTTAATGGGTTTTTACAACTTCTGGTGCTTTTGTCGTAGTCAATAATAGGGTTACAATATTTGTCCTCTCAGGAGTCTAGTATAATTCTGTTTCAGTTTTAAGTAGTGGACATTTGAAATATGAGGTTACAAGTTTCAATGGCTGATGTTGTTCATAGTCAATAATCAACCAAGTTCTAGATCATAATTTTGATGAGCATTTCTTTTCCATCACACTCAAAATTCAATCAAAGCTCCCAATAATGGATTGTTTGAGTCCCCAAGGTTTACCGACTTTTCTCTAAATTTAGCATTAAATTCTACTGAAAGTAAAATAGCAGCTACACCAACCCATGACCAGAATGAAACCAGGGTCTAGCAACCACCAAGCACACCATGCAGGATGGGTGAATGGATGGATGGTATGTGCAAACACTTTTTTCATTGTCATGGAGCTAAGCATGGTGGTTAGCTATGGACTATATATCCCACATGTATCTACTATGTACCTTCATAGTAACCTAATCAAGTGCCTTGCCTACTTGCACTTACATAGTAAGCACTTACATTGTCTAAGTACCGACCAATGATACTTGCCCACTTACATAAGTGGTTTGTCACCTCTGTAGTCTAAGGTGAAAGTAGGAGGGTTTAAAGGATAGGTTTCTAAGGTGGACTTAATCTTCCTACCTTAGTTGTACTTCATCCAAAAATGAGTCATAACAGATTCTCAATGGAGGGTGCACTAGTGGGTTTGCTGGGTGACATAATCCCTAAACCCTAAACCTAAAACCCTAAACCCACACCTACTATTTGGGTCCTTCTGGGTGTTGCCACATTCAACATAGAATGATAATCATTTCCCATTGCTCATCCATAAAATTAAATAAATCGGACACTATGAAGTGAGAGACTATTAATTTAAATGCCACCAACTGGACAAATCATTATGAGCAAGCAATTCAAAGTAGTTCGTTTTTAATTGGGCATTGTGAAGACCACTGTATATATGTATGTATGTATCCTATCCAAGTTTCTAGGTTCGACCCAATTTCAACCGATGTGAAGTAGCTACTTTATCTGGAGTACAGTGAGATGTTCTAAGAGCATCTCCACCAACGCTCACTCTCTGACCTTTTAAAAAATATTTCTGACGTCCAAGTTTTAGTTACTTACTGTTTTCCAACCCCACCCATAAAGCTCAAAATGCGACTGAAGTGGGTGAGCAATCCACTTGGAACAATCAAACTATCTATCCAATCAGAAAGAGGGAGCAACTTCACGGGGTTTATTAGGCTGATCCAGGGCTCTGAAAATTGTGTCTGCTTTCAGGGTCGCAGAAGTCTTCCAGAGGATTCACTGGATTTGACCGATGAACCTGAATCAAGATTTCTCGTGCAGGTTCACATACAGAGCGTTGGTGGAGATGCTCTAATGGCTCTTTATTCTGGGTTTTTAAATCCATCCCTTGTTTTAAAACAGGAGGCATAAATTTTAAAAAAAATTTAACTGGAGAGTTCCAGATTTTAAATCTATCTCTTGGACTGCACAAGAGACTCATCCAAGAGGTTATAGATTGGGTTCTGGGAATCAACATCAGCCTCCAGAGAGTAGCACAGACCTCTGGTGGATTGTGAACATGAGCTCCATGTGGTGAGTTCTCGAAGCAACTGCTATCTTTTGTTTTCCCCTCGATACTTGGTGAGTAACTGCCCAGTATCAAACTAATTTTGAGTAAGAATCGATGTTTTAAGCTCAATTTCTATACCCTCTTACAAGCACAATCTGGGTAAACCCCGCAACCAAGGCTTTTTAACCCTACATTTCATTTCTAAACATGGATTTTGAGTCTCGTAACAACATATCAGATTTTGTAGTGCACATGGAAGGTGCCTTAAATCCTTAAGATTCACTCCTATGTCAGGAGGTGAAATTACATTTTTTTTTAACAAAGCTCTTACATTTCGTTTATAATGGCCCATGGGTGCTTTTTCCATCCATCACATGCACTAAGGCCCTTGGACAGCCATGTTACCGCAATTTGGTGCTAACCTTGGCATCTCAAGCCGCCATTTTAACCCCATTAACACTCCCATCCATGGGCCTTAACTACTGCTTTCAAATTTACAAAATACTGAGATTTTTGCAATAGGCCATTAGGGGTAGATTGGTGTGAGCCCACCCAAACTGGCTTATTTAAAATGGCTAAAAGATTGAACTTGGGAAAAGTTAATTTGGAATGAAGGCTCTTATTTACCTTATTTTCATTTGGAATGAAGACTTTTGTCTACCTTGTAAAGAATAGTCTCTAGAATGTTTATAAAACTTTTGGGAGGAGGGGGGAAAGGCAAAGGAAGGGCACATTGGCTTTTATCATCTATTGACAATTTAAATGTTAGTACCACTAGACATTTGTAAACCACAAATGAGTTTAAGATTGAAATTATGCATATTTTTTATATAGTTATAGAAATTTATATTTTTGTTTGTACGCATATCTTTTCATTTTTGACACACCTCCAATTTTTTTGAAAGATTCAAATGTGAGTCTCAAAGTGAAAACAACAAAAGAAAAGGAATTAAGGTATGATATTTCATTCTTAGCACTTCGAAGGGGTAAAAAGAATGTGCTAGAACTTCAAGATGGGGATTAAGATGAATGACAAGCAATTTAATTATTCATATTGATGTACACAAACCAAACAACAAGTCAATTAAAGCATAATTGAAACATTTTTTAAGCAATAAATCATGGGCATACATAGACCCACAGGGCCCACCACGATCCAAACTTGAGGAAGTCACAACCTTCCCCTTGTTTATAAAATTTCCGATGATTCGCCACAAGGGTTACATCCAAATGGCGACTTCCTCAGGACTCACAAATCAAGTGTTTTGAAATTTTTAAATTAGGATTCTTGCCGCTTTGTACACCCATAACTTCTTGTGCAAACCTTCGATGAGACGAGGTTTTAAAAATTGTAATAGCCCTTGTCGAAAGCTTACCAACAATATGTGGCACACCCTTACATGTACATAAATCAAAGCAACTATCGACTTTTAATGATCGAGAATCAAATTGACATTTTGAGTCCCGGCTTTTCTTTCAACCATATTTGTGATGTAAGTATTCAAATGGATAGTTTGACTCCCTTTTAAATACCTATGTTTTAAAAGCTTTCCAATGGTATGAGGAAGTTTTCAATTTAATGAGTTTTGATTCTTTTAATTGTTCTTTAAATATTCAAAAACCCATCGGAACTCCAACTCTCAAAATGGGAGCCCACTTGGGAATGTGTGGGTTCATTCCCTCACATTCTCCCACACTCTTGAAAGTGTGAATGTGATTCTCAAATTGCATTCCCAACCTACACCTTTCCATGCCTTTGCTTTGGTCGCGAGCCCAAGGGTAAAATCATGATAATTTATTTACTTTCTATGTATAACTATTATGCTGCACTATTCTCCTACCATACATTTCACACATTCATAAACTATGTTGAAACATTTCAAATTAAAATTTCAATTCCCTTCACAATTCTATTCCATGAAATTTACACTCATACAAAAACTTTTTCTCATAAAATGAAAGTGTTTTCCAAAGGTCCCAAAACATTCATTTATATACTAACGAAAATGAAATTAAATAAGAAATTTCCTAAAGTTTTACATATCACATGGTGAACCATGTGATTTAACATGCATATTAATTTGTGCAAAGACTTATCTTATGAGTCATCATCCTTAAATCATGCACATTAATTTGTGCAAAAACTTTCCACATGAATATCATGTGTGAATCATGCACATTAATTGAAATTATGACTATTTTGATGATGATTCACCCCATTATTAAATTATAAAACCTAAACACCAAATAAATTACCAAATTTAACCTTTAAGCAATTACATAAATAACAAACTATTACAACAAATTATAAGTTCACTTATAACTGTTGTGTTTTATGAAGTCACCATAAACTACCCAACTTTGGTGTTAATTAGGTTTTTTTTTTTTTTTAATGAAATATAATCGGAAAGCACTATAAATAATTATAAAGCAACAAGTACATGCTGAAAGACATAAACTTAAATGACTAGTAGCCAAATCATATAATGACAAGTGGCCAATGTAGCCAAATGATTTTATCGACCGTTGACCCTATTACCATCATTTTTCAATCGTCCAAAGCTATCCATCACCATCTTATGCCATCACCACTATAGGATGTAACCATAATGGTTAATCATGGCCATCCATAGTAATTAATTACAATAGTGTTAAAGGTTTGGTGTCATTAGCTAGTTTGTTGAAATAGGTAACATTCGTCACCATCATTCCCACTTTCCAAGTAAGGCTTGTCACCCACTTGCTTTGTTCAAGTAGAGATCATCTTAATGTTTATTAATTTAGTGTCACCATTTAAAAATTAGGTTATTCAATTAGAAAAACTTTAGATTTCAAAACAAAGATTTATAGATCGTTGCATAAACTAACAACCAGCCATGGTTGTCATTGTGCAATGTGTAATTTGGGGGAAAGCTTTCAAGTTTGTTTATGTTAAGACTATGAAAGAATGCCGCTAGAAAATGAAGAGGGATTCTTCCCAAATGAGATTTGGATTCTTGTCAAAAGATATGAAAGTTGCTTTCAAATTGAAAAGGTACAATTTTAAGTTCCATCTTTCTAGATTTCAATTTGAAATGCACTTAAAGTTTTGCATTATTTACAATTGGAGGTCTTCTGTTCTATTTGGCTTCAAGCTTTGGTATCATGAAAATCAAGCTCTATTTTTTGCCCAAACACCTACTATTGACTTAGAATAGATTAACAAGAATATTCACATGGAGATGGAAATTAAAAAGGTCCAATTTGCCACATTGTTCTAGATCTTGGAAGGGGGTCATCCTAGAGTAAAATACGAAAGTAAGAAGACATTGTATTCTTTCATTAATGTGCTTCAAGACCCCAAAATGCACTATTCTAATAGTTTAGGTTGGATAATGGCAAAGTTTATGTATGTTCAGGTGATTAAAGCTATTCTAGCCACTATTTCCATTGCTAACTATGTGGTATTTACATGTGATGACATGAACACTATGGATAATGGGGGTTGAATTTCAATACGTGCATATGTGATGTAGAATTGGGTGAAAGTTCCCATGTTTTTTCTCCAAAGGGTTGTTAATGGAAAAAAAGTTGACGACCTTACTGTTGTGATCATGGAGGCCTTGCAGAAAGGAGGAGGCTTGAATCCAACTTTTATATCTCAAAAGTTGCTTTATTTTGGGGCTAATGGGGTAGGTACACTCCAAGGTACCAAAATTGGTGTCATTAAACAAATCAACACAAATAATGCACCTTTTTCCATTGGTGTTCATTGGATAGTTCATAGATATAATCTTGCATTTAAAACCTTGTCAACTTTGGGAATTGTTAGTAGCATAAAGGATATGTTACAAAGTTGTCATGCATATTTTCCTCATAGCCCAAAGAGGCACCTTGAGTTCATTAAACTTACTGATATGATGGAAACAAAAGGACTTTAAAACTCAAGAATGTGAAAACCCATTGGGTATTTTTGATGGATCTTCTTAAAAGATTTTTTACAAAATACAAACCATTTTTGGTCAAAATGGTTATGGATAGTTCAAGCAACCAAGCTATCAAGGTATCTTGCGTCAACCTTTTTCCCAATGTCTAGTTATTTGAATTTTATATGTTTGTGGTTTTCTAATTTTTTTCAAGTTTGTTAATATGCAAAGTTGCTTGCACTTGCAAGTTAATTTAACATTGTTTGGTGTGTTATGTGTTCTAATGGTTGTTGTGAAGGTTTGCCAAGGACAACTCTATTCTTTGTACAATGATGTCAATTTCTCATTTTTTAGTGAGAATTATGGGCATTTGAAAGAACTTTTCTAAATTGCGACCACGAACACATCCTTCTGAATTGGGTGGCAGACTTAAATAACTCTAGTGAGCAACTTGTTTCCATTATGAATGGTGAAAAACTTTGGGCCATGCACAATGATTCAATTTTAAAACTACAAACAGTTATTACTCAAAATTACTTTCAAGCTTAGATTTCAAGAATGAAGACATCTAGTACATTAAAATAAGGTTCTTTAACTATTTTGATATTAGTTTAAATGTATTGACTTTTAATTTCTCATTTTGTTTTGGGGTTGTTGGGTATTTCTTCTTGTTAGCTTGCTAATATTGGTTAATAGATGCAATTGCCCAATTAATCAATGAGTGGGACAACCACTTCTCTCATTGTGCCTTGTTTGACACCATGAGCATTGTATATCCACAATATTGGTTACAACCTCAATGTAAGAAAAGCTTTGCCAAACACTTGAAAGTTTTGAAGGCATGGTATTGTGAACCAAAGATGTTGGGGTCCAGTGAGTCAAGTTTTGTAGTTCACCCTTTGCTTGACCATTGGCAACTTGATATCGAGTAAAGTATATTCAAATTATGTATGAAAAGCAATTCCAACATTTGATCTCAATCCATTGACACACATTTGGAGGACAATTCATGCATCTCGAGTTTTGACAAATTCTTTCCTTGAGTAGAGATGACCATAGTTCATGTTTTAAGGAGTGTAAAAGATGAATGTTATTTTTCATCTCTAGGCAGATTTTTCCAAATCTGACACAACTGGAAGAGGACTGCACAAAATTGTCAATCCACACCACATTGATCTGAACTGATCTCTAGGCAGATTTTTCCAAATCTGGCTATGAAGCAGAGGCTGACACAACCGGAAGAGGACTTCACAAAATTGTTAATCCACACCCACATTGATCTGAACTCATCTCTAGGCAGATTTTTCCAAATCCGAGGCTGACACAACCGGAAGAGGACTTCACAAAATTGTCAAATCCACACCACATTGATCTGAACTGATCTCTAGGCAGATTTTTCCAAATCTGGCTATGAAGCCGAGGCTGACACAACCGGAAGAGGACTTCACAAAATTGTCAATCCACACCACATTGATCTGAATTTACAGATATTATAACTCTATAACTAATCTTAAGTTTCAACACAATCCAAAATATCATCTTTCAAAAATCCTCATATAAAAATAGACGTATTACCTAGGAGGCCCAAAATTCCATAATAAGCTAGTATAAACTCTATAATGACTCTAAACACAATATCCTTGCCTTGGTATGCAAGGCCAACAAACTGCAACTGGTTGAGTACTAGACAATAGGAGCTACTGCAGCTGCAGCTGATCGATCTATACACACACACAAAACAATTCATGGAACAACTCTATTTTTTCTGGATTTTTCAAGCACACACAAGAAGGATTTCTCACTGTCACGCCAGCCCAAGAATCCAAGCTCACGGCTCTTGTTCATGTTGCTCACGTTTTCGATGTCCTGACCCAACCAACTGTCAACAAACCACCACTGAGCGACATCAGCAAGCTTTGTGGGTCGCAATCCTTTCTCTTTCACAATCTTGTCCCACACAGCCTCTTTGCCCTTCATCATTTCTTGCAGAGATTTACACGGGATCGTCTTCTTCGGTAGCTCGGACTCTTGATGATGATCAGATTCGTAGTTTTTATACTCAGCTCGAACGTTGTACTCTTTTGCCAGTAGTTGCCAAAGACGTTTCCATTTGAAGACATCGCCGTTGGTGATGTTGAAATCCTGGTTCTTTGCCTTGGGATCTAAGCTTGCCCAAATCTCCTGTTCTGCTACCAAGTCCGCATCTGATGCATCCTGCATGAAGTCCCAGCACATCTTGCTGCCAGGGAAGATCAACGGTTTGTTCTCGTATTGGCAGATGGCCGCATAGACAGCCAACGTGCTCACCATGTTCATCAGATTGCCTTCTGCAAATCCGAAGATGCCAGTGGGACGGTGAATGGAGTAAGTGATACTAGTCCCCTTCACTGTCTCGAATGTCATGTCCTCGAGATCGTGATAGAAATTCGCGCAAGGACGTCTTGGGTAATCCTCTCGGAATGGTGGGTCGGGAACCGGGATCTGACCAGCGAGTTCAAACGGGCCGAGATAGTGCTTCGTCCCAGTCTGCAACACGATGTGCCGAAAGTTCTTGGCATTCGGCAGCAATGCGTCGAGAATGTTGCGGTAAAGCTGAGTGTTGGTCTTGATGTTCTCTTCTTCCGTTAGTCTATTGACCCAAGTCACGTAAAACAAGTGCGTCACGTCTTGCAGTCTTGACAGTTTCGACAGCGTTTCCTCGCGATCAAGCAGGTTGCATCCTATGTAGTGCAACGACTCCGGCAACCAATCCGGCTTGGCAGACCTGCGAGCTACCCCATACACTTTCCATGAACTCGACTCCGGTGCTTTGGGTTCCTGCAGCAACTTTGCCGCAAGACTGTTGCCGACGATTCCTGTCACTCCTGCAATCAGAGCTACCTGCAGCCATATAATTCCACAGTACACAAAAAAAACCAGACCAGCAGTTTCTTGTCAATTTACTCCCTCCAACTAGACTCATGGATCATCTACGAAACTGTTGAAGATCAAAACTGGTGAAGAAATTTCTGCAGATCCAGCTACTACCATGCAATATGGGAGCTCAAATTGAAACTAGAAAGCAGCAGCCGATTTGTACCTTCTGTGTCCCCATCTCTGTCATGCGGAATTCCCTTACTACTCCTGGATGATCATGCAGCTCAACCCAACACTGAAAATCTGAGCTCAGGTCTGCAATCCAACACTGAAATCTGAGCTCAGGTCTGCAATCCAACACTGAAAATCTGAGCTCAGGTCTGCAACCCAACACTGAAAATCTGAGTTCAGTTACTCAACCCAACACTGGAAATTATCTGAGCTTCAGGTTTGCAACCCAACACTGAAAATCTGAGCTCAGGTTTGCAAACCAAACACTGGAAATCTGAGCTCAGGCACTCAAACCCAATACTGGAAATTATCTGAGCTTCTAAGTAACCCAAGTACCAGATAGATGAACTCCGATGATGAAGAAACAGTGAGAATTTATTGCTGCAATGATCATCAAACCGCAGGCAAGTTCCTCATCACCATCATCAAACACTAGGCTGATAAATCTCCTGGCGACGACTTAATCCTTCTCATATAAAATTGTGTAGGTGCTTGCATGATCATTTGCATGGAACTAGGGCTATGGCATGTAAACCACATGGCTTTCGGATCCATTTCCTCGTGATCTGCAAAATTCTTGTGGCCCGGGGGAACAAAAACAAACCATAAAAGAGGAGAAATGCACGTGGGACTCAGTACGACTTGCAAAAGACCAGCTCCACAACACACAGAATTTGGACCCAAAATCAAAAAATGCTTTTTTAGATTTTTCAAAGCCATAATTCAACCCAAACTTTAAACTAACATTATCAGATTTCTATATATGATTCAAGGAAGATAGCCAAAATCTATAAAAAAATCATTTTCATAGTTAGCTTCTAAGGAAAAATTTTGGCTAAAAATCTTCCTGTGGATCATTGCCAGTTTGGCTACATCACCACAAAATTGACAAAAGAAAGCACTGACTGCATCACGCATGCAGGGAGGGGAGGGATGGATGTCCATACTTACCTGGGGGGTCAAGTAAGCCATGCCCCATAACCCAATAATCAAACTCCTCGTGCATGTACACCACCAGACTTGACATTGTACAGTACTTTGAAAACCCTAATCAAAGGAATCTTTTGTAGGTATAGGAGAAGGGGTCAATCTTTAGACCTTTCTAGGGTTTGAGGTGGTTGAAATGAGGCCAGCTAATTTGGCCCATTGCAAAACCCTAAAACCCTAAAACCCAGAAACCAATCATTCTTGATGGGGCTAAAGCTAGACCTTTCTCCTAATTTACATCCTATAAACTAGATTCACACCAAGGGTTAGCATGGATAGTTTTATTTGATTTAATTCTCTCTTCATTTGGGTGCGAGTAGAGAGATAGGAGCCCAAAATCATGTCAGATTATGCGGAAAATTGTGAATTTTTTTACATATGTTTTTTTTTTTTTTGGACATTTTAAAGAAGTTATGTTACTCATTCCAAGTTGTGCTAAATAATTAATATGAAAATTCAAAAATTCAAATTAAAGATTTATTAAATTAGATTTTGAATTTTGATTTTTAAAAAGATGTTGGAACTTGAATAGGTGCTATGTTAGATGCGGTTAATTTTACAAAAGATTAGGTAAAGGACTATTGTAATAACATAATTTTAATGATAAAAAAAATTGAGATCATAGCAACCTACTACCCAAGTTCAGAAAACATTCACAATTTTAAAAATATAGTTAAATTTTCAATTTTTTTTTAAAAATTTAAGTTTTTAAAAGTCCTTTACAACATGTAAATAGGGTATAATGTGCATGACATACAAAACAAAGTTGTAATTTATGATATTAAAAAAATAAATTAAATAAATAACATATTTGATGTGATTCAAAATTATAATAAAATTTTCAAAATGAAATGCAAACTTTGACAAAATTTACACACTCTGAAAAATTCATATTTATTCAACAATGATTAATGCTTTATCGGAGCAACTATATTTTATTTTAATAAAAATTATAAAAGATTTTATTCAAAAGAAAATTCATATGAAAAAGTGGGAAAATATTAAAAAGGACCACCAATCATTTTGTAAGGTATTCATGTTGGCGCCGATCTTCATACTTACACCCATTTGCAGGTTTTCATTCACTTTAAACCTCCAAATGAAAGGAATTCGTTACCTGCCCCAAATTGGAGGCAACATGGAAAAATGTTTTCAAAGTGCCTAAAAATGTTGGGCAGATTTGAAAAAACTTGATTCAGATTGCCCCAAAAACTCCTCAATGTCGCCCACCATTTTGGGTGCTCTTTTCGGTGAAAAAGAAAACAACATCACTTAGAAGCTTTGGGGAGCATGAAGAGAGGGAAGGGGGGTAACCTTTTGATTTTGAAATCAAAAGGTCAAATAAACCTCCTTATTCCACCCTAATTAAGTTGATCTCAAATCTAAGAAAAATGGAGATATTTATTTATGGGGTTAGAACATCTTGCTTTGATCTCAAATCTAAGAAAAATGAAGATATTTATTCATGGGGTTAGAATATCTCGCTCTTAACCTCAACGCCATGTAAAGCCTTGAATAGCCTAACCAGGATTCTTACATGTCTTTATATGCTATCCTCCATTAACACTCATAAGTCAAATATGACACTAGGATTCCAAGTATAGGATAAGTAAGGCTCCCCCAATTGGGGTATTATGGTTGTAAGCTTCTTAAATTAATTTACTTTCATTAAAATTCAAATATAAAGTAAGTGTTACATTTGATTTAGAGGTTTCACTCTCATGGATGATCCAAATTGACACACCACAAATTCAACTTTCGACATCAATTTTGAGAACCTTGCATAGATGAAAAGAGCTAAGTTGAGAAAGCACTAATTTCCCCATAAGGGTTGCAAAAAAAAAAACATTTTAATTAACTTAACGAACAAATTAATTGACATTTTTGACACGAATAGATTTGCAATAACACAGAAGATCCAACAAGCAAGATTCATCACTTGAACAGGTTTGGGTTCTTTCAAATTCAGTTGAGAAATCGTGAAGTGAACCAATTTAGAAACCAATTTGCCATAATTTGACCAAATTAATTGCAGTTGGATGGTCTCGGAAGCTGAAAGACATGGAAATGTACCCTAAATCACACAATAGTAATGGTGCATTTGCTTAACTAAAGTTGTTCCATTCAAGGCTTGAATCAGAAAATATTAAAAGAAGATCGATCAGAAATTGAATGGATCAGCTTTAGTCCACTTCTAGCAACATATTCCTTTGACAAAACCCTAAACTACTAAACCCTGAAAACAAAATATTTTCATCAACCCTTAAAACCCTCAATCCTATAAAAAAAATATTCTCATGAACCCACCCTGCACCCCAAAACCCTAAACCCTAAAAGGAATGCACATAGCTCAAGATTGGAGGTTGTGTGACAACAAACATTCATAAAGGTGACCATCTAAAATATGAAGTATT
>Ga0209208_10009185_pt1 | contig 13037 bp, 10 predicted proteins | sample S1TSphfallax_3_FD_187694 | JGI IMG/M metagenome (GOLD analysis project Ga0209208, IMG submission 187694) | Host-associated microbial communities from peat moss isolated from Minnesota, USA - S1T2_Fd - Sphagnum fallax MG (SPAdes) (version 2) | ecosystem: Host-associated > Plants > Peat moss >...
TGATAACCATCAGTTCCAGGCAAATGAAACAACAGAATCAAAGAATTGCTGGGTCTGGGTATTTGCAAAAACATCAGAATCAAAGAACTGCCAGTTCCAGGTAATTCAAAAACTTCAAAGAACCACCGGGTTTCATGAAGAACCAGAAACTTGAGCTGACAGTTTTCTAGGTGGTTATTTGACTTATTAAAAATTTGAGAACCATGGTTATATACAATAATAACTGAGTATTTTGATTTCTTGAGAATCATGGGTATCAACTTGATACTTGATGCTGGGGGTTTTGTGCAATTTACACATCATAATGCATGAGGTTTATCATGAACCTAAATGTTGGATATCACAAGCAGTAGGTGTTGTGACACTAATCAGCAGTTGCTGAATTGAAAACACATTTAATGAAATATAGATGCAAAGAGAAGTGCATGCAACTCCCTTGCATCATGTGTAACAAACATAACAATATTTACATATCACTTAATCTACTTGTACCTAGTAAAACAACAACTACCTATTTATTGTACAAGGGTGTGACAACAGCTCCCCTCACACTTGTAGATGATGCTTCCCCAAGCGGAGAAGTTAAACTCCTATTCTATCAAGAATGAACTTTCCAAAAACAAGAGTTCATATCTTCACAATGTGACAATGACTGAGACTAGTTTGAAGATGAAGAGTTGTGAGCCCGAGCTGTATAACAAAAGTTGAGCAACATCTCTCGTTGTGGAAGGTGTTTGCACTTGTTTTGCTTGTTCATGAAGAGGCTAGTTGATCAAGTTTTTGCCCACTTTGAATAGGATCTTTTGACTCTATCCAAGTTAGGATCATTGAGTCTCATTAATAAGGACTCTAATTCTATTCTCATTAATGAACTTCACACATTTGGTTGTAACACATCATTTGTGGCCTTGTTTGAAGAAAAGGTTGTCAATTTCCTCAATCTATTGTCTTTGTCATGTCAGTTGACATTCAAAAGAGTTCTTGAACACATCCATTGAATGGAACACCTTAGAGTTTACACAACTTAATTCTCCAAGATATCACAAGTACCATACTTCATATTTATGTTCAACACTTGCTGAAATCATTATTTTTTTGGAAAAAATAGGTTCAACATTTCATTTTATAAATTTTTTCATTTTTTGTTGGAATAAATACTTTATTATTATTATTGCAAGATGAATGAAATGTTACAATTCTTGAGACAATTAGGAGTACATTCAATCTTTAAGCATGGATGTCTTCTTTGCCAAATTGTTTTATTTGTGCGCAAGGGGCACTTACAAGTTTTATAAGTAGTTTTAGTGTTCAAAGGGAAAGGTTTATGTGATTTTTATTTTGCAATTTGGTATTGGATTCCTACAAGAAAAATTTGCATTCCTTTAGTTAGTTAGTTAGTAAATTACATATTACATATATAGTTTACAAACTTGAAAAAAAGACAAAGGATATTGGATAAACTATTTAGTTGCAACTTAGTTGCAAACTAGGTTGCAACTAAAAGTTTTATCCCATTTGTTTTGTCTTCCATTTCCATCTTGTAAAAGTATATAACAAATGTGTTTTGCTTTACATTTTTATACTAAAAAATGTGTAATTTGAGATGAGCAAAAAAAAAAGGGTTAACACTAAAGGCTAAACCTAAAATAAAATTTAAATATTTACATATCTACTTCCTAATTTACCTACCCACATACCTACCTTCTTTCCTACCTACATAGATACCTACTTAAATATGGATTTAAATGTATTTTGGCCAAAATTCAATTTTAATGCCATGTGGCAATTTTTTATTGTGCCATGTGGCATGATTTAACACCATCCAAAATAGATGATAAAGATTCAACATGTAATTTTAAAACATAATTTTAAAAAAATATTACATGTTGCCATATGGCATTTTGTAATGGGTTACAACATGTAATTAATTGCAATAAAGGTGAATAGTTGCAAACTTTATACAAATGGTCAATGGATGAAGTATATATGTTGACCATATACATCATCCATGTAGAATGTGATGACATCATGTTAAGTCATCATTTGCAACTAGATGTTGCATGAGACTTCACTTATGCAACTAATGGAATTTTAGTTGTACATATTGGTTGTAACTTATTTTTAATCATAAATTACAATTGCAAATTGAGACTTTTCTCTTAGTGAAAAAAAAACGTAGTGAGGTGTTCATGGAAGCATTGTTTGCAAAAGTAGAAACCCCATTTTATGAGGGTTGTTTTACAAGCATGTTATCAACTATGTTATTACTGTTGAATTTGAACATAGTCCATAATGTTTCCAACATTTTCATGGATGAGTTATTTTCACTCTTAAAAAAGGAATTGTTACCAAAAAACAATAAGATGCCATCCACCTTTTATGAGGCTTACAAGTTAATTAAGTCTTTTGGATTGATTTATGATTCAATTCATGCATGTGTAAATGGGTGTGCCCTCTTTCGAAGGACTTTGAAACATGTTCATGTGTGTCCCAAATGTGATTCAAATAGGTATGTGGATGGATTAGGGGATGTCCGAAGGAAGGTGCTTAAGCATTTTCCCCTAATTCCAAGGTTAATACAAATGTATAGATGCAAATCACTGGCAAAACTTTTAACTTGGCAAAAAGATGGTGCAAGTTTTGATGGTTTGTTTCACAATATGCTAAATTCCAAAGATTGAAAATACATAACATGAAAGTGGCCAAAATTTGTTGTAGACCCCCACAACATTAGGTTGGGGTTTGGCACTTGATGGGGTGAACCTTTTTGGGGACCTCAACTCATGCCATTCAACATGGCTAGTGGTTTTGCCACCATGATTAGTTACCAAAAGACGTTTTTTCAACTTGGCTTTAATTATTCTAGGCAAAGAATCTTGCACATCCAATAATGTGGATGTGTATTTGGAACTTTTAATTGAAGAGTTACAGCTCTTGTGGAAAGGGGTTGAAGCCTTTGATGTATATTTGGGGGCAAAGTTCACCCTAAAAACCATGTGCATTTGGAGCATACATGATTTTCCTACCTACAACCTATTTGCTAGTTGTGTGATGAAAGGGCATGTGGGATGCCCATTGTGTGGTCCAACTATGAAATCATGTTCTTCAAAAAAAATTTAAAAATTGGTGTATTATGGGAGTTGTAGGTACTTGCCTAAGACCCATCCATATTGACATGCTCAAATAACCTTTAATGGAAAAACAAAAAATAGGGTTGCATCTGTGAAAATATCTATAGTCGACACAATTGAATGGGCTATAAAGTGTGAATCATGTTTAGCAAGTCCGCAAAATAGAGTTGGGGGCAAAGTAAACCATGTACACAAACATGGAATCAAGAGGTGTACATACATTGTTTTTGTGAAAGTTGAATCAAGTTTATGAAATTCTAAAATAGAAAGTTCAAAAGGACTACAATGTGGTTACAACTCAATTGTTGGAAATTTGCTAGGAATTGCTGATCAAGAATATGTTGGATGTGATGCATTGTGAAAAACATGTGTGAAAATGTGATAAAAACTATTTTTGGTGTTACGACGATTCAAGAAGATCTAAAAGAATGTGTTGTAAAACCACAAATGTGGTTTCAACTTGATGGAGTTGGGTTTATTAAACATGTAGCTTCATATGTACTATCAAATGAAAAAAAAAAACCCTATTTTTATAAATTATTTTGAACCCAAAAACATTTGCACACTATGTGTTTTCATTGAGGAAGAAAGTTCACAAGGATGGAGACCTCAAAGGAATGAAGTCACATGACTTTCATGTCATGATGCAAGACATATTGCCTTTGTGCATGCAACATTTGATGTTCAAAGGTTGTAGGATGGCGATCATCCGCTTGAACCGTGTGTTTAAAAATTTGTGCAACAAAGTTGTGGACCTAAACACAATAACAAATCTTAAGGAGGACGTGGCAATGACAATGGTATTGTTAGAACAACAATTTCCTCCATCCTTTTTTTACATAATGACACATTTCCTTATACACTTGGTTGAAGAACTAAAGATTTGTGGTCCAGTACACACATGTTAGATCTATTTGGTGGAATGTTACATGAAGACATTGAAAGGGTATGTGTGAAACAAAGTAAGGCCTAAGGGGAGTATAGTAGAAAGATATGCAATAGAAGAGGCATTAGGTTTTAGCACTAAATATTTATAAGATTTTACAGCCACAAAATAGAACGTATGGGATGATAAAGAAAACCCTTGCATGTATGATGAAGTTTTTGAAGGCAATGGGCATACATGAGTATTGACAATAGAATTTTGAGATATGGCGCATTCTTTTGTGCTTCAAAATGCAAAGTTGATGGTTCCATGGCATTTGTAATTTGCCATCTGTACTCCTTACCCAAAATTTTCATTAATTTTTCTAAAAATTAAATTACTTTTGGAAGCATTTGAAATCATCTATCTCATTTAAGATTATATGTTCAATGCAAAGTAATTCATTGAAAATTATGATGGCAAGAAATATAAGGCAAAAGTGGACTTATGAACCAAAAGAGGCAATCCTTTTTAAACCATGTGGGGCAACATCAAGCAAAGGTTCAATACTATTCCCAAACCACCTTCAACAAGTAGCCTTTTTTCCAACATGGATTAGGATTGTTGTAGGCTTTGCTATCAAAAAAGGTGAAGTTATTGACAAAGGCACCATTCATATGTCAATGCCACCCACATTAAAAGCTACAACATATTGAGCAATGTACGCATTCAATAACCACATCCATGTATGTAATGGTAAAAAACATTTAACAATAGTTGACAATGGTGTCCAACTACTATATTTGAATAGGAATGCATATCTAGACCTAATGATCAAAGACTAATTTTTGCAAAACTAGAATATGTAGGGTGGGTTGAGGAAATTTTGGAGCTGAATTACAAGGTATTGAACACAATCATGTTTTTCTATAATTGGGTTAAAGTAATTTATGTTGGGAGTAGTGCAACCATTAAGAGAGATGAATATGATTTTACATTCGTCAATTTCAATTCCTTTATTCCTTTTTCAAACGCATCATTTGTTTTCCCAATACATATAGAGCAAGTGTTTTTTTCTAAAGATCCCAAGGAAAAGGGATGGAAGGTGATTTTACAAAAGGATCCATTGTGGAGATGTGTGATTGGAAGTGTTGAAACAAATCCCATAAATCTAGACATGTTCAGAATTGACAATGCAGATAGATACATAGGTTTACAAGCTTTAGTTTTTGTTCCAAAATCAATCCAAAAAGTAATTGTTGTAGGAGGGCTTACTATCACATCAGTAGATTTGGTTGTTGATGGTGATGTTGGAATGATAGATAATAATGCAAATAATTTAAAGGAATGCAGCCAGTCTAGTAGCTCAAATAATGATGGTAATTAATTAGTTCAAGCGCATGAGTTACATTGGTTTACATTACAATTATTGATGTTAGTTACCGATTAACTTTTATAACTATAAGTCCCAAAGCTTATATCTTTAGCTTCACTTTAATTAGGCTTGTTTATATTATGATCATAGACATTTAAGTCTTTTATAGTAAATTGTTCAACAATGTTGTTAGTTTTTGATACTTTATGAAATTCCAAATTTTTAATCCTTTTAGAATTTTAACTTTATTCTAGAATGTAAACTTTGTGTTGTTCAAATGTCCAATTTCTGTTTTGAAGCTCAAGTTCTATTTTGGTTCTATAATGTATAACTTTAGATGATGTGTGTTGGTAGATTAATGTTCAAATTCTAATTATATAGTTTTTTTGTACATGAAATGTTAATTATGCACATTGGTTACATAGGTGCAAAATCACATTGGTAGATTAATTTGTCCACTTTTCCAATGGTTGGCCATTATGTTTATCCCTTCCCCCTTCCCAAAATATATTTTAATATATAAACAAATTATGTTTACATGTTTATAGACCCAAAAAAAATCTTCTTGTCCAATTATAAGTTATTTAGGTCACAAAACAAATAAATAAGTATATATATATATATATAATTGGCATACCGAAATACCTAAAATAACATTCAATATGATTAAAAAATAACACATATATGACATGTCACATTAGTAATGATACATAATTATCAAAACAATAAATAATTTTCAATTATATGGACCTTATGTTTTACCTCTTGAAAGTTGGATAAGCTATTGGAATTGAAGTTGCATAGACACTTGCATTCCTTTACAAAACTTTTAAATTCATGAGGATTAAAATCACTTTTAGCTTGAAATTCTAACTACTATTGCAAATCACTAATTGTTCTTATGAATTATTTACCTCATTTAATCATTTGATTTTCCATAAATCATGACCATGTTAAATGAACATATCAATACAAAGGACAACAAGCCTACAACTAGGGGAGGATAATAAAGACCTCATATCAATTTGCCTTTCTTTGAGTCCTAGATACATAATGATATATAATCATTTCTTGGAGTTGGTCATCAATTTGATGTGTTTGCTTCATACTTGTGTCAAAGGCAACGCACAAAACATCCAAGTTATGTTTAATCTAAAATATGGAGGATTACTCACCTAAAGTAGCCCAATCAAAAATGTCATAAACAAGTCAATTAAATTTTGGATGACTAATAGTGACATATTAAACATGACACCTAGAGCATGTACAACACCAAACTTTCATGTCAAAAATAATGAACTCTCAAAGGCAAGCACATCAAGGGAATTGATAATAATGTAATGCAATTGATAATGTAATGTCCAATAACTAATTTTGACAATGAAAGGAAACTTTGGAAAGAAGTTATAGATGATTCCCAAGCTAACCTTGCATCATATTACCATTTCAAGGGGGAGTAAGTAAAACAATTATGTAAAAAGTTCAATGTTTGTCATTTTCCTACTTAACGTAGCTTGTCAAATGATGTGAGAAAAGTTTGAGAAAGAAAAGAACATGTAACACATATTGTTAGCAAGCCACAAGTGAATTCATTCCTCAAGTTTCATCATTCATTGCTACATTGAACTCACAAAGCCCATGATTGTATGAGGTCAAAAGAAACAAGAAAAATGATCAAACCAACCAATGTTTGTCTCTCTAAGGTTCTTGGCATTTGCTTGCACAAAGAAACCTTCATCCAAGTGCATAGCTCTTGTAGTTGCTAAAATGTAATAAATTTGTTTCCTACAACTTCACATATTTGAAGCTATAAGTGCACTCCAACCCCATCACCGTTACAATTACCAATCTATCATCTATAATGGCCAATGCCAAATGGGTTGCAACATTTTGACCATTGTTCCTACCTATAATGTAATTGAAAGAAATGGTTGTCAAATCAATGTTGATAGATATGTCAAATGGTCTTCTTTAAAAAATCCAAATATCAATTAGGAAAAACCTTTCCACATACACAATGCATAAACATGTTTAACCTCATTGTTCCACTAATTTGTTTGACATAATTTAAAATTATGTTAAAGGATATAGAGATGACCCAATTTAATAAAATTTTGACACCAAGTAGGGAAAAGAGGAAACCCAAAATCCAATAACATAGTAAATAGATACACAATTGAGGAATGTTTTGAACAATAGTCATACTCACATGTTAAGGGACCTTGAATAGTAATGATCATTTGCTTATAGAACATCCCCATTGACTTCAACATGACCTCTTAACATTACCTAGCAATTAACAAAGGTCAATGTTATACATTAACCAACCAACATCTTAAATTTTATGTAAAAAAACCATCAATAATTGTTCAATTGAACTTAGGATGTTGGCCAATTAAATAAAATTTGAATGAAAAGGAGAAGACCAAGGAATTCAAGAGAAAAAAAAACATGAACAAAAAAATAAATTTTCTTCAAACCAAAAGACAAAAAAACAAGGGAAGAAAATAGAAACACCAAAAGAAGTCTAGTTTGCATTAATTGCACATAAGATTGGTAGAACATCACATATGGTGGCGATCTTGAAAGAAGGGTTAAAAGGTTTAATTGACAAGCACATGGGACTATGTACTTATGGCAAATTGGGTCATTCTTGGGAAAGAAGAAGAAAGCAAGGATATTCACATTAGGATACATAAAATTCATTAAAAAATATTGTTTCATTTTGGCTACAAATGGATGCTACTTGATTAAGGGGTGGGGAATGCCACCTAAAATCAATGAACATTTTCTAAATTGGCAACCTTGTCCAAATGTTGTTAGATCGTTGAAGATTTGCACATGTTTCGTAATAGCTTCCATTTTTTCAAGTTTTGAAAAAGGTAGAAACAACAATAGTAGAAGAGCTAATCCTCCTTAAAGAAAAAATTGAAAGCATGCCAATAATGCAAAGAAAATTAATTTGTCTAATAAAAAATAGTGTAATCACGATAACTATCTAGTCTAGATTAGGCTAAGATAATGTAAGCAACCTATCTTAACTAAACTAAGTTAAGATAGGCAACCTATCTTAAGCTAAGTTAGGCTAAGTAGGTAGGATGCTAGATTTTTTTTTGTTCATGGTCACGAGCCTTTTTGACTAGTTCATCCCAAATGGCATATGCACTTTGAATGTGACCTATAGTGCATACCATGAATAGTCCATTATTTTATCTAACTATATATTTTACAAAATTAAATTTGTAGACAAAGGATAGGAATAAATTTTAATAGAAAGGAAACAAAACATTATGTAACATTATTACATCTTTTTTCTTGTGCACAAAAACAATATCACATATTCACACAATAATATACCTTTTTAAAACCTACTTACTTACTACCTACTACTTAACATATTTCACCTTTAAGTTATTTCACATTATGTTATCTTAGGTTATTATAAGTTATTTTAGGTTATTCCACCCTATAATATTTTCATCTATTTTAAGCTATTATAACTAGTTAAATTGTTTTATTTTGTGTACAACACAAAATTAACAAAGAAACAAAATGAAAAAAATATAGTGTAAGAACCCTATCTATAAATAGTTATTTACATTGAATGGTGCTTCACCTTAGATAATTTAGAAAACAAATTCAAACCACCAAATCCAATAATCCCATTTGCTTGGGAAAAAAATGTTCGCCCTTAAACACAACCTTATTATGCTGAAATTGAAAATGATGGTTCATTTCTTCCTTTTTTAGTGGTCCTCTAAAATTTTCACAAACATACCAAATTTTATTATACATAGAATTATTTGTTCACTTAAGATCATTAAAAAAAAACAATTCAAACCACCAAATCTAGTAATTTCATTAACCATAACATATTTTTTTCACATTTAAACACATGTACATTTGCAACTATAATTTATAGTAATAATTCAAGTTTAATAAGATGCCACATGGTGTTTAATTGCTTATGAATCACATTACCTAATTGTAAAAACAATTAAACTTTCATTTATCATTGGATGGCACTAGTTGTTGAATGATATAAGGATCAAAACTAGTAAACATAATTATTTCAAATGTAAGGTGCAACAACACATTCAATTTCATGGTTTTCGTGACCATTGTAGGAAATATTTTTTTCACCAAAATTAGGCAAGAATGAAAGACACCATGCTAGCATTATGGTAACATTAACCATTACATTTTTCATCTTCATTTTCTTCTAATATTTTCTAATTGCATATGCAATTATGATTTGCACCACTAGTTTGGAAGAAAATGAAGATGAAAAATGTAGTCATATCATTCAACAACTAGTTATCTAATTGCATATGCAATTACAAGTTGTTTTTACCATGTGCCACATATGATAGTCACATTAGCAATTGCAAATATGATTGATTTCGACACAAGTTACAAACACATGAGGTAGTATGGATAAGATTCCTTATAGCGAACATAGGTAATAAAAATTTGAAGATCTCTACTTTTGAGTTTCAAAAATGAAACAATTCCCCACAAGTGTTTATTACAATAAAAAATTATGAAAATACCTTTTAACTCTCCCACTTGTTAACCGTCAATTTCTTGTTCTATTGGTTATATGGATGCAAATGCAATAACATGTAATAGTGTACAAGTGTAACCACTATTTAGTTTTATTTAATGTAAAAAAATCATTAATGTCTTTAAATTATGTTAAATCACTATGATATGTTTTTGAAATATTCAAAAAATAATTTGAAATGAATATAAGGAATATAGAATATGTAAAATAAAATTTTAAATGACGTAATCAATATTTTATTACTATTGCATAATCACAAATTACCACCATTTTTTTCTAAAATGTTTGAACATGTGTTTAAAAGCTTGAAGAGAAATAATGAGAAAGAGAAATTTATATATATACTCAAAGGTAAGGGATTGAAATCTTTGAACTAACATTAGTTTTATGATTGCATATGTCACTGCATTTGTTGTTATATGTGCCATTAACAACTACATGTGACTATATGATTATGTAGTTGATTCAAACTTTTCGCTTTCACCACCTAATCACAAATGTGGTCATAATTGTAAATCTCAATTCATGATTTTTGCAATTGTGGTCATGCCAAACACATGACTACATATATGATTGGACATGACACGTGGCTTCTACTTAACCTAATTTAAACTACCTAGTGTTGACCTACCTACCCACCTTATCTTACCTAGGCTAGCCCTAGGTTATGTTAACCCCTTAGGCATGAATATAGGTTCATGTATAAGGACTTGAACCCTACACTTTCATGATGAGAAACCAAGTCCTTAACTAGTGCACCAAATTCATAAGATGTTAAAATTTTGTCAAAATATTATTATGAACATGTGTTTATTTCACACCTTCACATATATTATTAATTATGTAGGAAAGCAAGTAATATGTAGGCATGTAAATAGGATGTAAGTAAGTAATTATCTACCGTTTAATAACTTACTAACATGCATATCTTGTTCATATTATAAAAGAAATTTGGAATAACATTTAAAAAAATACATGTTGATGTAAACCATGTGCCATTGTTGCAAGATGGTTTGAAGAATAAATGAATAATTTAGTGCAATGAAAAGAGGAAAGACAACCAACAAAAAATTAAACAAAATGTGTTTAGGGGATCTATCTCAAAAACAATTGTCGTGAAAGATTCCTTGAAAAAGGATGACATGTAATAGAAAGAGTCCTTTGAAGACCTAGGTTTTTTTATTGTGAAAAAAAATTTGCTAATCGAATTTGTGGAAAGTGTTTGATTTAAATATCTAGCTTTTCACTTATGTCCAAGGATTTTTTTTCCCTTACAGAAGGCATTTTTCACACAAAATATTACCAAGGTTGGTAGAAAAATCTAAGGAGTTTTATGTTTTCTAGCGTTAGAAAAGTATCATTATGCAACTACTAGTTTTGATATATGGATGTCCAAAGGGGCATATGATGTGTTTGCTTTGGTCATTAACTTTTTGGGAAATGATTGGCAACTAAAACATGTCATTATTAACCTATATGAAGCTATAGAAACTATCTAAAACATGTCCTAGTTCAAAGTTTGATAGATTTGTTAAACAAGTATGGCATAAGAAATAAAAATCATTATTTATAATAAAAATGAAGGGTCTAACCTCAATGCAATGACTAATGAAATCAATTGTGAGTTGTGAATCTCTTGGTTTAAAAAAAAGGTTTTAGTGAACTTAGTTTGGTCATGTTTTTTTCCAAATCATGTTTATATGACACAACATATGAACAAGTGTGCAAAAGTTTGAAATATGTTTCTATTGAGTCTACATAAGCAAATTTGTACAAATGCATCACTTGGCCCAATCTTTTTGGAAAAGGAAAGTTGGAATGAAACAAAACCTATGTTGAAGCTAGAATTCACTCAAGGAAGCTAAATGCCTAATGACAAGAATGTAGTGAATTTTGTTTATTTTTGATATTTTTCAATTTTAGAACTTCTTTTTTTGTCATATAATATTAAACATTAATCTAATTTGGTTGTTATTGTTTTGTGAGTTTATTAGCAAAATAATCATGCTTCAAAAGACATTATAGTTTTGGGTAGCTATTGTGTTTTATTACAATAACAAAACTATTATGAAGGCTATTAGATGAATGCCACCTCCTCTGACATGGCACATCTTTGAAATTATTATGAGCTACATTTTTCATTTTCATCATTGCTTGCATTTTAAATTAGTCCCATGGACATTAATTGCTTAATGATACATTACATTTTGCAATTTCCATGAGTTTAGAACCTAAGGGGGAAAATGAAATTTGCCCCTTTTTATAACTCGATGGAAGATTATTCATGTGTTGTTGATGGGTTCATTTTATTAGTTTCTATAACATTAAAGGGAATTTTGTGAAATATTGGATTTTTTCATTTCATTCTTAAGAAAATAATATGAAGAAAACAAATCCCACAACATGCTTTCTTTGATTTTAAACCTTGGATTTAAAAGCTTTCTTATACCATTTTCATTTGTTGAAAGGGAACAAGGTGTTGTTATTGATATGATAGGAAGTCTTTGTATCCTATGATGCTGAAATGCCATAAACATTTTCATCCCTTGATAGAATTTCAAAGGACTGTTGTCAACTAGAATATCTTTATCATGATTACAGTTTGGATATTTTGAAGAGATTACAAGTTTAAATGATCCAACAAAAGAGTTTATCACAAGGAATTGTTGAGTTTTAAACAAATTTCGAATGAATGTGAAAGACATCAAATGTTCATTTCAATAACGAGAAAAACATGAATCAATGTTTACTATTTTTGGTTTATTTGTTTGTTAAATTTTAAACATTGTTGAATAACAAATTGAGATGAAAAAGATTTTTTCCTTGGCCAAAATAGTATTAATCTTAGAAGATGTCATTTACAAACTATTTTTCATTTAAAGTTGATATTTGTGAACAAAAACTATTCAAGGTAGGTTGTAAATATTTGTTTAATTTAATAAAATTCATTGAAATGGATGAAGATCTAAAAGAAAAGTCAAAAAACATTTGAAAGTGATTATTTAGAAAGATGAAAATATAAAAATAAAATGTTGACACCTATCAATTTCATTAGAAAAAAATTAATTTTTTACTTTTATTTTTTGATTTCAAAAAAAT
>Ga0209208_10009186_pt1 | contig 13037 bp, 13 predicted proteins | sample S1TSphfallax_3_FD_187694 | JGI IMG/M metagenome (GOLD analysis project Ga0209208, IMG submission 187694) | Host-associated microbial communities from peat moss isolated from Minnesota, USA - S1T2_Fd - Sphagnum fallax MG (SPAdes) (version 2) | ecosystem: Host-associated > Plants > Peat moss >...
AAAAATAAAAAAAAAAAAAAAAAACATTGATGCATAGAGAAAAGGTTGGCAGAACCTCTTGGAACATGCAAAGGAGACATTCAGCCTAATGCCACAAAGAAATATTTAGGGGAGCCACCTAAGATTACCACCTTGACCTCACATGAGGATTTTAACTTTTGTGGTAGGGGAAATTTTCCTCCCTTCGCCAAATTTTCACAACTCGCCCACAATTTTGGTCGAGATAACTTGTAACCAAAAAGAAAAGGTGCACAAAACATCTACTTCTCACATAACCCTACTCTTGTTATAAGGTCAGTGATTCATTTCTTGTCAAGCAAGCAATATTACAGTAGTCCGATTCTGGGGTCCCACAACTTCTAATCCTCCATTATTGGATGGTTTTTAAGAAGATGCACCCCCATCAACCTATCCTAAATCTGTTATAGTAGTAGTCCTTAGTTGTTGTTGTGGACAACGACATTGTTGTATTGTGAGCACAAAATGTTAGTAGGGTCTGGCTTGAAGTCAAAGCTCTCAATGTTCATTCAGTCTATGATGAGTTGCTAATTCCCCTCCCCCCCCCCCTTTACATGGATCAATGCACAAAAATGCTTGTGTTAGGACTTGATACAGATAAACTTCTAGGTACTACTCAACAACTGAACCAGGTATGCCAAGTTGGTTTGCAACTATTCAAGAAGCGAATATAATTCTATGGGAAGTATGGATCTATGAATGCTTATTGTAATTTCTTCCATCCTATTTCTTTTTGTCTCACATTCTACCCAATCCCAAAGATACCCACAAAGAGGTTTTTGGCTCCCACTCAGGTGTTATGAACTACCCACTGGATAATCCAAGCAAGGTCTCCCCCAAACCCCTACAGATGCAATTTTCTATATGCTTCTAATTGTACAATTTAAACCAACTTTAAGCGTCATCAACCTTCAGCATCAACCTTTGATCAGTCCTAATTCTAACCATAACACAAAGCTAACTATCATATAGTCATTGGTGCAACGAAGAAAAACACAACAACTATCTATCTTGCAAGCTCCCTCTTACCACCAAAAATTGCACTTCCTTCTACCTAGCAACCCAGGCCTCTTTCTCTTTCAAATCCCGTTTCTAATCCTTGTCCAACCTCCTATTCTTCTTGTCTTCCTTGCATGCATGAATCACGTTTGGCCATCCATCTTCAACTGCCACCCTGTCTCACATAATACACAAGCAACAAACCTTCCAACTCACAGCCACTAACAAACAATGAAAAGATAAACCCCGTCGTCTGCATGAAGAAAGTTGACGATGGTTCAACACCTAAACCCTAAAACGAATATAGCTTTCACACTATAAAAACCTAAAAGACTCCCTATCCGATCACAAACTCATTTGGTGGTCTACTCCTAACTGATTTATGTATGTTTCAGTCAAGGTTAAAACTTGAGGATGAAAGCACTATCTAAATTAAGCACATGAGGCAACGGTCAACTCCAAAGCCCAATTTCAATATTGCTCTCACCCCTAGGCAACACAAAGATGAATAAGGTTTGAATAAATTAACAAGTTAATTGATCAAATGATATTTTAAACATTGTATAACCTAAGATATAATTGAATAAATAAGTACACCTAGTTTATACTAAGGTTATTGGTCTAGGGTGAAAATGGTGATGGTTGTTTTGGAAATAGAAATTTCATGCAACCAAATGAGAATGCTCAAGGATGCTTAGTTGTTTTTCTTTTGGGTGGGGGGATTTTTGTTTTTTATGTTCTCAATGTGTTCCCATCAAGTTTTCAAAGTGTTTCCCAAGTTCTTAATGCCACTAAGACATTCCCAATAGCATTTCACTTTTAATCCCATATTGTTTGGCTGTGGTTCAACTTGTAAAGAGGTGGGGGGCATGGGAGGGAAGCATATTTAGCCTTTTATGTTGGGGAGTTCCTAAAAATATTGGTGGTGGGTCAATCAAATGGTTCCTTCTGGAAAACAAAAAAAAAGACTGTGGGTGCACCAGTCACTAATGATAAGTACCCTTATAATGGCCTAGTCTTACCACCCATGGGAATACTTTTGGGACTTTTTCATAACATCTATCTACCATTACAGTAGGGTAAAGCCCCAGGGCGGGGGCATTACCAAAATAAGTGGTCCCCCAGGTTGAGGCCAAGGGCTGGTAATTTTGGGATGCACCCACCTGAGGGCTTTACCTGGCACAAAAATCGCCACACTAAATTTTTAGAAAAAACATTTTTTTACTGTGATACCCGGCAGGTTCCAGATCAGGTTCCCTCTTATCACAATAAAATTTTAAATCTTTATACATGGAGGATGTCATTTTAATACCTGCCAGGTATCACAGTAAATGGGAATATGCCTTATTTATATATCATTTTTTGTCAAATTTGCATATTGTCATATGTCTTCATGACTGTAGACAATTGGAATTGTCATTGCAATTGTGCTAAGTCTATTGAGACACATAGAGCAAAAAGTGTTATCACATATCGATACAGTTGGTTTACACTGGCAGAAAGGAATTTGTTGCAATCACTAATTAGTGCAACTGTGCATAGGATGTTATGTGCCTTCATTCAACCTCTTCATACCAATCAAAATGAACACGTATTTAGAAGCTTGCAATCCTGTTTCGCATGGTGTTGCTTAAGTCATATGTTTGTGGAGTACGTAGATGGTGGTTCTTGTCACAAGCACCCATCATTGTTATTCATAACTTCTTTTTCTTGACAGCAAGCGAAGACATAGTATTCATTTCCTACATTATAGCTTTGAACCTTGTATCATAAGTTATGGTGACTTGACCTTTTCCGTTTGGTAATTGTGTTACATAGACCTTGGTACTTTAATGCCTTTTTCTATCCAAAGAGACAAACCTGCCTCAGTTGGTCACATTGTCTTAATAGAATTACACAATTTGCTTGAACAACATTTGTATAATTCTCTTGCAAACTTCACAATATGATCATGGGATGGTTTTATTGGGTTGGTGAAGAAAAATACGGATGTTGACTCTGGCACACTCATCAGTTTGTCAGAATCAAGATTCATGAGTGTATTAAGCTTGTGCCCCAGGACAATGGCACCTCATAATTTGTCATGTGTTCAATTTTGCTCTCCATACCAGTAGCCAGCTGCCCTGCTACAACATGCTAGATGGGTAATTGGTCATTCCAAGTGTGAAAATTTAGGGGTGTCTGAGTACATTGGGGAGGAATGTGAAACCACATTGCCCCCAATATGGTGGTGAATGTGTCTGCAATTGAAAAGGATATTAGAGCTGGTACAGGCATGGTGACTCTCAGATATCACACTAAGTTGGCAGACAGTTGGTCCTCATAACTCCTTGGCAAATTAAGGCTTCTCATGAAGCAGTGACCAAGTAGCTCTGGACTCCAGCTATCAGTGGCTGTTATGTGATGCACATTTGACACAGCTGACTGTTATACTCAGCATTTTTGCTAGTAGTTATGGGTTAGATATGCTGGAAGCACATCTAAACTTACCTAATTCACTATGACTATCTTGCATTGACATGATATGAACATTTTACTAGAACTTGGTTTTTAGTGATGCACATCATCAAGACAACATGAAGATCTACTGATGTGATGTGATACTTGGAGTTAAAGTTGCATCATGTTCAAGGGTTGGAATTCATATAGGCTTACAACTGATGGAACTTCATACTGATGCTGATGTGGTTTGTCCGATGGAAGTTCTGGAGATGACTATCTAGTATCAACAAAGCCTCTCCTGGGCAGTACCAGAATGGAATGCTGGAATCTAACTTGCATCTCTTGATCATGAGGGAGTAGGGGTCAGACAAGACTATTTAAAACCAGAAGCTATTGACAAATTGGACATAGCTCACGACAATGTGAACACTGCAAAATGGAGAACTGTTGCAATTTTGCAATTTCTTGTCAGTAATAACAGGAATGAACATCCCAATGCAACATCTATTGGCTCTTAGTTGTGCTTGACCTTGCAGAGGGTCATCTCTCCTTCTATCCATGCCAGAATTGCTTTCCATCTTGAGATATGTTCTGACATGGGGATGGCATATGAATTGAAAAACTCTTCTACTCATGGGTTTCATGGTCATCTGTGTTTATTCTTTTCAGTGGAAGCAGAGGACAACAAGGATTTTGTAAAATAGGATGATATGAGAGCAAATTTCAACCAAAGTACAGATTGTGTGGAATCATTTTCGAGGATGGGTCGTCTTGTTATTGATGGTATAGATACTGTGCTGGATCCGACCAAGTACTTTGACAACAAGGGTGGTGGTGTGAAGAACTTTGTGGTACTAAACAGGTGGCAGTGTTGTCACCTGGCGAACGAACCATCAAAGATGAAGGTTTGGCTTTTGTGAGAACATCAGAATCTGCAGACCATACTGCCTCGCTTTGCAACATTTGCTATGGGTAGTACAAAGGGCCAATTTACTGGTGCAGGTTCTACAGGAGTGAGTTCAGCTGGTTGAGAGCAGCAGTCTTGCAAGCAGATAATGAGGAGGCTTTTCTTGGGATTGTCCAAGATGTGTACAGTTATGGCATAACTTGTGCAGAGGTTCTCACAGTGAAGTGTCCATATCCACTTTGCCTGATCTCTTGTGAACAATTTTGCAAGGGGTAAGACCACATTTACCACATGAGGACTACCCAGTTCTTCTGCAAGATTTGATTATCAGATGTTGGGATACACACCCAGGTAATCAGCCTACCTTCTTGCAAGTATGTGAAGAGCTTATGGACCTCAAAATAGTCATATTTAATTAATAAACCAAAAAAAATAGGAACCCAGTTATATGCACACATGAAAAACTTGAAGGCTTATTTTCACTGAGGAAAGCTGTAATCCTGATCAATGTAAATGGAAGAAAATCTTCCTACACATTGATTAGCTTTCCTTGTGGCACAATATAATATTGTGACCATGCACTTAGTTATATATTCTCTTCAGGTTTAGGATTTCATCCTTGAGGAACTTTCACTCAAACTGCCCACTTTTTTCAGGGCAGCCTCAGTGGTGGTTGAAGATTTCATCAATTTTCACATGTGGACCTTCATTGTTATCCATTTTACATTCATTCAGTGCAATGCATAAGGTGAATATTATCTATAACCAGTAAGAATATGTGATAGTATATGTCAATGTATGCAGCCTCAACAACACCACCCCATATCTGTGATAGTGAAAATGCCGAGTGGAAAATGAAACCATGCAAAGAAGATTAATAGGCAAGTAATTTGCAGGAAAAGAGACACAAGCAAATATGAACCCAAACGTTGAAATAGTAACAGGCAATGCATAGAATTTATGCTAGAGTCTTTTATAGTCTGGCAGTGTCACAATTGTTTGGGAGTGTTTTTTTTTCCCTATGGTAACACCTTCTATTCTTGAGGATCATTGAGTTGAGTCTATTCTACAAATGGCCTAACCATATATGATTTTTTGTTATATCCTTGCATTCAAGATCGAAAAGCTCTGGTAAAAAGATTTCTTACCAGCACAATCAATCCATATTTGAGTTACTAATGTCCTATGTGCACATGCCACCAATGCTTGTTTGCTATGCCAAGCTTTGATACAGCACTAAACAGCAAGGATCTGCAAGAATCTGGGTTGCCCTCTAAATCTGGCTGAAACCACCACCATAATGTGACAATCTCTTTGGGTTGCAGGCATTGCTCTCTTTATTTTATTTTATTTCAGAGCAAAATCAGTATTCAGTTGGCTGTACAAAACACCCAAAAACACAGGAGAAATTGTTACACCTTGAAGAGTGAACTCAATGAGGACTGCATAATATCACAACCCCAGTGGGAGTCCTCAGTAGTAATAATGTCACCCTCAAGCACTGTCACCCAAGATTGAAAAAATCCTTAAAAGTTATGGATGTTTCTTCTTTGAAACCAGGTGACTCAAATCTCATGTGAAATTGTGAGAGATGTTATAAACAAAAGGAAGGAATGAAAGAACAAATTGCTAACCTTAATGAGTTGCAGATTCCATTAGACAGATATCATCATGATAACACTGCTTCAGTTCTACTTCTGGTTTTGCTGTCTGAAGAGCACACACTTAAGAACCTTGCACATTGAAAACTGTTGTAGGCACACAAAATTGACCACCGTCAAATCACAGACACACAAATTTACTGTTAGCACCCAATTCTTCACAACCAACCACACAATTCTTCAAAAATCAGTCACACAATTCTTCAAAAGAAAACACTCAATTCTTCAAAAAGAAAGCACACTGTAATTCATCACAACTAAAAGCAAAAATGGGGAAGAAAAATCTAAACCTTTTCCAACAAAAACTCAATTCTCCAATGGAACAGCTAGCAACAGAGAGAGATGCAAACAAAGTTGAAGAAACCACAGAAAACATCAAAACTGGAGCTTTTGAGTGGAGAAATGAAATCACCCACAATACACTGCTGAGATATGGCACAGTCTGAGAGCAAGAGAAAAAAGAAGGCCCAGGAGGTCAGAAACAAAGCCAGAAATCAGAGGAAAATATAGAGGAAAATCTCGTGCACTCACAATGAAGTATACTCTGTGATGACGCACTTTTGTCCATCTTGTGCTCCCCGACACTTCGCATCCTCCCAAAGCTTGGCAGTTCTGAACTTCCATGAGATCCACACCAGCTTCAGATGATGGCAAATCCCATGCAGCTGCATTCGCAGATGATGATGACAAATCCAAACCAGCTGCAATACTCAAAACAGCGTCTGCATTTGCAAGCAATCGTGCATCCAGAGCAGCTGCATTTCCAAGCGATGGCAACACATCTGCAGCAACAGCAGCAGCAGCTGCATTTGCATTTGCAGGTGATGTCATATCCGCAGCAGCTGAATCCCAAGCACCTGCATTCGCATTTGCAGGTGATGGTGAATCAAAGCAGCAACTGTGTTTGCAAGTAATGGCAAAGAACCTGCATTTGCAATTGCAGGCGGAAAGGGGCAAAGCTCCTCCGCCTGATCAGTGCCATTGCAACTCATCGAGAGCTTCTCATGTGGGTACAGATGTGGAAGTGCAGGAGGTACATGAAGATGGCAGCCCGGGAGTTAAGTTGTGCCTTGCAGTTGTTGCTGCTGCTGCACTGAGACGAGCAGCGAAATCAAGGATGATGTTGAAGCAGTTGCTCCTGGGACTTAGACTTGTTCTGCTAGTCTCTTGATCCTCCTCCTCTTGCTGATGCTGCTGTTGCTGCTCCAGAGACTCGAACGAAAGCGTGTGAACTAGGAGGACAGGATGGCTCAGTGCTGCTTTTCAGGCAGTGTCAATGTATCCAGGTAGCCCGCCACTCAAGGACGGATTTGAGGCAAATTTTTTGGAAATAGAAACATAAACGGAACTAGCGATGAGTTTGTAACGAGGACGTGAAGAAACAGAGCATCAAAACTGCTGGTGCTCAGCTTTGTAGGGTTAGTGCTGCTTTTTGGGTGCCGGGGTTTTGCAGAGTTTCAGGACCATTGCAAGCGGACTGATGATGTTCAACCTGGAATTGTCCCACCAACAAAACCGCAGGTGGCGGTCGTCAGACAGAGAGACTGCATTTGGGCTGGACGCTTGAGAGGGAATTTCATTGGGTGTACTTGGGATGCTCTTGGATTGTGAGGAGCGAGAGAGCAATTGCCAAGGGTTTTTGAGAAGCAGCAATGTCTTCTTCATCATCAGTGCAGCACTTGCAATGCGCAAGATTTAATTCTTTTCTAGACCACAGCAGCAGCAGCAGCAGCTCCACCACCACATGGAGAAGAGGGAGGTCGACCAAGAAGAGCTTGCTGCTACGTGGTGTGCAACCGCAATTCCACTTTACCCAGCAACAACTTTTGCAGAACACCGCACTTCTTCTCAGAGTACACCAGATACAAGCAGTGGCGGCACTCAGAGATCACGGAAATTGTAAGCTTTCCTGTCTTGTTCCTCTCTCGGTGTTTGTCGACTGCCTTCGTCTCATGGTTTGTTTGCCGAAAAATGTTGACCTGATATCTTCCGAGGCAAATCGACAGATTGGACACATTCTATGCAAGACGCAGCACCTCATCGTGCCTTCTATGTGATCAAACTACATGATTGTGCAGTCCCTGCAGGTCAGAGAGAGAAACTGTGGCTGAAGTTCTTTTTGGATCCTTCACAATGGTCGGATCACAGAGCAGACAAGGTAACTGAACATCAATCCTGTCAGAGTTCACATGTCAATATAGCCATAGCTGTCAATCTTGTTGCTCCTCTCTTGGTTACTATTCTGCCTTGGTCTAAACTTGGCAGAATTTTTTTCTCAGATCCTTTGCACTAGTGGGATACTAGTAGTAGGCTGGAGAAGGTAGGTAAATGCAACATGCTGATGGAGAAGGTCAGTGCAGGTCAGTACAGCTTTCTCTGCTCTTATGATGCCATTTATGCCTGTGTTGTGGAGAATACAGGACTGATCAGCTTGATTGGGATTTCTGATTTTAGACAAATGGAAGGTACCTGGATTTCAAACGTAAGAAGACACAAGAATCAATTTGGCTCGGGGACCCATAAAACCCGCATGGGTGGCAGCAGTGATGGCTGCAATGGCACCGCGCACAGTGCAATTGAGCATTTTTGGATGGGATCAGAAGCTTACAAAATATGTGAAGGATGGACAGCCAGAGAAGGCTATGCAGCTGTTCCAACAAATACGATGAGAAGGAGTGAGTCCTGACAAATTCACTTTTGTTCAGGTGATTAAGGCATGTGCTGGTTTAGGAAGACTGGAAGATGCAAGGCTTGTTCATAAACAGCTCATTCAAAGTCGTTGTGAGTCTGATGTTTTTGTGGGGAGTAGCTTGGTTGACATGTATGCAAAATGTGGGACATTGAAGAGGCTTGGAAAGTGTTCAATAAGATGCCATCTCGAGATGTGGTCACTTGGAATGCCATGATATTGGGACATGTGAAATGTGGCCAAGGGCAGAAGGCACTGGAAGTATTTCAACAAATGCAACAAGAGGGTGTGCAACCAGACTCTGTTACTTTTGCAGGGGTGCTGAAAGCATGTGCCAGTGTGGTTGCAATTGAAAAGGGCAGGTGTGTTCATCAGCAAATCATCCAAAGTGGTTTGGAGTCTGATGTCTTTGTGGGGCATAGCTTGGTTGACATGTATGCAAAATGCAGGAGCATGGAGGATTCTTGGAGAGTGTTTAACAAGATCCCATCTCGAGATGTGGTTACTTGGACCACCATGATATTGGGACATGTGCAACGCAGCCAAGGGCAGAAGGCACTGGAACTATTTCGACAAATGCAATGGGATGGTGTGCAACCGGACTCTGTTACTTTTGTGGGGGTGCTGAAAGCATGTGCCAGTGTGGTTGCAATTGAAGAGAGCAGGTGTGTTCATCAGCAATTCATCCAAAGTGGTTTGGAGTCTGATGTCTTTGTGGGGAGTTGTTTGGTTGACATGTATGCAAAGTGTGGGAGCATGGATGATGCTTGGAGAGTGTTCAATAAGATACCATCTCGGAATGTGACCACTTGGACTGCTATAATATTTGGACATGTGAAATGTGGGCAAGCACAGGAGGCACTGGAATTATTTTGGGAAATGCAACAGGAAGGTGTGCAATGAAACTCTGTTACTTTTGTGGGGTGCTGAATGCATGTGCCAGCATGGTTGCACTTGAAGAGGGCAGGTGTGTTCATCAGCAAATCATTCAAAGTGGTTTGGAGTTAGATGTCTTTGTGGGGAATATTTTGGTTGACATGTATGCAAAGTGTGGGAGCATGGAAGATGCTTGGAGTGTGTTCAACAAGACGCTGTCTTGGAATGTGGTAACTTGGACTGCCATACTTGGAGGATGTGTGATGCATGGGCATGGTAAGGAAGCTGTTAAACATTTTGAATGGATGTGTGAAGAATGTACAGCCAAATGGTGTCACTTTTGTTTGTCTTCTCTCAGCTTGTAGCCATGAAGGTCGGGTGGATGAAGGCATGTGGTGTTATGCTTCAATGGTCACAGAGTATATGATTTCTGCAAAATCCGAACACTACACCTGTATGGTCGACCTTCTTGGCCGTGCTGGCCATCTACAGGAGGCAGAGAATATGGTCATGGCAATGCCCTATCAACCACATGTGGGTGCTTGGATGGCCTTGCTCAGTGCTTGCAGAATTCATGGTAATGTGGAGATGGCAGAACATTTTGCAAAGTGAATTCTTGAATTGGAGCCTGACAATGCTGCTAGTTATGTGCTGCTGTCAAGCATCTATGCTGCTGCTGGCAACAGGCACCTCTGTGAGAATGTTGAACGGCAGAGAAAGGAAAAAGGTGTGAAGAAACAGTGAGGTTGTGCCTGGATTGAAGTGAATAATGAGGTACATACATTTGTAGTAGATGACCAAGACCACCCCCAGATGATTGAAATTCACACTGAACTGTGGAGAATGTCAGGACTCATGCATGATGCAGGGTATGTGCTTTGTACCAAATTTGTTCTGCATGATGTGGAAGAAAACAAAAAGGTGTTCCATTTGTGTCACCATAGCAAGAAACTGGCTATTGCATTTGGGCTCATCAACACAGCTTTTGGTATTCCTCTCCAAATAAGAAAAAATCTGTGGGTTTGTGAAGATTCTCACACTTCGATAAAGTTCATTTCAAAAATAGTTGGGAGAACAATCATGGTGAGGGATGCCGATTGCTTTCATCACTTTGAAGATGGTGTTTGTTCTTGCATGGACTATTGGTGATGCCAGTAGTCAGTCTTGTCAATCCTTGTATCAATCTTGTTTTGTTTGCAGGATGTCTAGTGGTATTGTAGCACAGTCAAAGTTCAACACTATCATCAGATTCTGGGAAGTGGCCTTGGTGGCTACTGTGTGCCTCAGCTGGCAGATCAAGTGGGTGAAACCATCATCCTCGGGTGATCCAACACCTACATTGGTAGTCTGGTCCAGTGGTAATAACTAATAACCCCAATTTATTTATGTTTGCTTCTAAACACTATAATATATTCGTCTCAGAAAAATATTTTAAACTTTTTATGGGTCAAATATAGCCACTAGGAGGCTTTGCTCAGGAAGGTGAAGGTGCCAGTGTAGGTGCTCATTCATGCTGGCCCCTAGAAACACATGACAACTAACTATAAAGGTGATTAAATGCACACAACAGAGTTACAATCCAAATCCTGAGACATCTAGATTTCTAAAACTGAATTCTAAGACCTTGAGACTGCGAAACCCAAATTCTGAAACCTGGAGATTTCTGAACCCAAATTCTGAGACCTCTCCTCCTTCCATGTAGTTCTTGAGAAGTACAAACAGACAATTTCTGGATTTGTGGGTCCCAGTAGTAATTTTGTGTATATTCATTTGATTGCCAATGCTTCGAGCTTCTCAGAGTTTTTCAGAGCTAGTGACATACATAAAGCAAGGTTTCAAGCAGATAATGTTGTCAGACTTCTGGTTTTATGAATTCAGCACAGCAAGTGAATTAGCCTGTTGTGTATACTACATACAAACATCACTGGTCGCTTGGTAATTCTGTTGAGAAAATGCTTCTGTTTCCATCATGCATGAAGTCTCTTTCTCTATGTTCAGATATGAATGACACAATGCATCTCTTGAGGCTCTCCACTTTTCCCTTCTCCTAACTGCATCACAGAACTAAGTTAGGCTTAGCATCCGATTCTGCAACTGGATAACTGAGACTCGCAGCTCTTACAGGAACTGTATCCTACCAGCACTAGATGGAATACATCTCTAGTCAAGGGGCTCTAAGGAGTGAAGAACCAGTTCAGAACACAAAAGTGATACCCTCTTAGAAGTGAAGAAACAGCAGCTTAATACACAAAATGTGTAACCCTCCATTCTTGGCTACCTGCTGGAACCTGCTGTAGAAATCTGGCAATTTTTTTTTAAAAATTTCAAATCTGGTGAATTAGGGATCATTGTTTTCACAAAAATCCTTTGTATGTGTATCAAAAACATATTTTTCAGGTTGGAAAAATGCAAAATTTTTGCCACTGAAAGAAAACTGAGATTCAGCAAAAGTCTAGCGGCCTGTAAATTGTAATTTAGATGATTCAGTTCAGGCTTGAAATAACATGAAACCGAGTTTGGACTTTGGACCTCAAAATATGCATAAGATACAATGCTCTCCCAAGGGCCAATCAAGAAATATGATTGTCTTTGATTGGCCAGTCACCATGATTGTCACCATGATTGGTACTTAACTAATCCTCATGCAGCAGGTACAAAGGCTTCTTTGGGGGTAAAAAGAAGGAAAAAAAGGCCCTAACAATCTACTAACCGATGTTTAGTACTTACAGCAAGACCAAAATGAACATGACAATAGGAATGGGCTTTGCCAGAGTAGATAAAATCTTGCACTCAACATAAATGAGCCAGGCAGTCCTATTGCAATCCCACTTCTAGGTATGCTCCTCCACCTGGAGCTTTGGTTTAAAGCACTCTTCTTGCCTTTCTTTTCCCTCTTCTTCAAAGCATCCATGCAGTGCACCTTCAACACCCTTTGCATTATATATGACAGTAAGAAAGTGTTAGTGAGCGCTACAACAAACATACAACAATCCACTTAAATCCTAAACAAAATTAAAGATGTTGCTTTAAGACAGTCTTGCAACATCATACAGGAGTGCAGATAAAAAAGATCTATGGCATCAAATCTGTGTTTTGCTTGATGAGTGTCATTGATGGTCCAACAGTCCAGCTGCAAGACTAGGGACATACTTGAGATCATGTTCTGTAGGTAATACAATCAAACATAATGCCAACTGCTAGGCTTCCAGTTCTGTATGCATCTCTCAGATCTCTATTCTATAAAGTAATGGTTTGAATAGTGGCTCAAAATCTAGTGGAAAATTTGGGTTTACAGACCCAATGAAATCAGATTTCTTGTCTTAGAAGGACCAATCAAAGTAAAGAGTATGGTTTGCAAGAAATTCATCTTTTGGCCACCATCAGTGGCCCAGACCAAGCTTCACCCATGTTCAGGCTCGATTGCTGGGGATTCTTCAATAGTTTT
>Ga0209208_10009187_pt1 | contig 13035 bp, 13 predicted proteins | sample S1TSphfallax_3_FD_187694 | JGI IMG/M metagenome (GOLD analysis project Ga0209208, IMG submission 187694) | Host-associated microbial communities from peat moss isolated from Minnesota, USA - S1T2_Fd - Sphagnum fallax MG (SPAdes) (version 2) | ecosystem: Host-associated > Plants > Peat moss >...
TATTGAAATGGACATATGAATGTACTGCAAAATATCAAAGACACTTTGGATTCAAAAAGACATGTGGGTTCCAATGCTAGTTCATTTCATTTATTGACAAATCAAGTGGACTTTAGCCTTGATACAACATATGTAATAAAAATCCAATGCATTGATAATTTTCAAATTGTCCAGACTCCAAACTAATACCTTTCCCTAAGGTCAGTTTCATCATTAAATAATCCTGAAAATAGCGAAATAATTTTTTTGTGAAAATATCTTGTTGAAAATCATTACAGTAAATGTACGTGACACACTGAATAATTTCACTACTCATATGACAATGCAATAGCAGATCATGAAAATGATAATAATTTAAAAATAAAAAAATTATTTTTTGAAAAAGAATAATTATTTGGTTTGTCAATGTGGAAACTGACCCTAGTCTCTGGTAGTTCACGTAAAACCAATTAGGCACTTGAATGATGAAACCCTGGAAAACTTTATAAAACAAAGCACCCAGCAAAAGGGGAAAGGAAGAACAAAGAGAGAGGCTTAAATTTCAATGACGCCTACTTTGGCCTAAAATGTGAATGCAAACAATTTGATTCATTTTCTTCCAAACTATGTATATGTAAATCATTACAGCTTCATTAGGTCTTGGGATTGGTGACCCCCCAAGATGGCAAGGTTATAAAGACTCATAAACTCACTTTAGTATGTAGTTTTGGTACTATTCGGTGCAGACTTTTGTAAGAATTTTTGGTATTTTGTGACTATTTTAAAATAAAACAGTTTAAAAACTATTTTTGGTAGATATTTTTTGCAACTAATTTTTTGTAATGATTTTTGTTGCTACTTTAAAACAGTAATCCACAATTGTCCCTTTAACAAACTCCCTCATAATTGAGGGTGGGCATGGGTTTATAAGACTAGAAAAAAATGATTAGAGGTGGGGCACCCCTGTTTGATGAGGGTTTTTTTTACAAACATAAAAAATAAAATAAAATCTACATTTGTCCCCCTAAATAACTTTGTGATGGGTGTGAGGTGTAAAAATTGAATCAAAATGCGGACATCAAAGCCCTTACCTCTGTTTGGTGATGGGCTTTTTTTGTGTTAATTTTCAAAAGTCTAGCATGTTTGGTAATAAGGTGCACATTGGTTGCACATGGGAGGATATGGGTTCAGAGGAGGTCCCAATATTTTTCAATACCCCTTACTTTGGGAGGTTTTATTTGGTTCATTTCAAATCCAAATGGAGGTCTACAAATGGTTATAGGGGTGCCAAGTGAAGGGCTATTTTCACCCTTCAAATTTCTAGCACTAAAAGTGACAAGGGAATAAACACACACCCTTTCAAAGCTTAAGTGTTCACTCACTAGCTTATCTATCATATGCTGATTCCTTTTGTTAAATTTATTTTTTGGGTCAAAAAATGGTGTTTTCTCTTTTTTTAAAAAGGGTGTATGTGATAATATATATAGGTCTCTAGGTTGCAAAAATTCACCACCTAAAAAAACGTTGTATATAACGTGTAACTAATATTCGATGAAGATATTTCATGAAAATTACTGGATGGTTCCATTTTTGGCATTTTCCTAGACGCACAAATTATCAAACCATTTGGTCAAAAAAGTGGAAACGTTTTCACACCCCGATTATTAAATTAATAATTTCCCATTTCTATGGCACAAGGGGTTCTATTTTCAATGCATACCCAAGGATCCAAAAGGGTTAAATGTCAACACATGTGGCTTAGGGAATATATATATGTATTGTATTGAGTTAAAGTCAATGACCATGTTTATGTAAAGTGAGAAATTGTAAGAAAAGTGAAGTTGGATTTTTAAAACTTGTAGAGACCTCATATACTGTGATTTTTTTAGGGACAGAATTTTGACAGTTTTTCAACAAAAAAATTGGAATATTTTCTAGTTAGAATTTGACTAATTCTGCTAATTTTTTGGATAAATTCACCAATTTTTTATATCGAAAAAAAAAACAAAAACCAACCCTGCTCATATAGGCTTTGTGGACAAAATGGGATTTTTCAATGACAAAAAGAGAACATACATTTTGCCTGATATTCAGTATAGGAGAAGAGGGACTTTTCAATGGCAAGGTAGGGCCCGGATGGTTTGGACCAGGCCAAGGGGGCACATGCCCATGGTCCCAAGTACATAAAGCACCAGCAGAAAATTTCTGGTGTATTTTGAGGGCACGTTATTAAGAGGAATATTTACTCTGCAAAAGGGCCCAGTGTTTTGTTTTTAAAAAAATGCCCCCTCTCTTTTTTTCATTTTTGTTCCTAGATACCCGTTTTGGTTACCCTAGTCAAAATAACAAAAGGACTAAGCTATGTCAAAGCCGTAGCCTATGTGAATAGCTTAGTTTTAGCTAAAGAAATAAGCTAGGGGACCTTAGGTGAAAAGCTTAAAAAACCTATAAAGAAGTTGAACTGATGTTGGTAGCCTAAGGAACTTTTGTGAAATACTTAGGTAGCCTAGGGTCAAAATCACCCTAGTTTAGGGGCCTTGTGCAAAACTGCCAGTATCAAAAAACATACTGATAAAATTTTGATAAATTGAGAAATTTAGTTAGCAATAAAATCTGTTGGAACTGTTTTGAGAATCAAAAACCTATTTTCCAAGTTATGAGATTTTATGAAAGTGTAATTTTGCATAGGTATTAGGGTGGCAACGGTTTTCAGTGGACGGGAATTGGCAACGGCCAACGGTGCTAGCAAAAGCCTGATAGTTGAGAACTAGAAGCCACGTTCCAAGTTTGGGACAGAGTGAACCAGCAGCCACCAATGCACCAGTTGACCATTCTGTCCACTAGATGGGCTGCGTTTTTTCATTCGGTGCCAAATGGGGTCCATCACAGTCCATTTCTTTTTGCTGCTGACCACTGTAGTTTTTTGTTTTGGTTTTTGGCCGTTTTCCCTTGGACCTGACCTCACACATAGCTACCCTACTCACCTTCTTACCTTCATAAGTACCGCACCAACCTTGGTACCTTATTTATTATCCCCTACTGACATAGCTACCCTAATAACTAGTTATCCTATTGACCTAACTACTATACTAACCACCTGCCCTACTAACCTAACTACCCTACTAACTTAACCACTGTACTAACTACCCACCTTACTAACCTAGCTACCCTACGTACACAACCACCTTATTGACATAAATACTTTACAAACCTAGTAACTTGTTTCTTATGTACTAACTTGCCTATCTACCTAACTACCTATCTATTTACGCTTTTTACATAACCAAATACCTAATTAACTACCTACTCCCTTTTTCAACCCCCCCCTTTCCCAATCGTACCTATCAATTTATTAAAGCTCGCCTTAATTCATGGATGATGAACATAGGTCCTCATGTGTAAGTATTACAAACAATTTATAGTAGAAACAATGTCATAACTGCAACCATTTTGGTTTAGTTAATGCATATTTTATTAAATTTTATTTAATTAGTTTATTATTGAATGGACATTACAATACATTTTTTCATGTAATTATTATAAGTATGTACTATTGGATTTTGGTTTAAGTTTAGGGTTGGGACACATAAATTAATTAGTAAGTTTTTCACAAATGTATAGTAATTAACCTAAAGTAGGCTAAATTTGGGGGGAATTTTTTTGGGTTTACACATATGTGAAGTAATACAATTTCATTTTATATATTCTTCAAAGAGAATGGAAAAAATTAAGTTGGAAAGATCACATAAAGGTAAAAAACATATCATCTCTTTTGGTTTTCTACAAAATTTATTTGATTTTTTTTAAAGATTAAGATATTTTCTATCAGTCAATAAATATTTATAATTTAAAACCTTTAATTTTTGGTTTCTAATTTTTTTCCTATGTTTTTTTTAATTTGTTTGTTTTGCATTATATAATTTGTATAGTTATTTGGGTTTAGGGCATATATCATTAGGACTTTTTTTTGTTAAGGTTTGTATAGTTAGAATTGTAATAAGGCTTATGGAAAAATATCATTTGGATTTTTAGGGTTATGCCTTATGATTTAGTGTATAGGAATTTGGTTCATATATTTTAAGCCTTAAGGTTCATACTCTAAACTTTGCTCATTGTATTGTTTTTGATCTTATCAATTGTTTAGATCTATACCATAATTATGAATCTCCTTTGTTTCCATAAGTTCCATAGTTGTTAAAGTTCAATATTTTCTAACCCACTTTTGTATAAATTATGATATTTTAGGGTTGTGTTTTCAATTGGGATTACAAACTTTGGTGGAATGTTGTCATTTTTTATTCCTAAAGGTATGCATTTATCTTTTGTTACTTTTTTTGTTTTGTGTTTATATTTTCACAATTTAACCTCTTTTCATTTCCTAATTATTGGATATAGAACGGGTGTCAAATTTCATTAAGTATGCAACCATAAATAAAGGTTTTACACCTTTACAAAAATATTTCATATTCAATATCTCTTTATAGTTTTATTTTTTCATACCCATATGTGAATAATGCATTTGTTCCCCACAACTAGCGTGGGTTTTATGGCTTAAGGTAGGTATTACATTTTACACCTCTCAAACAATGTGCATTAATTATCATTATGTGGGTATTGCTACATGGGGTTTTTAGACATTGTAGGTTTAAGGTACAATCCGAATACTGCATATGTGAACACTTTCAATGATGGAAGGTTTAAGAGTTCAATGTGGGTATTGCCAAAGTTTGTTTTAGTATATGGGTTCATAATGCAAGTATTGTACGTGATGTACATTGGAACAATAAGTATTTTATATCATGATATGGGTATTGTAATGGGAATTCGAAATGACAATGTCAATTTTAAGGGAGCCATGCATGTATTGCATTTTGGGTTTTTGTTCAATGATGAATGTTATATAATTATAAATTCTCTTGGTGCAAGAATTTGTCCTACTTCCTTCAATCATGGGAAAGGTTCCAAAATCCCATTCCATTCATGTCCAAAACCCCACCAAGTCCCCTTTATCAAACAAGGATTTGGTGTGGAGGTTTGAGATATGCCATGGAGAGCAAAATAAAGTGACCATTCAATTGGCTTATGTTCCATATGCTTGCACCTCATAATTCTTGGAAGGTGAACAAGGGGATATGAACACCCTTGTGGAATGGAATGTTTACAAAAACTTTCCAAGCCAAACGGATGTCAAGCAACCAACTATAAAAAACCACCTCATGCATATGTGGTAAACATTTATGGCATTAACCTTTTTAATTTCTTTAATTCATATACCAAAGATGTAATCATTTACATCTTGAAAGTTTTTTGGTCTAAGTATCAGTGCAAATATAGACCAGAGGACTATCGAAAAAACTCAACACACATTCAATTTATTAAACAAGGATTCCTAACGTCATTATCACTCAAACATCTATACACATGGCCTGATGTGGTTGAGATCATGATTTATCATAAGGCCCATACATGAACTAATGCGTCATTCATACATGGTGAACGTGACCTAGAATCCATTTTTCATATGTCCCATTATGCTCCACGCATGTCACAAGCATTGAAGGACCACATATGGGCCCAACTAAACTTAGGTTACAAGGCCAAACAAATATATGTCAAACATAAAACAATTTGGTGGGAACGTGTGACACAAAATGATTTCATTCCATTTCAAGACATTGCATATTTGGATCGGAAACATAAGAAAAGGAGTTGGTGTTTACACACCAACCCTATAATTTCAATTCAGTTTTGGGCTTTCCAACATCCAAAAGATGTGTTCTTTTTCCAAGATGTGGGGTGAAATCAATGGGACTCAAGTCCCATTCACCATAAGTATTCAAACACTGATTTAATGTGAGTCCATGTTATCATATGGCCACAATAATGCCATTTTTATGGATGCCACATTTGACACAAATGACATGAAATTCCATCTATTCACCTTGATGGGGTTTGATGATCATTGCACGGGTGTCCCTTTAGCTTGGATCATTATAAGCAAATAAATAATTGAAGATTTGATCGAATGGTTGAAACAATTAAAAGATAAAATGTTATCACACATGCCACATTGGAAACCATCATGTTTTCTCGTTGATGATGCACCTCAAGAATTGAAGGCATTATGATTAGTTCTATACCTAGTACTTACTTTGTGTATATTTCCTTAAATGTTTTTTAATATCTTTCATAAAATTCTTGATTACATCAAATGCATTTTATGTTGTACTGACCCCATCCACTCACGGTGATTTTATTGCATATGTGTCCTTATTAGCGTCGTATGGGGTATGGACAAGGTTCCCATCTACCTTTGTTGTTGGCATGTTCTCAAAGCATGTTGTTTACATGGTACTGAAAAAATCGAAGATGTGGAAGTGCGGGGTGGAATCCTCCAAGACCTTCATGATGTGATGTACATGTCCATCAATCATGGAAAAATAATTGATGATTTCAAAGAGCATGGGAGGGTTGTTGTGAGAGAAAACTTTCACAAACATAGGCTTGGTGATGTGTGGACAAATTACTTCTAGACTTATTACCATCAATTTGGTAAATGATAATATTTATCATGGTTTAATATTCAATTTGTTTTTGGTAATAATGTTATTCATCCTTGTGCATTGTGTTTATGTTCGCAAAATTATGGATGATGGGTGTTCGAAGAGTGCCCCATTTCAACCAATACACCCAAGCGAGCATTGAATCATATCATGGTGCGTTAAAACATTGGTTTGCTCTTGACACAAAAGGCCTTAGAGGGCATAAGATTGATTGGTTGGTATGACAATTAACAACCATTGCAAACAACTACATGCACACATTGGAAATGAAAAAAAAGGGTTTCATAAAAAACAAGGTTATGGAGGCCATTATTACACGAAATGTGGAAAAGGCAACCCTTATTCCACTCACTGATGTGTACTAACCAACCTTTGAGATGATGGAGCTTGGGGTGTATGGAGCCAACACCTTCCCAATGTTATTTATGCAGTGAAATTCCCATTCAACAAAATATTTTGTTACAAATGTGAATGGGCATTGCAAACGAACATGTGTAAGCACCAAATTGTGGTCATTCTCACATGCATAGATATTTCTTCGGAGGATATCATTCATTACTATGGAACATGGTATGGATCACATTGTGGAGGGTTGGGTCACATGTTCATAGACCCACGACATATTCTAAATGATATGGTGTCCAATGATGATGATGAAGATGAACATCTTGAAGGTGATGATGGGATCATGGAATTTGATGGGCTCATGAACATGGAGCAAAGTAATCTCCATACGGGTGCCATTGTAAGGTATAGTGACACAATATATTCATCAACCCCAATGGAAAGGGTTCTTGCACAATTGGTCATTATAATGCAAGAGATCACAAATGAATGTAACGAAGGTGATGTGACACTTTGTGAACATTCCACCTCACACATGAGAGTATTGGCATGTAATATTTGTAACATACACCTCACAAAAGCAAATGTAGTTTTACACCCAAGATTGATGTTACACTACGTAAAAGATGGATTGGGAAATAATGTCAAATGGCTCAAATATTGGCATGAAACAATGTTCAATCACACAAATGTATGTACAAAACAATGTCATGAATAAATGTCCCAATTACTAATCAAGATTATTGCCATTGGCATTAAGAATTTTTTTTTGGAATGAATTTTGTATGGAGGAAACCATAGCCTAAATTCTTTGAACATCATGTATTTAACACACACATGAAGTCTAATATGCCACAAAGGTTATTATTGTTTCCATACTATAAACACAAAAAGTTTAAAATGCAAAAACACAAGGATAGTGATAATATTAGTGTTAAATGCAAGTATTATAACTAGGCCCCAAAATCCCAGTTGGTAGAAGTAAATACAAGTGCAAGTATTGTAATTAAACCCCAAAATTTTAGTTAGTAATTAAAGGTGAGTATGGGTGCAAGTATTATAATGAAGCCCCAAAATTCTAGTTGGTAAAGGTAAGTATGGGTGCAGGTATTGTAACAAAGCCCCATAATTCTAATTGATAAAGGTAAGTATAAGTGTGGGTATTACAAGATTAAATGAAGAATTAACCTTCAATGTAATACCCACATGCAAGGTCATTTTGAAATAACCCAACTCTATATGCAATACTCACATTCAAGGTCACTCCAAAATAACGCATGTGGGGTTTAGGCCTCTTCAAATGAACATCCTACCCTAAATGCAATACCCCCATGTTGGGTCACTCCAAAATAATTAGCTAATTTCAAAATAGTATGTTAACAAAGGTGTGTATAGAGGTTGGGGTTGTTGATTAGGAGTTCCATGATTTTTACTTTGTTTCATTGAAATTTAAAAAAGGTTGTATTGTTTACGGAACAATAGTACAATGACAATTGTGATCAAGTTAATGTAAGCCTTCTAGGTTAATATCTTAAATGGTTTAGGTAGGTATTCAAGGTGGTTGAATTTACTAAGTAAACATACTAGTTATATAAATAGTTTACTAGCCTAGGCCATGTAAGCCTAATAAACATTTATGATAGTTTAATGTCTATTCCTTATTATATTATAACATATTAAATTTGAGGTTAAAAAGTTTATTAAAAATAAAACACATTTTTTCATATAATTGTTACAAGTATATATTATTAGATTATGATTCAAGTTTAGAGTTTGAGACATATCAATTAATTAACATTTTTTTTACAAGTCTATAGTAATTAAAATAAATATAGGGTGCATTTTGGGGGGAATTTTATATGCAAAACAATGAAATATATATATTTAAAGAAAGTGAAAACAATTAACTTGGAGATATTAGCAAATGGTAAGAGACATATCTTCTTTTGTGTTTTGTTACAAATTTTATTTAATTATTTTTAAAATTAAGGGAAAATTTTTAATTGGTGAAAGTAAGTACATCTATGGATATTGCAAAATTATATGAAGCCCCAACCCTAAATTAATAGCCATATTCAAGTTCATTTCAAAATAACCCATAGGTGATTTAGGGTTAACTTGTAGTGAAAGGGCAACTTTAAATATAATACCCACATGTAGGGTCGCTTCAAAATACCCAATATGTAGTTTGGGTGCGCCTTTGAATGAAGACCAAGGCCTAGATGTAATACTTGCATGCAAGTTCATTATGAAATAATCCATAGGTGATTGAGGAAAACCTTATGTGAAGACCCAACCTTAAATGCAATGGATGTAAGGTCACTTCAAAATAAGTGGTTTGGGGACCCAAAATATGTTTATTTATATACCTAAATTAATTTTATGATAATTAATTATCATGAATAATTATCTAAAATAATGATTTGAATAACTTATCAACATAAAATGATTTAATTAAAATAATAAATTAAATATCAAATTAATAATTTGATTTTTAGATCTAAATTCTATTTATTTGAATAATTAAGGTTCAACCAAATAATCAATTAATTAATATTAAAAAATGATTGTTTAAATATGATAATCATTTACATTATTTGAAATAAATTTTTAGTAATTCCTTAATTATGACATTATTTGTTGATACTTATACTAGATCATTATGTCATACGAATCCCATAAATATTACAATGGAAACTTATATGCAAGTATTGCAAAAGTTGTTAAAAATCAACAACTATTTATGGACCTACATGCGGGTATTACAATGGATGTAAAAATTAGTTACTATTATGAGACCTATATGCGAGTATTGCAATGGATGTAAAAATTAGCCATTATTTATGAGACCTATATGTGGGTATTGCAATGGATGTAAAAAACTAACAACTATTATGAGACCTATATGCAGGTATTGCATATTTGAAATGGCTTTATAGAAATTATAATAGAAAAGATGTAGGCATTGTATAATGTTCATTTTGATATTTGTAAACCCTAGACAAATTAATGTTACCTATTCATATGGGCCTATTTAAGTTTTGATTCTTACATCTAAAATACTACGAAGATTATGAAAAATAAAACATATATAATTAACCATATACCAATCAAACAAGTGTGATTAAAGGAAAATATTATATTGATAAAAGATGTATGGGTGGATCAAAAAATGTTTAAAAACCCAATGAAAAAAAAGGTTTTCTATCAAAGGACCAAAGTTTAAAAATTGGGTAGTCCAAAATATGAAAAGGCTTAAAAAACTTAGTTAATTATATAAAGTGGAAACCCTAAACCATATCATTATCTACAATCCTGTGATTAATTCAATAAGTAGTTGCATTTGCAGCCCTTATTGCATGACAAGTAATGTATAGATGGCAACGTTGCATTTCAACTTGAATTGCAATTGCACAAATTTTTCATTTGTTGTTTCCTAAACCTAATAAACACCCAAAAACCACCAAATTAAACCCTAACACATTTTGGATGAAACAAAGTTATAAAAAAACAATAAACATTGATTATTATTATTTTTTACCTTCCATGAATCATTTTAGATTCATGGAAATCCAATACATCTTCAACTCTATTATTCAATTTGTTTTACTAGACTTTCGATGCCAATTTTTGACATCCCATGCCATCTTTAATAATGTGCATATGCAAAATGGGTGGATCGAATCATCTTTTGTAAATTTTCATCCTTCTCCATCTGTGATGTTGCATTTCGAAGCACATTTCCCACACCCCATGCATTAAGACCCAACACCTGCAGCAGTTGTTTTGAAGCTAATTTGACCAACGTTGGTTTTGGTAACGGTGGACATTGTTTTGCAACAATTACCAACTTATCCCATTCATGTTGGGCTTTAACACGAACACAACTAGCAACCTTTAGATCATTTTGCCTTTACACGAGCATGGCATATCCTAAGATGTGAGTGTTCATTTTAGCATGCTCTTGATGTTAGGGACTTCTTTCCGAAGTTGAAGGCCTCCCAGGTTTGGCCTTTTCTACCATTAAGCCATGCACTTATTTCAAATGCTTGGTTAACAACCATTTGGCACAATATGCGACAATGAAAGTGTCAACTTTACACTTTCATTTCAACCCAACCTTCATCCATTCTTTGTCCTTCAGAGCCATATTAGGTGGACAAGGAGGTGCTGACAATTGAGAGGCTTGGTTGGTTTCAAGTTTTGGGCCTAAACCAAAAAATATTTTAAAAAATCATTATTTTGTAATAAAAAAATCCTAACCCTAAAACCTTACACACAAAAAGTTCAAGAAATAGAATGCAGGTATTGCAAAACATAAAATCACACAATCAAATACAACTCTTTCAAACTTTAACTATTTTCAAGTATTGTAATAAAAAAAAATTGATAAAAAAAATCTAGCACCTTCCATCAAATGATGGAAGGTGCAGATATAATTAAACTTTAAAAAACTTGTACAATTTCTTTTATCTACATTTAATCTAATATGTGTAAATTTTAAAATAATTTAACCGACCATTTTTTGATCGAAATTCTCATTCTATATTGAGAGTGATCTCACCATTTGAATTATAAATTAGATTTCCTCTGTTCCTCTGCATTGCACAACTATCTATTGCCTTGAGCTTGATGAATCAAGCAATTTATGTGGCTTAGAGTTGACAATGATGATAAGAACAGGGCTGAGATCACATGCATGAGAAGTTTTTCTAAATGAAAGAATGCTGATACAACTAGATCTTCAACAGAGAGCACAATTTGGTTCCCAGGTGAAGCCAAAAATATTTAGATGGATGGATTTTCCGAAAAAAGCCCAAAATCCTACATGGATTGATGTGGACTAATCTCTTCCCTCTGGATCAGCAATCTTATCTTTGGAGAGACTCCGTCAACAAGAGAAATTTATAAAAAAAAATTTAAGCACCAGAAGTTAGGGGAAAACATATTAAAAATCGCCAGATTTCCACATTTGGTTAAACATGTGTAGCCAAAAATATACAAGGATGATTAAATATGTGTAGATCACATATCTGCTTTATAGTCATATTTGGCTTAATCTTCGTAAGGATGATTGCCACTTTGGGTACAAACAGAAATCCCTAAAGAACACTGCTCTGGAGTCTGGAGTCTGGACGGAGCCAATAAACTCTAAAACAGTTGTACTACCTATTTTAAAGGCATGTTGTTGGCCTGGTGCTTGATTCAATACCCGGCACCAAATTGGGTACGAAATTGAGTGCCAAGTACAATTCAATACCTGGACCAAATTGGGTATGAAATCGAGTGCCGCGTACAACTTCCCATGCTGCAAATAGTGTATGAGAAAAAAAGGGTTTGAAATAATATACCATCGCACATTCCTTACTGATAACGCACACTGCAGACTTTAGTCATGACATGATGACATGCGTAAGTACATGTAATAATCAATGGAGTAAAGGCGCAGCGATGGAGTAAATACCAAGTGATGAAGCGGAGGACCCAGCAACCAGCGACCACAAGGCTCATGGCGAAGATTCTGGACTCAAAATGAGAAACCAGAAAGCACACACGATAGAATAAAAAATCCACTCAAGTTGTGTCCCAAGCTGTCCTCACACCATGAGGATCATGCAATCAAAGTCGGACACATGGAGAGAGAATGCCACAAATACACGGATGCTTTGATCAACCACACAATATAGTTTCAGTTTGTTTGTTTGTTTGTTGCTTGATGGATTTCTCTTTTCTTGGCGCTAAACCCTAAGCTCCTAAGTTGCATTTTTCAAATGGAGAGAGGGGAAATGCCCCTCTCTCCACGTTTTTTGTGGCAGAAACAAAAGGGGCTGCGATTTGTACAAAGGATTCTCTTTTGGAAAACTGGCTCAAAGTTGCCATATTTAAAGGGGAAAAGTATGGGCCACATGCAAGACCATAGATTCTTGCATGTGGCCAGTACATATAGCAGGGTTTCAACAAAATTATATTGTTTTCTCTCTCATCTGTAGCCAAATAATCACACCACCAGCAAAAAAAATTATTTTTTATTTTTTTCACATTTTCATTTTAGCCAAGTTGGTTAACTACTGGCCCCTCTTTGAGTGTAATTGCCACATATGCATGTTATGTGTTGAATTGCCCAACTACATGGCTGGGAGAGTTGTAG
>Ga0209208_10009188_pt1 | contig 13035 bp, 7 predicted proteins | sample S1TSphfallax_3_FD_187694 | JGI IMG/M metagenome (GOLD analysis project Ga0209208, IMG submission 187694) | Host-associated microbial communities from peat moss isolated from Minnesota, USA - S1T2_Fd - Sphagnum fallax MG (SPAdes) (version 2) | ecosystem: Host-associated > Plants > Peat moss >...
GAGTGATGATGGGCATCCAAGGGCCCTACCCTTCTCTTCTCTGGTGTAAAAACCTGCCCGCATTTTCAGTTCACAGGATGTAGTCGTGCACTTCCTTCCACCACAGAAGATTTCTCCCATTTTTGTAATTAGATCCTGGAAGATTTGTCACTGAGTTCTTGCACCTCATAATGGTTGTCTACATTGCACACTACAGAAAGTAATGCAGGTTTTTTCGCAACGACTATAAACCCATTTTCTGCTCACGACTATTGAGAATTAACTCCTGGAAACATGCAGATGTACATAAATACAATTTTCAAAAACGGACAAAGAACAATGCAACCAACATCAAATCCAAAATTCATATTCGAGTAAGTATGTTGACCACATGTTCAACTTGGTACTAGTCAGGAGGTTCTCCGACCAGGTCCAGGTTAGTGTTATCTAGGGTCAATTCCAGCTTTAAATCTTCTGAACTCGATCTCTCATTCTGAAAACCTACTTACAGATCACTGGGTTATTATTATTATATAACTGCAGACTTAAGCTTGCTGGGACCACTGAAAACAAGAGTATGGCAAACAAACAAGATCAAACTATTCAGTGCCATCCAGAGATTAATATTGCTTATACATACTTGAGAATTCGCTGTACAAGTGAGGGACTGAAGAGCCTGCATGTGCGATATATGCTGTCAAGCCCTTTCAAGTCCCGCTAGTGAGACAAATAGAAGGGGCCCATTTGAAAGTATGGGAGGGGGGATGAGTTGGGTACAATGAATTTTGCAGTGTTAGGCTATACGTAGCCAAGGGTGTAATTGGGGACCACTTGAAAGCTCACCACCCAACAAACACAGTGCAGAATCCAGATTGTCTGTGTCTACTTACCATTTTAATCTCCCGGTGTTGGCTGGAAAAATAGTTCATCTGATTTTGTCAACCCCACTCCCATGCCGTGTACATATTGTTGTTCCATACCTGCATCTGACATCATTTCACCATTCTTCACTTTGGCCCCATCCTGATTCAAGAATTTGATCCTGTGACAGAAGTATTGAAACGATTTCCACCATTGTTAGATCATTGAAGTGTGTGTGGGGTTTGTAGTTTGTGCTTCCAGTGTTGGCAGGTTCCAGTTTGGAGTGTTAAACCTTTGTTCAGATTTTTATGACATGGACCTGAATCAACATCCTTTTCCATGTAATTCAACACAAGAATTGGATTGTGGAGTTTAACTTTTTGCAAGAAATGTTAAACTCGGGGGGTTAAGGTTTAGGTTCCTATGACATGAACCTGAACCAGTAACCTTTCTGCAGAATTGGCACAAGAATCGGAACTATGGAATTAGACTTTTGCTAAAATTAGAATGAAAGGTGAAACCTTCAAAAGAAAGTATAGAACAGAGGTTCAGGTTCTTTGCCCATGTTTTTTTAGATGCAAGTTGAACTTTTTGTTTTTGAAAAGTTGGTAAGTAACTAAACTTGATGGGTAATTGATCATTTTTTATCAGTTGCAGTAGAACTATAAAACTCTGAGTTTTAATTTGTTGTAAAACTTCTTACTTATACAATAACTAGTCTTGAGGAATGTGTAGTGTGTACATGAAACTAGACCCAATCTTCAAACTGGACCTGAAAGGTTCTTGAATTTGAAAAAATGTGCCAAAACTGGAACAATAAGGCTTAAGGATTCAAACTCAAACTAGTAGTGCTGTCAAAACATCAGCCATCTCACCTGAAATCACCAACTCCATAAGCATCAGAGCTTGACAGGCTCCAAGAAATGCAGATTGATGGGTGTACATAACCAAGCAAGTCAAGTGAATCTCTTCTTCTTGTTTGTGGGTGGGATGACCAGCAATTTTATGATCTGCCTGAGCATCATCATGCCTAGTTAGTTGTTGAGCCCTCCTAAAGAATTGAATGCCCCATAAGATGAACATTATGTCCCTGCTGCCATCACATCTTTTACTAAACAATTAATCAATTGCATCCATGCCCATATGACCAAATCCAATTCAGCTCAAGCAACATTGATTGCACCTTGATCAGACGGACAAACCTGAGCATTTGTGTCTTAAAACTGCTTATACTGCAAACAATAACCAGGCTCCAATGCACCTGTCTCTGGAATCCAGAATAGCAGCTTGCCAACTGTGGGTTCATTCTTGCAGAAAGATGTGAACCCATTTCTCAATTGGGTGGGTTGGGACAGCGTAAGATTGATTTGATCCAGTTGCCACTTGAGCTTCTCATGGGTTTTGTAGTGAAAATGTTTCTTAGCACAAAGAAATGAAAGGTTTTTTTTGCTTGATGTTGCAATTGCTTCCTTATTTTAGGGTTTGGGATCTAACTCAAGTGAAGTACATTTGAGCAGATATTGACGGGAATGTGTATATCCGCCTTTCTAAGAAAACACTCAGATCCTGTTTACCTTTGATTATTTTTGGGTGTATTTCTCCAATTTGATTTGTAATCTGGTCAGTATTTTCCATCCCTTTCTGCTTCCCATGAACCTTCAAACCTTCGCCAATTCAGTACTCCTATCATATATACGTATATCTCTATGACTTTCCATCTCTGTTGTATACATTTGCTTCTTCTTTCTCAACTTGGGATTTTGAAACATGTTCGAATTTTGTTTTCTTTCAAGTTTTAACCTTTTTCCATGATAATGAAATGAAATTAAATCTTGATAGCTAAATGCATGGCAATTAGATCATGAGTGAGTACCACGAGTAGATCTCGAGTTGCAAGCATGCTTCTTACCAATATTCCTACTTATTCATAAGCGTAAATGCCACAATGCCCAACTTAGCATCATATGTGTCATATTTGCACACCTGATTTCTAATTTGGACAATATTGAACAGATATATCCAGAAAGGCTTTGGTTATTAGGATCTAGAAACAACATTGGAACCCTACATTTAGATAGCAAATATCATCATGCATCTTGAATCTCAATACATGTTGAAATATGTTCACAATGTGAGCTCTAAACCACCTTTTTGCCAATTGAATGATGAGTTGACATTGATAGTAAATGAAATAAATATTACACGAAAGAGGAGATCATGCAAAGCCCATGCGTAGATCCCAAATAATTGTGCCTAGACCCAATCACCTAGGGTAATACAACAATCAAACATAAACCAAACATTGATCTATTGAGGAGTCTTTCCTCCATTACAACCCAAGTGCCATGTATTTGGAAGGGTTGGGTATGACTAACCCACCCATGGAAGATGTGTGGTGCTACAAAGTGTAGAATCCTTATTGTGCATTTGCATTCCATCAATGCCATTTCTTGATGTCTTCATCTTTATTCATCTAATGGGCAACCCAACACCATTGGGCACACATCCATTTTTTCAGTTGTAATCATTGGAGGTATCATTGAATAGGAGGACGACAATGATTTAGAATTCATCACCCACCACCACTACAAGAAGCAGGTAACAACAATTGGGTGGAGGTTGTTGATAAACTTCAAAAGGTTTAAATGTCAAGGCACACTATATTGGTCCTTGATTCAAGTATTTTTATCTTTCTCCAACATTTGGGGGTTAATTATTGTTCTTTGTTGTTCTAATGGTGCATTATGTTACTAAAAGACTAAATAATTACACACATTAAGAAAAAGTTGCAACCCCTAAAACATATTCATGGGATATAGAAACCACACATTATCCATATATCTCATGTGCTGTTTGTTGTTATAAAAGCTTTAAAAGAAGGGAAAAAGGAAAGAAAAAAAGGTAGCAAAAAGAAAAGGGAAAAAGGAAACAAAATGATTTAATTTGTGAGCAATACACCAATGCTTGCAAATTGGTGCAAATTGAGACGGGCAAGACTTTATAAGACCATGCAAATTAATTATTATCTTTTAATTATTAAATGTGAAGGGGATTCGTATTTGTTGTTCAAGTCAAAACCACTCCACAAAATGAAAGTCTCATCTTTTTTCCCTTTTTTATGTAGTTGAAACATATTCAAAATGTGGATTTTGATTTCAAATTTTACATTATTTAAATATATAATATTCTAGTTAAATCAATTGGATGTTAACCATAAATTACATGTCTTTCAACCTATTATCAATATGCATCAGACCAAAGTTTTGAAAACCTTAAAATTCCTTTGTGCATAGCATATTTAAGAATGAATGATTCGCACTCAAGTGCATTTGTGTTTCATCATTTCATTCAACAATCACATTTTTAGGTGTAATGACATATTAAATAATACATTATTTATGTTTTGAAACATGAATACTAAATTAAAATTAAAAATTTTGAACTACGCATCATGATTGCAAATTGTCTTAGATATCTTAAATTTTAAGATTTTGTTTCATATGAAAAAAACATGTCTTGGTCAATGTTTTTATCTCATTTCTGTTGTTGAAGCATCACTAGTAAACATCCCAAAAGAAAATTAGCAATAAAAGGCAAGCTCTTCTTACAACTTGCATTAAAAAAACCCCTTTTATAGTCTGGCTTCCTAAAATAGCCAAGAATAAAAATTGAGCTACATTGACCTAAAAAAATTATTCTTCTGGTGAGGTTTTTTTTTAAAATCCCTTTCCAAAAAGAACTTTGCAACAATGTCAAATGTTGCACATAAAGAAAAACATTGGTCTTGTTGCATTTAAAACCATTAAACCACACTTTATATCCATACATTCCATTATGGATTTGACATTGATTAATATTCATGATGTTCATAATTCCAACAAGTGGTAACACTAAAGTTAACATGATGATAACTTTTGGTTTGCATTGAAAACCAAAATTACAAATTAAATAATATGAAATTCTATTATAATTTAGAAACTAAACTATGATATTAAATTTGGGTTTAGGGTTCAAAACTAAAGTATGATATTAATTTTAAAAATTAATGATATTATCTTCTATTCATTAAATCAGATATAAAAACATAGAACAATTAAATTTCAGCTTAAACTTTTTGTATTTGTTAGTGAACACCTTTTAATCAAAATTGGTAACATATTCAAGCCAACATTGAAAATGAAATATCCATCAAAGTTTATAAGTGTACATTACTTTTATCAATGTTATGTTTATGAAATTAGTTAAATTTAATAAACACATTTTGAACATCAAATTTCATTAATATTAATGGGAAGTGGTATTTAACAATCTTTTAATATCACCTTCACACATGACTTGGTGAACATTTTTGTTTTTCCCTTTATAATCACCTTTTCCTTGGAATGAGTGATCAATTTTTTTTCCTTTTAAAATCAATAGAATATATTTCCCCCTTCAACTTTGGTCTCTTTTCAAATTAATAAAATTTTGATTCATCTAACATTTCCAAAATTTGTTGAACCTTTAAATCACTATGGTTATTGCTAAGCAAAAATCCCAAAAGGACATCCCAAGATGGGTTGTCAACCTAGCAAACATTCCCAAATCCAAACATCCTTAATCAAAATTCAAATCGATAAGGTGTTTTGGTTCAAGGGCGACCTAGGCTTTGTCAACAACAAAAGCACACTAAAACAACACCAAAGATGATGAAAGATGACAAATAACTAAAGGATTAAAATTTTGATAAGGAATGAGGAAATGACAATAAACAATTTAGTAGAGGTGTCAAAAAGGCATGTTAAAAACACCAATGGCAATAAGTTGGACATGAATTTTTCTTTTTGGGCAATAAGGGGGCACCAAGAGGTTGAGGGTAGAGGGCTTTGGATACAATGTTGATGGACACCAAGTGCATCAAGAAATACATAATAGACTTTACAAACATTAGGGTAAAAAATATTTTATATTTTTTCAAATCAAAGATTGTTGGGAAACATGGTAGGAATTACATTGAAAGATGTTGGAAAAGCCCAAACTATTTTTTAAAAGCAATCAATGACACCAAAAAAGACATCATGGGTGCCATAAATGTTAATGTTTTAGTAGGTGAAAATGAATTTTCATATTTTAGAATTAATGGAAGAGAATTTGATTTCATGGACAATTTATATGATCTTGGATTATCAATGTATGGAAATTAATTATTTTAAAAATAATTTATTTAAGTAACTTTTAAATATATTGATATTTGGATCTTATGTCAATTGATCCTCATTGGTAGTGCAAAGCAACATGAAGCCCAAATACTTTTTTGGATACTTGCTATTGATTTTCCAATAGAAAATTGAAAAAAAAACATCCAAATCATGGGGGGGGGGGGAATGATTATTGTAATCCTCAAACAAATTCGGCAAATGTTTGCAAAATAATTAATTGTTTAGAATCTTCAACCTTCAACACTAGATTTTTATTTTTTTTTGAAAACTTTAGCATAGACAATATTATTTCCAAGAGACACATAATCATAACAAGTATATAATAATCCCAATCTATGTAGACCATGTGTGTGTTGGGCTTTGCTATGAAGGTTGAGGATAAATGAAATTTACCTTTGATGAGTTAAATTTCTTTTTTGCCTAAGATCATGTTTGGTTTTGGGTTTTCAATGTGATTGTTTGAATAGGATAATGTGAATGAAGATCCAGAGTGATGTGATGCAGATCATGCCAGTGGGTTGTTGGTTTAGTCTTATGTAAAATTAGGTTATTAGCTATGAATCATAGGAATGTAAGATAGGTTTTGAGATATTATTGAGTATGAGATGCTTTGATCTGTTCCTGATGTGTTGCTAATAGTCTGTATTTTCATGAGTACCCTCTTTTCAGGTCACAGGGTTGCTAGATTGGAGAATGGAAGGAGAAGGGGTTGTTAGGGTGGCGGGAGAGAAGGGAAAAAGGGTGAGTGAATCTAGAGAGCTGCCATGGAAGCTAGTTATTGGGCTTTAGGGTTTAGGGTTTAGGGTTGCAGTGAATCTGGATCTAGCAAGACAGGAGTTGTATGGTATACACTAGCAAAGCCAACCACAGGAATTGGGCAAAGCAGTTAGTGCCCGAGGACATGATCCAATCTATGCAAACAGCTGGATGTGTACACTCGAGATGGATGTCTATACAAGAGAATGTTTGATTGTGTTCTTTGGTAAAACTATGAGTATGCTGTGGTTCTCAAAGTTTCCTTGTGAGCATTCCAAAATGTACAAAGTTTGGGTCTTGTCTTGAAACCTACAGTGAAGTCTGCTCCCTGATAAAACAACAATGAGACTGTGAAACTGCTAGCACAATTTAATTTTCCACCAGTTTTATGGAACCCTGATGCTATCTGTGATGATGGTTATGTCTAGACTAGGTTGCAGTCCTTAAAGTCATCCTGGATCAATGGCCACTTTTGCGGATGCTGGGTGATCAAATTCTACTGGTAATTTGCAGTCTGGAAGAAGAAATCTCACATGATGAATGCTAAAATGCTGCTAGGGGAAGTATATCCACACTTTCTCATGGAGATTATTTTGAGATGTTGCAAATATTCTCAGCCGTGAAGGAAATCAGACAGCAAAGTGTGTGATGCTACATGCAAGGAGCTGTCAAAACCCTAAACCTAGTGGCATTGATTCAACATTGCTGTTCACTTTGACCTTGATGAGGTTAAGGTACTTCAGGCCAATGATGCACAGTTTCTCTGCTGTGCAAAGGCAGGTCCACAAATAGATGACTCTTATCTGACTGTCAAAGTTGCTGAGTACTAATTTGAGAATTCCTTGAACTGGACTATTGTACCTCAGCTACTTTCCTTCATTTTCAAGAAGCAGCTGCATCCAGAACACTGTTCCTCTTCACCTGAAGCTCAGACACCTGGGTGTTTTTAAGGTACTGGCCAACACCAGTGTCATTTGCTGGTTCTATCCCTGTACCTGGATCTCTCTAAGGGTTTCGTGGATCTCAGCATTTAGACAGATCCATGAAACCTTCAGCTCCTCCTGCAACCCAAAAGAGAAAGGAAACCCAAGTACAGACTATGTATAAACTAAAATGTTGTGGACAGTGGTGAACCACAAAGGTCCACATAAATAAAGTCTCATGAAGAACCTAATTTGCAGAGTGTGCATTTGTGTCATTTGACAAGTTGATAGTGCAGGCAGGGACACAAACACTTCTGAGCGTTCTTAAGGTGCAACAGTAGAGCAGAAGGTCTGAAGGTGAAAGGTGGCTCTGTTGATAAAATTGTAGAAGAAAATTTGGTGATCATCATCCACATCACAAAATGAAAAACCTGTAACATCAAGTTGCAGAGCTTTTGTAGCACAATATATTTCCAGTTTGTCTTTACAGCCATGAGGATATGTGTGAACTCTGTAAAGACTTCATGGAGTACTGCACAAGGTTAAGCTCACCTGCCATCCTCCCCAATGGCAACAGCCTTCAGAATAAACATCCAAAGCAGAGATAGCTTATCAGTGCAGACAACAAGACAAAGATACTACATATAAATCCTTTCAGTCTTTGAGGATAAACTGAGAGCTTTCTATTTGTGCAGTCTGAAGAGGAAGAATTCTACACCTTGTCCCAATTGAATGCATCATTTGCTACTTGAAGAGATGCCTGGAGCTTTGGTTGTCCCCTGGAAGAAATCAAGGTTTAAATTACTCTGACCTGAAGACACACAACAACACATGTGCAGAGCTCAAACAGTCTGTTTCCTCTTGCAACAGCCAGTTCATCTGGGGCTGGGACTAATTGGAATGCACCATTGGCACCCAAGCATATTAACAGATGCTCACGGCTCTGATCCTCCCCTGCAATCTGGATGGAATCAGGGTGTTTCTATCAAAATCATAGTTGAAGGAAGTAACAACATCACAAGTACCTCCCTCACATGCTCCAATTCTCATTTCCATAATCTCTTGTCAATGCCCAGGGTATTCAGGGTGGCAGAGATGCAAATATGATCAGAAGCACTAACAAGTTTGGACGAAAGCTTCTTCATGCACAATCACCTTATAAACCCTAAGTCTGGACACAGTACTTAGCATAGACCTAAATGAAAGAGATGGACAGGAGAAGCGGTGAAGAATCACAGGCATGTTGCAATCATAGGGCACCGAAGTTCTTACCATACGTATTCAAGTTGTGAAATTCGGCTGTCATGACAATTGACAATTCCATTCCCTTGCTAACTTTCAGGTTCTTGTGACCTCCTTTGTGACAGCATCCACCTCTACCATTTTGCAACATCAACATTTCAGGAGTAGTGAAGAGTATCTGCAAACAGATATGGCATTTGCACTTGACATGGCCTTTGACATGATGCAGAGAGAAAGAAGAATGGTCTGGTACTACAAATGTGGCATGCTGCAGCGACAAACATAGTTGCACACCTTTGCCCTTGGTGCAAACTAGGAACAGTATAATTAAAAAAAAGAGGGAAATTTTACAGGATCGAATGTTTGGTTGTGCTCTAGAGCAGATCTGGTTCAGTAGAGCTTCTGGTAACAGTCTCAAATTTCTACAATATGAAGAGGATGAACCACCAGACAGAATGTCATTTGCACTGTTCCTCAGCTGTTATCTCCCTGTATATTTCAAGAGATAACCATGCACAGGTGGAACAAAATCCCCCTTATGCAGAATCATGATTATTAGTAACCGAGAAACCATCAAAAAACTAGTGGGGGGAATCCACTGTGCCAAGTTCTTGAGTTCCATAGCCAAGAGCACCTATTAACGTACACACTCCTCAATTCAAAAGGTACTTGGAGGCCATGACATAATGTGAGTGAATAATTTGAAAGGTTAAACTGTTCTTGCTGCTTCTTTGAAGCCCTACGCAACCACAACAAAACAGTAAAGAAAAGACTATGCAGCAAGACTGGTCTGCTTTGTTGTGATCGTTGTCCTCTATTTTTGCTCACTAGTGTGTTTTACATTCTGAATCTTCCCTTGTTTGCTGGCTACTTGGGTCCTCAGATTCACTACCTGTTCTCTATTGACACCTCTACAAGCTTCACAGCTTCTCCAATCTCAATGTGCACCAAATCTTCTGGAGGCATTGTCTTATAGATATCCTCCTTCTTCCTCCCGGGCTTTGCCACAATTTCAACAGTGGTTGTTGACGTTGTACATCCATCAACATCACCATTTAAAATTGCACCCACATCACCGCCACCCTCATCATCAACACCATTTGAAGTTGTACCAGCATAATCAATACCATTTGAGCTCTTGGCAAGTGCCAGGAGAGGCTCTGTCATGCTAACAGCTGGAGATTTGTAAACCACATCAGATGATTGCACACACTCCTCAGGTGCCAAGACAGGTTCTGTGGGACTAATATCTGAGAATTTGCAAACTGCATGAGATGCTTGCTCACACTGCTCAGATGCCAAGAGAGGCTCTGTGGTGCTAATATCTAAGAATTTGCAAACTGCATGAGATGCTTGCTCACACTGCTCAGGTGCCAAGACAGGTTCTGTGGTGCTAATATTTGAGGATTTGCAAACAGCATCAGATGCCTGCTCACACTGCTCAGGTGCCAGTAGCTCTGTGGTGCTAGCATCTGAGGATTTGCAGCCTGCATCAGATGCTTGTTTACACTGCTCAGGTGCCAAGAGAGGCTCTGTTGGTCTAATATCCGAGGATTTGCAGACTACATCAGATGCTTGTTCACACTGTTCAGGTGCCAAGAGAGGTTCCATGCTGCTAATATCTGAGGATTTCCAAACTACATCAGATGCTTGCTCACATTGCTCAAGAACAGCATCAGTGCTGAGATCAGGAGGGTCATCAACAATTCGCTGCTTCTTTAGCACTGTGTCATCCTCAGGTGGCTCTGTGGCAATGTGTTTGCCCAAACCTGAGGCATTTTCAGAGCTGCCACTTGCATTGGGTTTCAATCCATTATTAGCATTTTGTGAACCTAAATCTGCTTCCGACTCCCGTTTGAGAGCATTTCTGCGATGACGCTTACCAACAAGATGCTGTTGCAACATATTAGCTGTTTTGCATTCCAGTTCACACAATTCACACCAACCTGTGCCACCTGGTCCCAGCACTATGACAGGCTTTTTTTTCGGCTTGAATTTCATAGGCACAACATTCCTGGCAGCCAGTGGAGGTGGTGGGGGTCCAGGAATGGTGGGTTGTCTCCTAATGACAGATCCCCGGCCTTGAAATCTCTGCAAAAGGCACCAAATTAGCCCCCTCAGATGTGGTCAATTATTTTCTACAGTGCCACAAAAATCAAAACCCTAAAATATGCACTGGGGCTGACCTTGCAGGTACAACACCTCAGTAAGGTAGCAAGCAAGAGACTGATCAACTCTCTTTAACCCATCTTCAAACTTCCTTTGAAAGCAGTGGACCTGCATTTCACTGATTCCAGGTTGCTCACAAACAAACTCAAATGGTGGAGACACACCTATTTTTGAGTACCTCTTGTCCAAAGAGATGAAGACAAACTTCTAGGAAGACAAGAGTATGGCCCAAGAGCATTTATTACCTGGACAATCCCATGATGTGGACATCAAGACAAAGAAAAATGCAGCAGGGAGCAGGCAGAGCAGTCTTTTCAAGGAACTCAAATTTAGGGTTGACTCCACCACTACTCTCAATGCAACATGCCTAACCCTAAAACCTCCTTTCAGGACACTGCAATGGGTTGACAATGCAGAAAGAATATACTGACCTCAGTTGCATGGACGTCCCTCTTCCTTCCCTTCTCTCGATCTCTTCCAAAGTCTCTTCCCTTGGGTCGCTCTACTACTACAGCAGCTTGTTCCCTCTCAGCTGGCCATCCAAAGGCAAACCCTGGCGAATTTGGAAACAGCAGAGGAGGATGAGGAGGGCCTGGTCTCTCAGAGTATACGACTGCATGTCCGTTATACCTCTGACGCTCTCTGTCCATGTCCATGTCCATGTAACTGCGATCCTCTACTTGCTCTGCTGCTACACCATATTGAGTTCGAGTATTCAAATGCATTGCAGAATAAGGCTTTGGGAGTGGGGCGGCTCGACCAGCGCCATCCTCTTTTCGTTCCACACCATACAGAGATCGAGCGTTGGAATGCAGAGCAGAATAGGGTTTGGGGAGTAGAGCACCACCACGACCGATTCCATCCTCGTTTTTCTCTGCTGCACTATACTGCTGGAGTGGTGGAGCGTTCAAATGCAGAGCAGAATAGGGTTTGGGAAGCGCCGGAGGACCCACACCCACCATACCTAACCCTCCTCCTCCTCCTCCTCTATTATTCTGCAAAGAAGGAGCCGGAATTCCCGGAGTTGGAAGCATGCTTGCTCCCTGCAGTGACTCCACGGTGTAGAAACCCTGACCTGAAGACAAGGACGGAATTGTCGTTCCGTGAGCCGGCACTCCCTGAAACGCACCACCACCACCACCACCAATCCCGAACGCAGCTGCCCCTTGATTTGGATACTCAACTCGCCGATTTCCAAGCTCCATATATGTATTCATTTGCTGTGGAGGCAGACGGATGAGCGGTTGTTGTTGTTGTTGCTGCTGTTGCGCTACTGCTGCAAAACTCCCTCCCATTCCCATTCCTCCTCCTCCTCCTCCTACGCCTACAATCGCTTGTGGCCTTCTCCCTCCTCCTCCTCCACCACCACCCATCCTACCTCCTCTCTGTCCCTTCCCGCGCGGATCCATCCCCTCCCTCTTCTCTCGGTGTCTTTCCTTCAAAGCCCCTTTACAATCGCCAGAAGATTGCTGCAACGCCGACCTAACTCCTCCTAACGTTCCGTCCACACCCAAAAGCACCAAAGCGAAGAGTTTTTTTTCGGGGAGGTCTTTTTTGTTTTGTTTTTTTTTTTTTCTTTGCCCTTTTCTGGGTGTAATTTTTTTTTCTTTTTTTTCGCTTGTTGGAAACAACCAAATTCAATCGGGCTGAGTCATATTTATTATTATAATATTTTCTCCAAGTTTTACAATACCATAAACAGGTGTTTTTTTTTTTCACAACAAAATTTGTCTTTTTTCGACAAATTTTTTTTTTTTTTTTTTGGAAATTTGGGTTTTTTTAAAAAACTGGAAATTCGACTAATTTTGCTGAAAAAATTTCTCGAAAATTCTCGAAATCGCAAAATTGAAAACAAAATTTGCGTTAAAATAAGATCCAAAAATTTGCGACACAGAATCATATTTTAA
>Ga0209208_10009189_pt1 | contig 13034 bp, 8 predicted proteins | sample S1TSphfallax_3_FD_187694 | JGI IMG/M metagenome (GOLD analysis project Ga0209208, IMG submission 187694) | Host-associated microbial communities from peat moss isolated from Minnesota, USA - S1T2_Fd - Sphagnum fallax MG (SPAdes) (version 2) | ecosystem: Host-associated > Plants > Peat moss >...
AACGTAAATATTTGGTCAAAACACATTTGAAACAAGTAGCTCTATATACCATGAAAAGCTTTGTCCTAAAACCAATGTTTTACATACAATTCTACAAGAAGATGCAATGAAAATGTTTTCATTATTATGAACTAAAGTTATAATGAATTTTTAAAAATTTGACTTATAAGGAGGGCCCTTGAAAGTCATTTGCTCATGTTTGTATTGACAAATAATTTCTTTTGGCCCTCTTGATAATCATTGTGTATATTGGGAAATTCAAATTACTTTCACACTATTTAAAGACCATAGGCCCACCACCTTTCCCTTAGCCTTACAAATGAATGTAAACATGTAAAAAAGCCATATTGTGTAAAAAAAATCCAAGTTTTTTTTTGTAAGTGCAATCAATTTCCTTGGAAGGCTTCACAATGTGCACAACTTAAAACTAGATACTTGGATGCTAGGTTTAAAGAGAATGTAATTGCCCAATCATAGAATGGATAGAATCTAAACAAAAAGAGTTGCAAAAATCTCCCACCTAATTTTTCCTCTCCATCTTGTTTCTAAGATGCTTTATTTTCAAGTGATAATTTGATAACTCTTAGATAGCCGAATGTTTTTTTTCGGTCACAGTTTGGGTTTTAAGTTATGAATGAAGGGTGTTTTGTTATTGTGGTTGGTGGGTCTACCTAAATAGAACAATGTATTAAAAATTTGTCTCATGGTTGGCAAATGAAAAAAAAATTACATGTGGTTCTCAAAAAGTAATAATTTTAGGTCACAAGGTGCCCTTTGCATCTAGCAACCAATGTGGGCCTTGTGCAATAAATGATGAAACATTTGGTGATAATATATGTTGAAACCATTTGGGGATAATTAGGTGGAAAATGCAACATGTACGCACACACATAATCACATATGTTACACTTTAAATAAATGGAAATGTCAATGGTTTTTTGTTATACATTGGAAATGCGTTTGGTAATTTGAATGTAATATAAATTGATATGAAATTTTGGTCGATATACTTTTGGTGCACCAAATTTGCATTTGTTTCCATGGACATATGCCCATATGTGGTTTAGTTGCAATTCGACTTTTGTGGTGCTTCCATTAAATTACGATTTTAATCTCAATTTATCCATGAAATTTAATAGTTTTTTTTTTTTGCATGATATTTTTTTATAAAATGTCAACACTAAAACCTCCCAAAATCATGATTGGACAAAGCTTGAAAGAATGTTGATTTATGATTCAAAGATTATTTAAGAATGTAAAAATCAAACAAAAATGAACTTTATACACACATATGATATGTTTCTCTTTTCTTGTATCAATATTAAAAGTTGTTGCTATGTATTATGAGCCATCATTAGTTGTTGTGTTGAAAAATCCAAGTGTATATGTATGTCATACATCATCATTAACCCATAGTTGTCATGGATTGAAATATGTGAATACTTTGATGAATTTATATTTGTGCACATTTGTTGATGCATGATTAAAAAAATTCATGTATTTATTTATGATCGGTGAACACATTATATTAATTGAACCTAGTTCTAATTGATTTGATGCAACTTTTAATTTTAACACAAAAACACGTTCTTCAAAAAGAGAAATATTGATGAATTGAAATGTTCAAAATTAATGATAGAATATTAAAGAAAAAAAAAGGTTAACAAAAAGTTGAATAACCATTTGTTAAAAATTAGGAAAAGCATTATTCAACCTTTAAATTCTTATATTTACATTTTTGTATGATAGAATGTAATTTTGATGTTGTTTATTTATTCATGTGTCATATATGATGTGTAAGATGTTGTCACTACATATGGGTCCAAAATAATTGAATATATGTATTTAGAAACCACAAATGAATATGTATACTAAATGCATTGGTTTTTATGTTTATGGGAGTTCATTTTATAAAAAGCGTCGTTTTGTTAATTTTATTTTCAAATTGAATATATATGCATTTTTATCAAGGTTTTTTAAATCCAAAAATTCAAAAAATGACATATCTTCATTTTTTAAAAATATTTCAAAGATTGAAAAAAATAATTATTGTGCATGTAAGTATTTTTTTGAAAATTGATAAGTCTCATTCAAAGATTTGGTTACAAGGATATGTCATAAGAAATTTTAAATACATATCTACAAGTAGTTCTTTTTTGTATTACACCCAACAAGAACCTATGACATTTTTAATGCAAAATTTAGCAACTTTAAAAGGAAAGGTTTGAAATATCAGTTGCCAAATCTCTAGATTATAAAATAATTCCCAATGAACTATTTGTTAATATGAAAAACCATCAAAATTTTGTTAAGGTTGGCCATAAAATAATGTTGAATTTTTTTTGTTTATCTAAATATTCATTCCAAAATAAACTTAAAGGATGAAAGTTTTGATTTAGAACAAAGTTAAAGGTCTTCACAAATGTAATAAAACATCTTGGATGGTCTTAAAGTTTTTTGTTCTTTGAGATTTTCTAGCTCCTAGGTGGTCTTAAAACTTTTGTTCACGAAAGACATATGCATTCACAACTCTCAAAATTAACCACCCCATTTTCATGATTATTGTCATGTATTTAGGTTTTTTTTTAGATTAACCAAAATTCCATATAAGGTCTTTTATAGTCTTTGCATCAACTTTGTGTATGTGCTAGGGTTTTGCACTAAAGAAAGGGGTTTGAGGTGTAGGCATTTATTATGGAAGTTTTCTTGGGATTGAAGTATGGAAGTGTATGGTTATTAACAATTTTCTTCTAACCTTAAGCTGCATTTGCCATTTCTAAGTATGGTGCTAGGAAATTATAAAAAGGTTTTATAGAACACCAAAGGTGGGGCTAGGTTGCTTATTATCCCACATACCCTTCAAATAGGAACAAATTCACTATGAATCACAAGGATTTGAGAATAAATCAATGTCATTGGTGTTAATAAGGTCTATTCACGATCAATGGGTACCAAAAAGGAATTGTAACCCTAAAATAGGTTACATCCACTTCTGGATGTCCCTGATCAGGGAAGCAGTTTGTTTTGTCTAATTAAGCCGTTTGCTGCATGGCGGCTACTTTTGCTTTGATCATGCATGAGTTGTTGTTGATTTTTGGAAAAGGATGCTGGACAGTGGGTTTTGCATGGCGGCCGGCATTGATGGAGTCTGTTTAATGTGACGGCGGACTGGGAATCGGATTGGAACGGGGCTGAGAGATTTGGAGAAACTTCTGGATGAAGCAACGGAGGTCGGAAGAAGAAGATCAGAAGACTGTTGGAGAAAAGGAGGCTTGACAGAGTAGAGAAGAGAACGGATAGCAAAAAGATAGAGGTCGGACAATAGAGGGGGCAGTAGTGTGGGGAAAGATTTTGGGGAGAAAGGCAGAAGGAAAAGAGGAGAGAACTTTGTAGCTAGGAGCTTTTGCTATGTTTTGATCTTCCGCTGCGTCTGTTAGGTAGCTAAGTTCAAGCTGCAGGAGGATAGAGGAGGTAGAAGATAAATCAGAACTCCAGAAACGATCAGACTCGTGTTTTCGAAGGGACATGCTTGTGCTGTCGGAGTATGTATATACCTTGTGAATGAAATGCAAAGCTGTTTGATGCATATGTGTGAGAAGACATTGTGAGCTGTGCTATGTCCAGTCATGTGCTTAATGGTCTGTAGATCTTCAAATACAAATAGATCGGCAGTCAAGCAATGAGCCGGTTGGCACCTAAGTGGGAATAGGTGTCTGTCAATGAGAGATCGAACAATCAGAACAAGGCAGGCAGGGTCTGTAGTAGGCAGTGTATGTGCTGGACCTTCACTTTTTGGCTACAAAATGTCTAATTAAAAAAAGACAACTTTGGATTTATTTTTTATCTTACGTTATTATAACTATAATAGATTGTTGTGCACCAATACATAAAATAGTGTCTTCTTAAATTAATAAAAATATATTAAAATAAGTCAGATATTATGTAAATGTCATTTTGTGTCCTATAAACTATAATCAAGTTTTTAAACCACATTTTTTTTAAGGAATAAAAAAAAATGCATAGTCATAAAATTGATTTCAATTTTTTTGTACAACAAAAACATCCCCCCTTGTATGAAAGTACATGTTCATTATATGAACTTGATGAAAAACCAAATCATACAAAAATTTCAAAATCTTGAAATTTTGAAAGATAGGGTTGTAAGGCAAAAGATTCATTTTTTAAACCATTTGATTAAAAATTATGTTTAATGGGTTCAAAATGTCTAGCTTTTGATGCAATTCACATGTGCAAGAAATAATCTTGCCAAAAAAATGTTTGGTTGTCCGTTGAAATTCATTTTGGGAATTTCTATGTTTTAGGCGTTAAACAAAATATTCATGCACAATTATGTATGAATTCGAAAAATCATTGTTAACATGTGAATTATCTTATATTGGACTATTCAATTTTTCTCACCTAAGTTTGTTTAATATAAATGTTATTTGTAAAAAGTAGCATTAAAAGGTCTTTAAGTTTTTTTTTTCCTCTTTTTTGGTACCCAACCATGAATGGACCCAATAATGTTATAATTCACCCATATGTGGCCCAACAAGGTGAAGTGCTTGCATAAGGACTCTATAGGAACCACAAGGGCTTATCCCGCAATAATCCCAAGATTTGTGCAAAATCATGGGATAAAGATGTATTGGAACAAGATATAACCTATCTTACAAAACACATATTTCTAACAAGCTCCACAAATAATTCTATCATTCCTAACAATATGACAAAACCTTTTGCAATTGAATTCTAACAACTTGTACACCTAAGCAAGGTGCATTACCACCAAGCAAGAGGAAGCATATTTTGGACTATTAAAATGGACAACAATACAACCATGCAAATATTGTTAGTATGGCTTCATGATTACAACCAAATGAAGTGGGGACAATTTTAGTCCAAACTTGGATTCCATCCTTTAACCCGTGCCAATTGGTGGGAAACAACATTCCAAGTTAAATAATCTTTTGCAATATATTAGTAAAGTATTTTGTAATGGGTCTAACCATGTTATAAGGAGCCACAAGTGTCTTCTTGGACCACTATTTTTTTTGAGGAAAAAAATTAAATTTTTAAAATAAATCTTTCAAAATTTTTGAAAGTTTTGAAAGTTTTCTTAATACTATTATGTTAAGGTGTATATTAAAAAATATAAAATAGTTGTAAAAGTGGGAATGCTTTTAGCCAAAAATATGAAGGAAATAAAATACAAATGAACCCAAATTTTGTGTGGTGCTTATGCCACGGAAAGGGCTAATGAAAATCATTAGGTCCAAGCTCTAGATGGCACCATCACTGAAGTGTACGTAAAATATGAATATTTTCCATAGGTCAATTTTGATAATTATGTTCACCCTCAACTCAAGACAAGACTGCCCTAATAAATATTCACAGCCATCAAACCTTCACCCATTATTGTTGCCATTTACAACCCAAAGGATATTACTAAGTTATTTGTTTCCACATTCACACCATAGAAAACAACAAACCATGAAATAGTCAATTGTTTTAAGTTAGTTAACTACCTAGGAAACACATCTTCCTACTAACAAAGAGTCCAAAGAAGTTGTCTATAAGGGATTCACCATGGTGTGACATAAGAATATAATTCCAAAATACCATAGAGGTTACAAGAAACCCACTCAAGGAAGGTGCAAGTTGCATGTGAACAATAGTAGTAGAAACAACCCATGAATGGCACCAAATCACAACAATTCACCTCCCACCATTAGCATTCATTCATCAATGGCTTCTCCAACCACAAACGATCTTGATGGAGGGATTTACAATGTAATTTTGATGGAAATAGAATTGCCCATCCCATTCAACAATAGTAATCATAATAACATTGAATGTTGGCACTACTACCAAAGTGGGGTGCAATTTACTAACTTAAATCACTATGGGACCTTAAAAATGAAATAACTTCATTGCATTTTATTGATTTCACTATAATAGCACTATGTAAACATCATGTTTTATTACTAGTTAACATAATTCACTATTATAATTTACTATAGTAAATAGGTTTATTTCTATGTTTTGTAAAAATATTCTATCTATGTTATTTTATGATATAACTTATTTAATTTTAAGCTACTTTAGTTATTCTAAATTATATTTTATGTTATTATAGGCAATTATAAATTATTATACCCTAAATTACCTTAAGGTATCTTATCTAATTTATTATGAACTTTTAAGTTATTCTAAATTAAATTATTCAATTAACTTTAGGCTATACCTTAGGTTATTTTATCTTAAATTAATATATGTTATTTCAAGTTATATTTTAAGTTATTCAAGGTAAATCTACTTTATATTATTATAAATTATTTTATCATAAGTATATTAACTTAAAATAAGAAATAATAACCCATGAAAAATAATTTTAAATATTTTATAATATAATAACTACCATTAGCCTATGATGTTATAACATAAAATATCAAAAAATATATATAATATAATAATCATCAATAGTTGTAATATAACATATAATAACCAACAATAAATTATAATACAATAATCATTAATAAAATAACCATCAATGGTTTACAACGAAATAATCACCAATAACAATTAATAAAATAGCCACCAATAATCATTAATATAATAGCCACCAATAGCCATTAATATAATACCAATTAATAATCACCAATATCCACCAATTAAATAATCACCAATATCCACCAATTAAATAGTCACCAATATCCACTAATAAAATAACCACCAATAGTCATTTGTAGAACATGCACCAATAACCATTAATAGAATGGGCACCAATAACCATAATAAAATAACCACTAATAACCATTAATAGAATAGGCACCAATAATCATTAATAGAATAAGCACCAATAGCCATTAATAGAATGGGCACCAATAGCCATTAATAGAATAGGCACCAATAACCATTAATATAATAGGCACCAATAGCCATTAATAGAATAGGCACCAATAACCATTAATAGAATAGGCACTAATAACCATTAATAGAATAACCACCAATAGAATAACCACAAATAGTCACTAATAAAATAACTACTAATGACCAGTAATAGAATAGGCAGTACTAGCCATTAATAGAATAGGCACTAATAGCCATTAATAGAATAGGTATTAATAGCCATTAATAGAATAGGCACTAATAACCATTAATAGAATAGGCACTAATAACCATTAATAGAATAGGCACTAATAACCATTAATAGAATAAGCATTAATAGGCATTAATAGAATAGGCACCAATAACCATTAATAGAATAGCCACCAATAGCCATTAATAAAATAGCCAGCAATGACCATTAATAGAATAGCCACCAATAGCCACCAATAAAATAATCACAAATAGTCACTAATAAAATAACTACTAATGACCATTAATAAAATAACCACCAATAACTATTAATAACATAATCACTAAAAATCATTAATAACCAGAAATAAATAAGGTACCAATAGCCATTAATAACTACCAATATCACTAATAAAAGAATAATCAATAGCCATATATTAAATTGCTTGAAATTGCAAAAAATAAGCTAGGATGAAATAATTTATAATAGCTACAAGTAGTCTAAATTGAAATAATTTATAATAGACAAAAAAACATAGAATAACCAAAAAAAAATTACAATAACTAAAAATATCCTAAGGTGAAATAAGCTAAAATAGCCAAAAGTAATTTAAAATAACCAAAAGTAGCCTAGGGTGAAATAACAAAAAATAACCAAAAGTAACCTAGGGTGAAATAACAAAAAATAACCAAAAGTAACCTAGGGTGAAATAACAAAAAATAACCAAAAGTAATTAAGAATAACCATAAATAGTTGTAAATAATGTAGGGTGAAATAATTTAAATTAATGAAAAATAATCATATTATAATTGAAAGTAGCTTAACATAGGTAGTTTTATTATAGTAACAAAAAAAAATTCATTTAGTAATTTTATTTTATTTTTCAAAAAAATGGTCATTGAAATGTTATTAAATAATGATATTCAACTTTTTTTTTGTTCAAATGATTTTAAACTTTCAAAAGGAAATAAATGTAATTATGTACATTATTGAATTGTTTTTAAAAAAAAACTCGAATCATTTCATTTGAACAAAATTTCAATAAGATATGAATTTTCAAAGTTTATGGTTTTGTAATGTTGAAAATGAAGTATTTAATAAATAGAATGTAATGTAACATATTATCACAACAAATGGGGTGGTTAGATGGTAAAGGTGTTTGCTTCCATTCTAAAAGTCAAGGGGTCAAACTTCATGGGTGGTGTTGTGTGTGGTCAACAATGATATGTTGACCAAATATTCTCCTATCAAACTCCCATGATAGGTGCTTAGGTTGATTATGTGGTTTACCTACCTACTGAGGTTAAGTTTTTAACCTATTGTAGGTAGTGACACATGTCAATAAATAATAGGCTTTAAAATCATGAAATTATCAATAATATTATATATTAAATAATTAAAATTTCATTAATTTCCATATTGGGTAGTTAATTAACTAGCAAGTGAATGGTTTGGTAAATTTGTATTTCATTTGAAAGTAACTTTGTTTCATTAAGTATTAGTGAAACAAGTCATTGTCCATAACAACTAGTCCCTGTTCACTAGGGGGTTAAACAATTTCATTAGATAAAAATGTCCAAATTCATTAAAAATCTAGTGAAACCCAAAGTGAACTAGGACACATTTCCTAATAATGTGGGGTTTAAGGTTTACCAAACCATTGTATTTTAATCTCCAACATAAATGCCAATAGAAACACCTCACCTACCATTATTCAACTTTAGAAACCTTAATGAGATTGTTTTTAGTGGCTCATCTAAAGATGTAGTTATAATTCATGAACCAACCTTTGTTTTCAAACCATTACATAATTGATTTTTTTTCAATTCAACTATTGACATTAAAAACATTAGTGATGAAATTTTAAATTTTAAAAATGCACATGGGTTTCATTAATGCCACCTTCTAGCAAAGGTTTTCACTTTTAAACTCATTCACCTTGGGGCAATAATTTAACCTTAATACCCATTGTTCTTCCTATCCTCCCTACTCATTCACCTCCCATTCCAACTAATCAAGTTTTGGCAATGCCAACACCATTAATGCCGCCAACTTAACAAATAGCAAAATGAAATGTGGAATTTACAAATCACAAAAGGAAAATGAACGACACTATTAATAGGTACACCTCCTGAAAGTGTGATTATTTTAGACATCTTTTGACCTTCAAGTAATTGAAGAACAAATCATGATAAGGTTTCTTAGCCCAACACTTTAGAAGTTGTTTATGCAAAAGATCCAATCATTCCTCCTTATTGTGGGCCAAAAAACATGAAGCCTTCTAGAAGGGTTTGTTCCCACCTAGTAGGTTGAATTAAAACATAAATTAACATTTTAATCCAAAATTAAGTAAATACATGTTAATATATTTATTTTAATACATACCTTGACTAATATGCATACATGCATACATGCAAGTTGAAGGTAATGCAATTTGGTACTTGCCGCCTTGAAATTTTTTCCTAGGCAACTTGGGCTTTTTCCTAGGATACTTAGCGGGGTTAAAACATGGTAATAGGAACAAAAAAAAGTGTGGGGAATCTTTGAAAAATTCATACTATAATAAGTATGTTTGTTGTTTAACATTTTAAAATTAATAAAGATTCGTGAACTTGAATAATTATTGCATAAGAAATAATCAATTTTACAAAGGATTGAAGTAAAAGACTTTTTTACCAAATAAATTTTGATGGTAAGAAAATTTTGATTATATTAACCTACTACCCACACTCATAATTAAAAAGTTATAGAATTTTAAAGTATGTTGCAAAATCTTAAAATTTCAAAAGTCTTTTACCACATGTAAATGGGGTGTAATGTACATGACATATAAAATAAAGTTGTAATTTATGATATGGAAAACTAAAGCCTAAAATAGCTAACATATTTTGGTATGATTCAAAATTACAATAATTTTTCAAAATGAAATGGAAAATTTGGCAAAATTTGCACACTTTGAAAACTTCATATTAATTGTTTTACAATGACAAAAAAAGTGATATATTGAAGCAACTATGTGTCTTTTTAATAACAAGTTGCAAAAAATAGATCATTAAAAAATTCCTTTATATGAGAAAATGCAAAGGACTAAAAAAAAGATTTGTGGTCATTTTATAAATCAATCATATTGGCTCCTATTAATGTATTTTGACTCACCTTGGTTTTTCCCTAGGTTGCTTAAAACTTTTCTTAAGGTGATTGGCTCTTTTCTAAGGTACTTAGGCTTTAAATTTTTAGGTTGTTTGGGCTCTTTCCTAATATGCTTAGGTTTTTTCATAAGATTGTTGGGCTCTTTCCTAAGCTACATGGGTTTCTTCCTAAGTTGCCTAGGCTTTTTCATAAGTTGCATGGGCTCTTTCTTAAGCTACTTAAATTTTTTTCATAGTTCCTTGAGCTCTTTCTTATGGTGCTTATGTTTTTTCCTAGTTGTTTGGGCTCTTTTTGATGGTGCCTATATTTTTTCCTAGTCACTTAGGTTTTTTCCTAAGTTCCATAAGCTTTTTCCTAGCTTCATGGGCTTTTTTGTAGGTTGCCTAATTTTTTTCCTAAATTGCATAGGTTTTTCCTAGCTTCCTAGGCATTTTCCTAGTACATCTAGGCATTTTCATAGGTTACTAGGGTTCTTCCCTAGGGAGTTTAAATTTTTTCCTAGGTGCTTAACCTTTTTCCTAAATTACATGGGCTTTTTCCTAGGCTACCTAGGTTTTTTCCTAGCTACTTTGGTCCTTTCCTAGGCTACTTAGGCTTTTATAAGCTTCATGGGCTCTTTTCTAGGCCGCTTCAGTTCTATATAGGTTTTTCCCTAGGTTGCATAAACATTTTCCTAAGCTACCATGGATGTTTCCAAGGCTACCTAGGCTTTTTCCTAGCTACTTGGGCTTCTTCCTTAATTACTTGGGCTTTTCCTTTGTTGCTTATGCATTTTCCTAGGTCATTCAGGCTTTTTTCTAAGCTAGCTAGGCCTTTCCTAAAGTTCTTAAGGTTTTTCATAAGATTCATGGGTTTTTTCCTAGGGTGCCTAGGCATATTCCTAGGGTGCCTAGGCCTTTCCTAGATTGATGATGTTTTTCATAAGTTGCCTAAGTTTTCCTAACCTACCCTGTGTTTTTTTTCTAGACTACCTATGGAAAAGGTAGCAATACCTTCATTTACCGTTACCTTCACCATGTATACATGGAAGATGAGGGTATTGCAATTGGTTACCTATGTTGCCTAGGCTCTTTCCTAGGGAGCTTGGGCTTTTTCCTAGCCTACCCAAGGCTTTTTCTTGGGCTTTGTTAGCCTTTTCCTATGCTATCTAGGTTCTTTCAAATGCCATGCCATGCCAAGGATTGAAGATCGACTTGTCTATGTTTTTTTTTAAGGTCCCTAAGCTACGTTTTGGTATTTGGGGGCTTGGGCTAGGCTACTTAGGGGTTTTCCAGTTAACAAAAGCTTAGGACATAGCATGCATGACCCCTTTGCTTTTGGAGGCCTTCATGGGCTTTCTTAACATATGGAAGTGGCTCATGCCCAAGAGGCATGGGCTTAGGTTTCTTGGTTTGGGGATGGGCCAATTTTGGTTTTTTTGGTGAGGTCCTAGCTAGTTTCTTAGATATAGGGTCAAGGTGGTTTGGGCCTCTTGGGCATGGACTTCTGCTTCTAGTCTAGACTAGGGATGGGCTTGTCTAGGTCTTTTTGGTGAGGTCCCAAGCTTCTTGGACATGGGCTAGCTTGGCCTAGGCTCCTTAGACACATGAGTGAACAAGGTCAATGTTTATCATTCGGATGAAAAATCCCCAATACGAATGAAGCGATATTTTATATATATTTACTAAATGACACAAATACAATATACAAAGTTGTCAATGACCCAAGGCTAGATTTGCATACACTTTTCAGACCTAGGGTCAAATATGCATATAATTTTAGACCTAGGGTCCATTGGGGTGGTTGAAAAACCTCTAAGTTTAAGTTCTCCTAAAATTATCCTAACTCTACACCTAGGATACTCTACATAGGATACTTTAACTCTAATTGGATGAAAGTGGGTAGGCAAGGGGTTAACACAAGCCTAGCTCTTTTGCTATTCCATACTTCACCCTTTAAAAAGCCGTAGCCTTGAGCGTTACCCCAAACACCAATGTTATTTAGCATATGCACACACAAATGCCTTCTACTCTTCTTGAGAAAGGAGTAGGCAAATAGACAAGCACACATGCAAGACTTACAATGCATGCATGCTTACCAGAGATCAACGGCCACGCTGAACCAGCATCCACGAGTGCACCATGAAGGATGGATGATAAGTGACCAGGAAACAATTTTCTGTTGGGTTCCAGTTGCCTAGCTAACCATGGTGGTTAGCTCAATTGCTTAATTTTTTTTACTAGCTACCTACTAACAACCCACATATGAGTTGTTAGTAGGTAGTAAAATCAGCCTTTACCTAAGTATAAACCATCTACTTACCTAGTAGTTGCCTATTTTCCTACCTATCTAATTTTTAAATGGTGAAATTTTCATTGAAAAGAAAAAAATACAAAAGAAAATTTGAGAGAAAATTATGTAATTTTTAGGGCTTCCAATTGCCAAAAGTTGGAGAGAAAAAAAGGGAGTAAAAATCAACAGATTTCTATACTTTACCCTAGGGTCAATTTTGTCATTAAATAATTTTTAAAATAGTGAAACAAATTCTCTTGAAAATATGAAGCTAAGGTGTTGAAAAACTCGTAATTAATTATTATTTAGGCTACAACCTGAATAATTTCCACTCCTCATGTATATTGCAATATCATAGTAGATCATGAAATAATAATAATTCCAAATTGATTAAAAAAAAGGAATTAATATTTTCAAATTTTGATTATTTGGTTTGACCATGTGGAAACTTACACTAGGCTACAGTAATTGATTTTCCAGTAAGTAAAAATAAAATAAATGGATGATTAAGAAATTTGTATTACATATTCTG
>Ga0209208_10009190_pt1 | contig 13032 bp, 9 predicted proteins | sample S1TSphfallax_3_FD_187694 | JGI IMG/M metagenome (GOLD analysis project Ga0209208, IMG submission 187694) | Host-associated microbial communities from peat moss isolated from Minnesota, USA - S1T2_Fd - Sphagnum fallax MG (SPAdes) (version 2) | ecosystem: Host-associated > Plants > Peat moss >...
CTCCACCATGTACATTGGATCCAGCTGGTAATTCTGGGACAGTGATCGTGAGATGGTGATTTCAGGATAGTGATGGCAGGATGGTGACTCCTCAATAGGGGCATCCTTGAGAAAATTGTGAAGTTGGCTGCATGTTGGTGGCCTATTTGTAGTGGAGCCAAAGCCTCTCTTTGGTTTCAGTAGAAAAACTGCAAATGATTCTGTGCCAAAAGCCTGATGGTCATTCCTGTTCTATCATTGGAGATTATTATTAGTCTCCCTGTGGAAGACAACATGTTGAGATCTTTTATGGCTTTTCCACAAGGACTAAAGTTGGTCACTGTTGTATGGGATAGCTGTTCTATTGGATAATGCCAGATATAGTGATGTAAAAGAACTCCGTAGGCAAACTTCCTCCAACCCTGAAGCTGAGAGGCCAGAGTGAACCAACAACCACCAGTGCACCATTTATTGGAAGGCCACTATAACTCAGTTATGGGTGAACCCCGACTGAGCTAATGTTGGGTTTTACCCCATATCCTGGCCTGTGAAAAAATAGTATCTGTAGGTAGAAGAACTAACCCTAGTTAAGGGGCCCTCTAATTACACTGAAAACATTAGTGCAGGTTGTTACATAACTAAGACATTTGTAGATGGTGAGTATGTAGGTATTTTGTAGGAACAGCTACCACTGTGGTTAACATAGGAACTGGAAGCCAATGAAAAGTGTTTTTCTGTCCACTCACTCCCCATCCCTCCACTTACTATCCATCCCTTGGGGTGTGCTGGGTGTGCTGCTCCGCCCTAGATGTTGTATCAAGTATACAATGTCACATCAGTGGTATGAATGAACCTTAAAAAATCAGTTCTCTCAAAGGCTGGTGAGATTCATCCCCTCAGACACAATAAGCTCCCTATGTATACAGTGAAGAACCATTGCCATGATTTCAGCACTTCCAGAAATTTCTTAGTTTATTTGAAGGGCAGCATCTTATTATATCCATACATATCCCTACACCTCTATCTGGTGTGGAAAGCACTCTGAGAAATTTCCTATTGTATTTGGAGGACACCAACTCTTCAAGATGGGGAAGAAACTTGTGCCTACTTGTAGGCATAAGACCCTTTTTCCAATTTGAGGACTAGGTGTAAGACACCCTCCTACACCTTATGATATGTTCCTAAAATGCTGACCTGGTATTGACTATATTCTTCCCTAGGTACCTTTATTATGGGGAAGGCCCTCCTACCCTAGGTCTTTACCGTACACTAAAAGCACAACACGAACCTCTATGACTTTCTTGTGTACATGTCTATATAGCTCACCATCAACAGACACATCCTTGATGCTTATATCTCATTGTAGACAACGAGTGTCAATAACCCTATAATGTGTGCAAGCCATTGTGATTTTTGAATGGGCTGCCACACTTAATCACAATTCTTCATCTCTTCCACACATACCACTCCACACATACCACCTAGTGCACCTCCAGCTCTAATTGATTTGTGGCATAGGATGCCCTTTTAGCATTATGTCTTTCACTTCATTATTACTCTTTTGATGATTTTTGGTTTTTCTTTGGTGTGTTTACATTTGCATCCACATGCCTTGTACTTTTTGTGAATGGATTTCCATCCTTGTTTATATATATACAGGTCTTCTCTTTATCATCAGCCCTAAATATATCTAGATCATGAGGTAATAGGATTGAGAGGCACATTATGCCTGCAAGAGCACCTTGCATTGCACAGCATAAATCTTCCTCCTAGCCTTTTGAGGCATTTTCCAAATCTATAAAACCATATAATTCACAAACCGTCTAGAAATTCTGCAGCTCCTCCTCTTCCTTCGAGAAATCCCATAACAATGGAAACCCAAGAATAAGAAGGGTTACAAACTCTCAAAATTCGTTCGTTAGTTTCTCAAAATTCGTTCGTTGGTTCGTTAGTTTCTCAAAGTTCGTTCGTTGGTTCGTTAGTTTCTCAAAGTTCGTTCGTTGGTTCGTTAGTTAGTTCGTCGGGCAACGCTTCTTCATTCAGTGGAAAAGGACAAAGCTACAAGAAATCCCCTCCTATCGGGCGGAGACACACCACGACCGGAAGCAACGACGACGAACGAAGGCGCTTTCTGGAACGTTCGCGATTTCCAGTAAGAACCGGGGGTTATATATAACTGGAGATATATTGTATATGCCTACCCGGCCAACGCTGTGTTTCTCCTTGCTACCTACTCGCCGTTTCTCGACGCTCCCTCTTTCCTTTTTTTTCTTCTTAATCTCGAGAAGTCTCGCGCGCGCGCGCTCTCGCTTGCGTTGTTACGTCTCGGTTTTGCCTCTTCTCCTACGAGCAATCGGCCGCCATCGGTAGCAGCAGCGTCCAGAAGCGGAGAGCTTGTTTGCCGCCATGTCGCATTTCGGAAGAGCCGGCCCGCCTGACATCCGAGATACATACTCCTTACTCGTTCTCAACATCACTTTCCGTGCGTAAATGAGTTCTTTCCCCCATAATGCCCTAAGTTTGATTCTCCTAAACACCCATGAAAATCGTCTATCGTTGTTGCAGTCCTTTTTTATTTTCTCGTCGCACTTCTCTGACTGCGATGATGTTCTCAAGGTTTTTTTTTCTGTTTTTGGTACCTTTTTTTCGGCCCCGGACTTTCTTTGAGGGCATTTCAACCTTGGCATGGGTTTGTGTGATTGTGTGTTTTTGTCTTCATCCACGGCTCCTTCTTCTGAGATGTATCTCGGTTTGGTATTCGAGTCGTGTTTCCCTCGGGGTCTCAGCATCATTGTGTTGCGAAGGAGGGAGATTTTGCCGAGTCTCTTTTGTAAAGAGTTAGAGCTTTCTGTCATGCGTTCTGAGTTCACGCAAGAGAGAGGGATTCCATAGAGAAAGAGGGTTGGAATGCATGCCGTGAAGGCTCTCGAGACTTTAGAGATGCAGATGAGCAACCACACGTGTTGTATTGTCAGAAGGGGATAGGGTATCGAGGGTTTGAAGTTTTGTCAGGAGTAAGATGCATCCTCCGGGGATAGGCTTTGCGTCATGGTGGAATGCACAGTACGAAGTCTGGATTCCTTGAGGTGGGATGTCCTTTGAATCCAGTGGATAGACAACAAAACTGTCTGGAACCATGCCAGATAGTTTCTTTTCACTCAGGGCCGCCCAACACACTCTACCATAAGCTCTCTTAGCATGCGCTGATACTTTCTGGTTTCAGTTTCAATCTGTTCAATCTGTGTGTGGAAAGTCTTGTAGAGTACAAACGGAGTTCATGTTCACTGTGGACTCATGCTCTTTTTTCCCTGTGCCAACACTTTGTTGTTTGGCCCTCTCTTTCTGTCTGTGTTCAGATAAGGATGAAAAAAAAGAAATCATGAGTGGATGTCACGGTTAATGTTGACCTCATAGATTAGCTTTCTGGGATGGTGGTCAATGAGCTTTTGTTGCAGGTTTTCTTTGTTGCTCTGAAATCACAAGGTGGATTTTGCAGGAACAAGCGCAGATGATCTGTTTCCTTTGTTTGACAGATATGGAAAGGTGGTGGATATCTTTATTCCTAGAGATCGGAGGTACTGTGTGCTTGAGACTAATCTTCTGAATTGACAAAGGAGTTTGATCATCACACAGTTCTAAGTTTGTTATTTAAATGCTATGATTTGGAGGCTTTTTGCTTCTCTGGTTTTGCATTGATCATATTGACCTTGTTTCTGTGTTTGAGTTCTTTTTTCTTGTTTTCCTGTGACCTGGTTTATCTAGGCACTGTAGATCAAGCCACTCCCTGAGATGGCTTTTGTGTGTGTGCTCTGTGTCTGTCATCTCTGGGTGCATGTATCAAGTAACAGAATGCCTCATTTTTTCTGGTGATAGGACTGGAGAATCTCGTGGCTTTGCGTTTGTCCGCTACAAGTATGCAGATGAAGCACAGAAGGCAGTGGAGCATTTGGATGGTAGTAGTTCACTCAACTATTCCAGACTTTTCCTCACTCAGCTATTCTTTTTTCTTTTCACACTCAAATGCTCATGCTTTTTTCCTAGAAGCCTTCATATCATGATGGGGTAGTCATGTTGCTTGGCTTGCTACTCACACAGTTGTGTCTCATTGTGAAGAGTTGCACATGAAATGCATCTTGTCTCTCAATCTATCTAACACAACTGATGGTTTCCCCTTGTTAATCAGATTAATATGATGCATCACTTTTGTTCACAGATATTGACAAAGCCTGGTTGTACTTGCTTGTCTGACATGGTCATGTATGTGTGGTTGACCTCATGGATATCAGATTTATCTGGTTGTTCTTGTCTTTTCAGGATGTTGGGTCTTTGGACACTGACATATCTCCAGGGTCAGGGCTTTCTATCTTTTGCTCTTTTGACTCCAGACAGGCATGTGTCTATGTGCAAGGAACTTGCAATTCTTCTCTTTAGGAATTTTGTTTCCCGGTTTATGCACAAAATTTGGTCTGAAGATCTTTTTTGGGGGTATTCCTCGAAAGGTGTGTTTAGAAGGACACTGCAAAAGGAACCATGCTAACTACGTGATACTCTGGTCTTGTTGGGTGTCCTTGCTTTCGAATGTTGTGCCACTTGAATATTACGCAATGCTCTGGAATGTTGGCACATCTGCACTTGGCCTTGTTGTGTTCATTTAGTTTTGCTGGAATTGACAATGGCTAGCTTCAAAGTGTTACGGAGCTTCTGCAGCAATCTCATAGCCATGTTAACAAGTGTGGCACCTTGTTGTCATGTTGAGGATTATAGGTTTTCTTTGTGTACGTCTGTAGACAATGCCCAGTTCTTCTATCACTTGAGAGACATTGACACAGAATAGTCATGGGGCTGCAGTCTGCGGAGATCGGGAACCCCAAGACACATACGTGGTCCTTCTGTTGGAAGCCCCTTCTGGTTATTTATCGATTAATGTGCAACTTTTTCGGTGTGGCAGGTAGAAATGTTGATGGGCGGGACATGGTGGTTCAGTATGCGAAGTATGGTCGGGAGATGGAGACCATGTAAGTTATTTGAGGTCACCTAATCTTCCCTTTTCTACCTGTTTGGTGCAGGCAGGAATGTTGATGGAAGAGATATCGTGGTGCAATATGCGAAGTACGGTCGAAACGATGAATCCATGTGAGTTTTCAGCTACTTGCTAGCTGTCTTAGAAGCACCTAGAGATGGACATCCTGGAACCTATCCTCAGGTGGGCTGGAACCAAGACCACACATCAACAGATTAGGGACATGCCATCTGTCACTGCCCCTGCTATTGGTCTCAAGGTGATCAGTGGTGAGCGGGGCAAAATTGGCGAGTGCCCATGTTCTTGATTGACTGGCACATCAAATCAGCAAGTTGCAGTCTGCTGATTGTGGGCAGGAGTAGCTGGTGATTTGTGGGTGCTTGAAACTGGCCATTTCATCTAAAGACAACTGAGCTCCCTTCAGAGATCTTGATTGCAATGCAATCCAACTCTTTTCACAAGTCCTTGCTTTGTTTTTGTTGATGGTGCCATGTGTTTGACTTGGAAGTTGTATTGCTGAGGAGTTTGAGACATAAGGAAGATAGACAGCTGTGAACTTAACAGGATTGTAATGAGAAAGGGAGAGATAGAGGGGTTTATGAGCTTTTATACAGCACTGTATGTGGAAGGTAACTGTTAGGTGTATAACCTGTAGCTAATACAACAGTTGCCTTGAAACTGTCATCTTGAGGTTTTCTTTGTGATTTTCTAGATATGTTGCTGTTGATGGCTGCTGAACATGCAAGAGGCCATCACTACTTTTTTGGCTGCATTATGGACCTATTTTAATTGTTCTATTGGTGTTTCCCTTCTCTTGCTGTTTGTGGGCCTTGAATTCTGTATTTTTAATATCATCGGTTCGTCTCATAATTTCTCTTAGTGTGACTCAAATGGTAGGTGCAGAGTGTTCTCAATACTTGTGGGGAGAGCAATATTGCATTGCTAATCAATTTGGAGTATTCCATTGAATATGTTGGGAATTGTTTCTACTGCTGAACAAGATACTGTTATGCTTGCTGGCAGTCAACGTGGAAGGATCACCCAAGGAAGTCCAAAGTGGAGGAGCAGGTCAAGGAGTCGTAGTCCAAGGAGATCAAGGTGAGATGTGCTCTAGTTTTAGTGGCACGGGAACTGATAAGCTTTCTCCATGAGGATGGATTTTGATGGTACTTGCTTTCCATTTGACCTTTATGTCCAGTCCGTATTGGGTGGAACTGTTGAAGTAGAGTAGGTTGGTCCTAACTATTCTACTTTTACTTGTTTTAAACCATTGAAGCACTGCATGATGTTTTTCTGGCAACCTGAGGTGGCATACCTGAACTATGCTGCTCAGTGTCATCGTGATAAGCAGAGAGTGAGGATTGGCTATTTTACTTAGCTCTAGGGAAATTCCACGGTTGGGGGCTTTGCAGCCGTAGGCACAGGGATGAACATCGTCACAGAGATTATCGGACCCATAGCGTCAGCCACAGAGATGAACGACATGATCGTGATCATCACCGAAGTCATGAAAGGGGGCGTGACTCTCGACGGCGGAGTCCTAGCCGAAGTGTGAGCCGCAGCCGGAGTCGTGGTCGTGATAATGTCAGTACTCGCAGGCGAACTGAAAGCATATCAGTTGGCCGCAAGCGGTCTCCTGTTGCCAGCCGCAGGTATGTGGGATAACTGCTATCTTTTTCTGGTGGGAATGTTTACACCATTTTCTGCATTGAATTCTGGCTGCAGGGGGGAATTTATAGAGTAGGAACTTTTTTTGTTGTAGTAGTCAGATCTTTGGTGATAATCTTACGGTGTTTTTTGTTCCAGCCCAAGCAGAAACAGGAGGACAAGCCACAGTCGCAGCCTCAGCCGAAGTGTGAGTCGCAGTCCTCGTAGACGCTCAGGGTCTGGAGAGCCATTGAAGGAGATGGCAAGGAATGGTGATGTCTCACCCCCTCCTGCCACAAGGTAATGTTACTTTTATTCTATGTCAGTGTGTTGAGGGGTGAGATTCCAGGACTTGGTAGTGGAAATTGCTTTAATTGGAGAGAGCCACAAGGCCCTTTTGAATTGATGGTGTGGCTGCACCAGATTCATTTTGTACTCATGCTGTGACTTGTATTGTTCTGTTGTCAGGGTCAAAGGATCTCCAATGCGCTCCAGCCCCTCACCAGCAGCTCGTAGTGTGTCAGCCTCACCGGATCTGAAAGTTATGGCTCCAAGGAGTGCTAGCCCAGAGGAGCCTGGTGGAAGTCTATCACCTGAGCATCACAGTATGTCTGCTCAGCAATCCGATCCAGAGGTAGTTCACCACCAAAATTCACTTAGTTGGTAACAATAGACTGTGTACCCATGAAATTAGCAATGCTCTGCCCAGAATCTATGTCTTGACCGAGGATTGGTGTAATGCAGATTGAAAAGTTCTGATTCAACGGTGGCTCATAGATGTCTCAGTTCTGATGCAGTAGTTGTATTTATGGGCTTCTGTGTGCAGGAACAATATGCAGGCACCGCTGCTGAGCATGAAACCTGAAGTAGGAGAGGCAAATGTTTTGGTGTAGAGCTGGTGATGCAATGGAAGGGGAGAGGTATGAGGGTGATGCATTGCTAGATGCAGGCTTTTCATGCAAGGTGCTCCGTGGAGTTGGGCAAGGCTGCAAAGTTCGGGGGATGTAGCCTTAAGTTTCACCGTTGGGGATGTGTGTGGCTGGTTAGTCTGTTTACCTGGGTCACGTTCTTGTTACAGGCTTGGTTTTGTCACTACTGGTGCAGGGTACACAAAGCAGTTTAATATGTGTCAATTACAATGGGACAAAGGAGCAACTAGTTACTTATGGTGTGGCTTGTCAGCTATGCTAAGTAGCCATGTTTCTGAGGAATGTAGAGGGAGGTGTTCTTTTTTGTATCCTTTTAATTAACCAACTGTGCAGAACATTGCCTTTGACCAGACTTTATTGTTGTAAGAACTTTGAGTATTGTGAATCTCTGTATGGGGCTTCTATAGCAGTCTGACATGGTTATGGCATCTCATATCTGGGCATTGTGATAGTGATGAGTGGGGCCGTGGGGAAAACTGCAATGCTGGTGTTGGTAGCTGTTCTGTCGTGGCTGGCGGTCATGGATGGATGAGAGCTGTTGCTGAGCTGCTGTGTAGCTGCTGAGAGGGGGGAGAGTTGGAGCAAGAGTTTGCTGTTGCTGAAGGCTGCTGTTCTTCCTTTATATCGCACTTCCAGCACCTCAACATAGACAATCCATCACTCTTCCATAACTTACTGGAGGCATGCAGGGTGGGGTGCTAAGCAGTTCTAGTGAGCTATCTGCATGGTGTGCAGATTTGCCACTAAAGGTATTCACTGTTCTGCTAGCCCTGTGCTGCACTTGTACCCTATCTGAATGAGCAAACCTCACCATTTGTGTCTGCGCAGCTCCTATTAATCTTTGTTCCTGTGGAAGTTTCCCAAGGAGCATCCTTAGTGATTCAAAAGTGTTCCAGTGGTGGTGAGCCCAAGTATCAAGAGCTACTGGTGAACCCTGCTTTTGATAGTGGGGACCAGAGATGTCTATTCCAAGGATTATTATAGGCTCCTCCTGGACTCTCAACCCAGTGTTAGTCTTTTCATATTTGATGAGCTGGTTCATGCCATTTGCCATTTACCTCATGTGCCCCTGGTATTGCAGCTCCTATGTGGCCATCATGTCAGATGCTGTTGCTTATGCACCTGGCAGGATAAGGTTTTGTCAGCACCCGCATCTTGCTGCTTGTTTTGTTCTGCCAACCTGACAACATGTCCTGTGGTGATTTGTCAGTATGGTACAGTCTGTTGGCCATCGGTGGCAGATGTGGACTCCTGATGTGTGTGCTAGTGTGATGGAAGCATTGGACGGTAAGGAGTCATGATGGAGGAGATTGGCATATCAAATTTTCTTCAAGAGTAGACACATGTTTTCAGTTCCTTTTTTCCCTTTTTGTTATCTTCTATGCACTGGATATTAAAGCTAAATCAGGTTTTGTGATCTGAAGGTGTTTGTGAGCTCCCCTGAATAAGAGCCTGTTGAAATGGATGCACAATCCATTCGATCTTGTTGTTTTCCATTGCAAAACTAAACTGAGTGCCTTCACACCTCATGGAACTCAAGTTATTCTCTTTTTCCATTGCAATAATTGAGAGGAGATTTTTTGCTGAGAAGCAGACACTGGACGCATTCTATCTGGTCTGCACTTGGTGAGAATCATGGTGAAATAAGTTGTTTAATCTAATTGGTATGACTCTTATTTAACCCTGAAATTGTTCTGTAGTAGGTTCTGACATGTTTGAAAATCTACTGAGCTTTTCCTAGCCAGCTTATTACTGGGGCAAGCTAAAGTGAAATGAAGCTTACCCTCTTATGCTTGGTGCAGGATGAATGAGGGTACTATTGACTTGGTTTTTAATTGGTTATGACTCCTGAGTCTAGTTGAGATCATGATTGAGGCTTCATGGTGCTTTCGGAAATGTGACATAAACTCTTTTTCCTTAGTCGTGCTTGAAAATTTGAGCAAATATTCACAGATTTATCCATGCCTACTTTCTGGAGCTGAAGTCAGTGGAGAGTAAGCTAGTCACTGCCACACATGATGGAGGTGATGGTCTCGTACTTTTTATGACTCTGAAGCTTATGACCACTCATTTCTTGTTGTGTTCTTTTTGGTTTTGCTGGAGTTTGGCATGGCCACTTTAAATTGTTGTGGGATTTTCACTGCTATCTCATATATATATGAACTTATTGAAGCAACTGAAATGTGGATGCGGTGCATGGGAAGCCTCCAAGATCAATGTGCTGTGCAACCTTCCCTTTATTGGGTGAGTGGTATCCACTTATTTTGCATCTCGTATCTTCAGTTAAAAAACTTGGTAAGAACTTTGAAAACTGCTCTGGAGTATTGTTGTAAATGTTTCCCTGTGCTATTCATGATGAAAGTCTGACACTTTCTGAGTGACTCTCATTGTCACATTATCTTCAGAGTGTTGTGGAAGTTTCTCTTATCTAATAGATATGGTAATTGTTTCTCATGGGTTTTCTGTAGCATCTATTCAAGCAGATGGTTCAATATTTGACTATTGGATTTACAGGCATACAAACTTGTGGTATATCTTCCAGCCTTTAAAGGTAGGCCAACATATTATGGATTAGACCGGCAGAATTGAAATGAGTTTTAGTAATCAGGAATTTCACTGGTGACATGAATCACTGGCCACCGATTATTAAGTGTGTCTATGTTCCTCTATGTTCCTTACAAAGTTTTCTTGTATTGTAGTCTGCTTTGCTCGAGCCCTTGTGCTCAAATGTCATAACTGTTGATCTTGCAGTAAGAACTGCAAGAAATAAATAGATTCCAGAATGAGCTCCTCCAGCAGGTGAAATGCTAGTTCCTACAAAGGAGAAAGAGAAAGTACCAGTGAAAGGCATGAATTCTTCTGATTACATATTTTGCACTGATGTCTTTAGGGTGAAATCTTCCTCCCTTTTCCTCTTACTCCTGTATTTGTGAAGCAGGTCTGCACAGGGTGAAGCTGTTAGTGGTTGTTGCAGCTTTGGGAAGATGTTATTTATGGAAGGTTTGTTAAAGTTAATTAATGAAGCCATCATCTCTAAGTGAGCCGCAGATGTAGTTGCTGGAGATGGCTGCCAGAGGAGATCTATTAATCCATAAAAGTCCATGATTTTGACATTTTGCGATAAAATGAAAATCAGAAACTTGTCCATAAAAGCAATTGTTGTTGTGCATTAGTGCGTGAAAAGATGTTACATGATTTTAATATTGTACACATGTTAAGTGATTAGTTCGAAATACCTATGTCATGTAAACAAATTTAAGCTTGTTTTTATTTTGTTCTGAAGTTGTTTTTAAAAAAACATTTATTTTTAAAATCTCAAATTTTCAACAAATGGAAAAGTCATAAAGAATGTTGGAGGCTGAGTTGTCATATCATGGCAAACCAAAATTCCCATAATTCTTTTGAATCATCTATTGAAGAAAATAAACATTACATGTTGTGGTATTTTGTATACAATTAAAAGTTTTGATCCAAGTTAGGTTTGTGTTGAATTTAAAAAATTCAAAAATCTTCCATTTAGATCCACTTAGAATGTACATATCCATCCTAAAAATGCAACCTTTGACAGAAAAAGATTAATAGCTTTAAAAAAAGTTTAAAATATTAGTTGAGAAATTGTAAGTTTGTGTAATAAAATTTTTTGTGCTATTTGTTGGATATAATACCTTTCGAAATAGTTGGGTCCCATGTACAACCACAATATAATACTATAAGATTTTAATTTTTCAAAATGTTTAAATTTGGAAAAAATTATAGGATGAAAATTTTGACCCAAAGAAATAAAATATTCAATATTTTCATAGTCATTAATTTTAGACACATTTTAAAATTATGTACCATCAAATTAGTTGGTTTATGATCAAGTTCATCATAATGGAAATCATAGTTTTTAGATGAAAATGTATATTGGTCACTATGTTGGGTTATGTAATTGTCTATGCATCACAAACAAAGTTGTCCGTTGAAGGTGAATGGTAACATTTAAAACTTTGTATAATGATGTTGAAATTAAAAATTTTAGTCCTAATAAAGTAAAATGTAAGGTGGTTTGTATTCAAGTCTTTGTTTTTAAAATTTTAAGAAATTGTACAATTAGATGATTTTGCATGAAATTTTCTATCCATTCAAAAATGTTGTCAGAAAGAGTAAAACAAATAAGTTGATGATATTTGCATTGTTTCATTCGCCATTTATGGTAATCACATTTTTGAAATTTTGGATATGCACATTGAAGTCAAATCCAAACACATATATTGGGTATGGTAACACCTTTCTTGTCGATGAAGGTCCCATTGAAGTTGTTGGTAAAACAACTATATTACTTGGTGACAAGTACTAAGGATTCCAAGGAATTCATTTTTCTAAAGGTCAATTAGGTGGCATCCTCTTGGTGCTCCATTAGTGCCTATCAAATTGCATATAGTACTTGCTCTTCATGTGACTCCTTCCCCTATAGGATTGCCTCCTCCTCCTAAAGGATCATTAAGGCTTCTTGAGGGTGTTGTCAAGGATATATGTCCAAACATACATTTGGTACTAGTCCCACTAGTCCCAAATTCCTTGGAGGCCAATAGTGGTAAGATGTTCCTTTAGGTAGGGGAAGGATCCAACAAAAGGAGCACCACTAGGCATATTTTTATAGCTCTTGAAACAAAGAAACTTTCTCCCAGTGAAATGGCAAATGTGTGGTTTCAATTCCCGAACTACTGAATACATCCTTAACTATTGAAGTGGTGGGAACTTCTACTATACAAATAATAAACTAGTACTTATTGCATACATGGTTGGAATGTTTACCAAGACTATTGTGGTTTGAGATTGAGGTGGTGTTCTAGACACAAAGGGTTATTATGATACTAGCAAAAACAAACATTCTCCATAGCCATGGCCAATTTGACCATAATATCCACAAAAATCCTGAAAGGATGAATTTGAAGGTGTTACCAAAATTGGTATAGTCTTAGTTACCAAAGCTACGATTGCCTCTCCTTTGGTTTGACATTCATGCGTGAAAAGGTCAAACCTTGTTCTCATAATTGAGTTTGCAATTTTTTCAATTGATTAATTCTTACTGAAGTTGTCCAATTTTTTTGGCATGAGTAGAACCTTGATACCAGTCTCATGATACTGGAGTTCGAGAGTAAACATTGGGCCCTGGTATCATGTCAGCTTTTTAAAACCCTAAACTCACCTCTTCAAGTTAACCCTAACTTTTCCCCAAACCCTAAACCGAAAATACAGTTCTTAGCCGTAATATATGAACTTTAATAACCTATGGGTAGGATAGCTCATACCCTAATGCATACCCGAGTTTATACCTAACATTTTGTTGATACCAGACCAACACTGGTCTCTACCGGCTGGGACAGAGCCAACAAATGCAAAGATTGGAAACAAGTGTGCCACTTGGGAAGTAAGGCCCATCACAAGCTCAACCTGTGGAAACCATGCAAGGCA
>Ga0209208_10009191_pt1 | contig 13032 bp, 9 predicted proteins | sample S1TSphfallax_3_FD_187694 | JGI IMG/M metagenome (GOLD analysis project Ga0209208, IMG submission 187694) | Host-associated microbial communities from peat moss isolated from Minnesota, USA - S1T2_Fd - Sphagnum fallax MG (SPAdes) (version 2) | ecosystem: Host-associated > Plants > Peat moss >...
TTTGTGGCGGCATATGCCCCAGTGATGCCTATACTGGCATCAATTTTCGGGACCTTCATTCTTGGTGAATCTCTTTTTCTAGGCTGGTAATTTCCCTCAACTTTGATACATGATAATTTATCTCTTGATAATACTTATGGTAGGCAATCATGCATACAAGGGAGCTTCCATGTTTTTGCAAGTCAGTGAACAGGTGGGTGCTTAGCAGATCTTCAAATCTGAGAAGACTAATACATACCTTTGATCCTACAATAATCTCTTTGCTCTGATGTTTCACTCTTTTATGGACCATGCTCTGTTGGGGGTTGTTGGGCAGTGTGATTGGCACAACTTTGATTCTTTCTGGCCTCTTCTTCGTAACATGGGGCCAAAGTGTGGAGAGAAAGCTGAAAGCTCTCTCAGTAGGACCAACCATACCGATATTCCGGGCCTTGGAGACACCCCTTCTAAGGTACAGTGGATCTTCTGTACTTTCTGTCTTGAATCCCCTGAATTGCATGGAGACGAATTCCAAAAGAAGCTGATGCAAGATGGGTGGATTCCTCACTTTAGGGTTCTGAGGTTGTCTTATTTCTTCAGCAAATTGCGGGGGGTATAAGACTCATCTAGTAGAATTGTACCTGCTGTGAGAACAAGGTAGTTATGTTCTCATGTATGAAAGGTCACTTCCGATAGTCTCCTTAGAAAGGTTGCAAACTTCCCATTCACCCTTTCAGCTCATGTCTTAGCATGGTTTGGTGCAGGTGATGTGGATGGAGGCTTAAGTGTTTTTCCAACAATCTTATTTGCTATTAACCCCATGATAGGCATTGGCAAGCTCTGTTCATACAAATGGAATCAGTATGCCAACATGAAAACATGACAAGCTTGCTTGTAAGTCATGAACTCTGTAAGCCTAGAATCAGCTCTCCAGAATGTAAATGTCTGAAAACTGCTTGGAGTTGCAAGTAACCTACCCAGTAGGCCAGAGACATGGAAGTCATAAGTTTGAAATTTGGCAAGAATTACAAAATCAGATTTGTAAATTAGCACAATGGCCCATGAACTGGCCTATTCAAAATGGGTTTCAGAGAAGTTGATCGGTACACAATGTCCCAGATCATGTAAATATAATGGAGGGGACAATTCTGAGTACATTGAGTAGCCTGGTGCAAATTATCCTGCTCTTTCTCCAGCTGTGTTCAGATAGTTTGCAAATTTCTGAAAGGCTCGTGCAAGTGCCCACCTCATGCTAAGCTCTGTTGCATGCTTTGTGATGTTCATCTATAAGCTAGATGCTCCATGTTCAAGTAAGGAAGAGGCAAAATAATGTCAACAACAAAATTGAGCTTCCAGTAGAGACCAGGCACTAAAGTTCTAGAGCAAGGATTAAGATCCAAAGCAGATGACCAAAATCATGAAAACTTGCATTGCAAATCCAGGCGAGCACTAATGTCCACTTGCTGGGCATGCAAAGATAAGCATTTGTATTCCTCAATCTTCACACTTGCCTCCACTATCATCCAGATTTTTAGATAGGAATTCTAAGCCTATGAATTTACTGGCAGATTATACCCAACATGCCTGAGCCACCTACTTTGGATTGTTTCTTGGGTGCATCCATCTCATGCCACACCCATGGAGTCAATTCACCATCCCGAGCAATCCCATTATTGCCTGCACCAATTCACTAACCTTCAACCTACATGTAGCATGTGAATAAAGTGTGTAGTGGGAGAACCTTTGTCTTTTGAAATTGCCTTTTTGTCATGAACCAACTTGATTACACAATTAACTCCTAAGTTAAACAACAAAATGTCCTTGAAACAAAAAAAAGTTGAAACCCTTTCAATTGGAATCATGTTGAACAAGGGACTAAATTGACATGCAAGAATGTTCAAACACATTCCCACATGAACCATGAGACTTTATGAGAATAAAAGGGAAGCAATCCCTTGACTCCCAAGTTGAACTCTCACTTTGATAGTTGGAAATCTTTAAGCATCCCAAATCTTTGTATCACGGTTTGGGGGATCAAACCTTGTCCAAATTTGGTCTTCTTTAGATGGTTGAATTTTTTTTAAAAAGTAATAAATAAAATCAAGTCACATTTCCCAAAAAAAGAAGATATGTAGCATAAGTTATGGCCATTTGAAAGGTCAAGGATCAAATTGTCAAAACATGATTTTCCACCACTTCAAAAAACATTTTGAAAGGTCAAATAAACTATGTTTAAAGAGCTTGATATAGGTTTGAAAAGCCCTTTTCAAAGGCTATAATATTTATATATTGTTGAATTTTGATTTCCTTTGGGGACATTATGAACTTTTGAACATTCAGGATTCATAATTTGGAAAAATCGAAAGTCCCATTTTAGGATCCCCCACAATTTTGGCAATTTTGATGTAGGTCCATGGAGAGCTATATATTATAATATAGGGAAGAAGGTGATGTCTTCTCCCATGTCTGATCAATGGTGACCAATAATGATCATTTTGTGAATTCATGTTAGCTCGTGGCTCATACATGCACCAAATGCATTAACCATTCTCTTGAGTTGGTTTCTGCAATTTTATATAATTGAAAGTTTAAATTGATAAACTTGTCCTAGTCCTATTAGGAGCTTTCCCAACCTCTTTTGTTCAAAATGAAGGAATGTACCTCTAGTTTTCATTATGTTGTTAAATTAACAATTTATTTTTTTAATCAATAATACTATTTAACAAACCTAGGATGATGTAAGTTTTTGACATCAAGAATTTTAAAAATTTACATTTGTCTTCAATTCTAGCTTACATGAATCTAACCACCAACCAATTTGGTTCCTATCACCTCATTGCTAATAAACTCCAAAGGGAAGAAGTTGCCCTAGCCACACAACTTCCAAAGCCTATTCACAATAAAGGCTAAATACTACAATGTATGCCAATAAGAATCAAGATCACAATACCCCAAGATCTTTATCAAGATAACACAAGTCCAAGGATCTTGGTCAAGAATGATGAAAAATAAGCTACATTGAATGGACAAAGAATTGTTGTCTTAGGCCACAACACCAATTTGTTTTCTATGTGATGTCAATGTTTTTATGTATGCATTACATCAACAAGAAGTGAATGTGGTTGCAAAAACTTGATCTTCTTGATTGTTTTCTTGTTAATTATGTTCCTTGCAGTAAAATAAATTCATGAGAATGGTTCGCCATTTTTGTGTAAGTTTGATCAACCAATTTGGCAAATCCTTCAACCCAAATCACTACAAGTTTTACCAATTTCATGATGTGAGCAACCATTTTAGCACAAACCTTGAACTAGTTTCACTACAAGTTTCAACCCAAGACATGATTTATTCATGTATTTTGCAAGCCTAAAAGATCCAAAATAAAATGAAAATAATCATTTTTATTTCATCATAAAGTACATCATATATATCTTTCTGAAAAAGAGTCCTCCTTTCCATGACCCAATAGTGTTGTAGTCTTGTTGTGACTACATTGTGACTCTCTACTGGGAAGTAGAAGGCATCATATAAAAATGGTTTCAACACTGGTGCAGATCAAGTGGTCTATTAACTTTAGCCTAGGTAATTTTCCTAATTACCCTACTGCTACAATAGTTGTAGTCACTTTTAATTTTTCTTCCCCTAGCCTAATCATCTCCCTTGGATAGCTCAAAATTTCCATTAACTTTTTCTATTCATCCCTGAGTGACCTCCCCTTTAATGGATCATGTAGGTTACTTGTGTCAATGTAAGATTTGGCCCTCATTGAAGATATAACATTTGATTTTTGAATGAAGGACATCATCTATGCAATCATATCTATGAGGTTGCCATGCCATTGATAATGGACTTATGAATGCAAAGTGGAAGATGGAAGTACCATGAACATGGTACATTTATATAGAAATTTGTTGAGAAGATTCATGAAATTATCATGGTGAAATGTCCAACATCATAAGCTTGATAGAAACTTTCAGTAAAGATAGTTGGGAAAATTCACGAATTATCTAGGACACATCCTGGGATTGGCATAGCATACTAATGAAGTTTGTTGGAAGAATCATGAACTAGCTAGGCAAGTTTATAAAATTAGTGGACGTCAAACTAGTCAAAGGAGTATTGTGGTTTTGATGGAATGGTGCATCAGGCTCATATTGCAAAATGCTCAATCAATCCTTGTCAAGGAAAAGAACATGCTTTTGATAATTGTACCTTAAAGGTTATTGGATGCACACAATCGGGTCACAAACTCATCACAGATCCACACATAATTCAACATAGCCTTGACCATTACATGAAGGACTACTCTCCTTCATTGTAAGAAACATCAATTTGTCATCCTTAATGGTATGGGGCTTTGTGCAAAACCTTTATTCATCATGCACTCCATTTGAGACCAATCCTTCATTGACTTTGTTATGCTCGTTTAACAATTTGCCATTGTGTAATGGGGTTGCAAATCTATATATATTTTAAGTAATGCTTTGACATGTAAGAAGAAATCATGGTGAATGGGAAGTGAACTTACCATCAAAGTTCACTAAAGACACCACAACTCCCAAAACTGCAAATACATACAACAAATTATTGTCCATAATAAACATGGATAGTCACTCTATAGTGATGAACCTCAAGCTGTAAAATGTCTTAAATCACAAGTTCAAATTTCACCCCGGATCATTGGATTTGGTTAAGCATTGTATATCCTATACTTGCCCATGTAAGGCACTAGAATGAGCATCAGCCATACAGCATCTAGGCGTTCCAGGCCCAATAAAGATAGTGAGCAACATCAAACCCTTTTGTAAGCTCAAGTAATAGTAGCTAACTCAATACAGAGTTTCCAACTTCAATGCCCACTGAATAATAATCCCAACTTCCTGTGCATTGAAGCATTTAGTTCGGCAAACAAGTGAACATAATGTGAGCAAATAGATGACTCTCCTTGAATCCAATCATGCCATCTCTAAAACATCCAAAGTGTCTCCAGGTGCCACGCAAACGGCTCGGTGGGACATGCTTTTTTTGTCGAGAGTAGAGCTGCACACAAAATAGGATCCAAAGTATGTCTGCACACAAAATTGCACGTGTTATAACATTTGTGACAAAGCCCAAGTTAACAATAATTCATGTCAGATATACCAGAGTTTCTTCCACCCTCGACAAGAAGAGCAAGCATACAATCCGACTGCACCCTTCCCCAAAACACAACTTGGCTGCCTCAGGATTGGCATGAAGGAAAACCCACAATACATTTGCAATTTTTACTTCTGAAATGAATAGGAATGTGTTGCATTTAGACCATGATGAAATGCTAGCTAGCTGTTGCAACACAAATGTTTAGTAAAAACTGAACAACTTTTGGGATGCCCATCAAAAGGTTCAATAACCATCATCATTCATGTACCTGCTTTCCATTCCCTATGTTCAAACCCAAATGTTTTCCGGAGCGATATGTTCCAAGTGTCTGCCATTTCAACAACCCTATTGGATTAAAAGATTCCCACATAAGTGCTGATTTCCATGGAGTAAGACATGAAGATAGCTTCCAATTCACACATGGATTCAATACAATAGAACATGCAGATGCCTATCTTTTGTCTTGTAAAATGATGACTTTGATGCAATGACTTCATATACATATATATAATGTAGCTGCTTCTTATTATTCATATTAACATTAGAAACGAATATGTATGTGTTTGCCCATTTACTACAGGTCCTCAATAGATGCTCATCAAATCAATTGAATGAGAGCCAATTGGACCAAAACATAAGTCTCAGAATTACTCCCAATATACATGCTCCTCATCATGATCAATTTATAGAGTCTTCATAGAACTCTGCCGCCTTCCCTCTGCCTAAGAGAACCTTTCAGACATGTAGTGTCAGTTAGTAAACCCTCTTTAGTTTGTTCCTATTCTTTTCCTCACCACATTGATTGAGCTTGTTTGCCCTGTAAGAAAACCTAGTGATACAACATTGTGAGCACAACTCTTACCTTCAGAGGCTCTTCACCCGTGCCATCAGGTTGTTCCATATTAATAGTGGGCACCTTCAGAACAAACCAATTCTTAGTTTTTTATAAAAAATATTATACATTTGTTTTTGGTGAAGCTGGGTTAACTACTATGGTAACCTAGTATAAGATGATCCAAAAAATTACCACTTGCATGGTCATCAATCATGAGCCCCCAACTACTATGTTGTTTGTTGCTACTCATTCAGTTCCCAAACAAAAAGAGGTTGCACTGAAAGCTTGGTTCTACAATCACTTTTGAGGCATAAAAGATTTTTTGTTGTGATGCAGAAACCTTGAACAAGACAAAATTTCTTTGCTTTTTTTCTAAAAAAAAAAATCTGAGGAAATAGTGAACAAAGTGCAGAACAGTTTGAATGGAAATTCACCTTACAGAGTGCTCGTGGCATAACATAATGGAACTTCAATGTGGTGCCATAATTGTGTGTTATTGTGAATGTGTGCCACTTGTCTTCTTCAAATGCACTAGGCCCATGCACAATAATGCTAAAATGCGCATGTGCACACACACACACCATTTTTCAGTGACTAATTCAATACCCATTCTGAGTCATATTACCAAAAAAATTATCAACTGAGGATTTGATCACATTGCTAAATGGGTTATAGCAGAATAATCAGTTTCTCTAATCTCCCACCTCTATCTGAACCCAATTTTTTTTTGATGGAACAAATGGAATGCATCAGCAACTTCACATAGACCAATGGATAAGAGGTGGACTCACTTGGGACGAAAGCGGTTCATTGCAAGTGGTGCATTGGGAAAATGTGTGTTCACTTCTTCCAGTGATGCCTGCCACAAGGATGCAATTTGTGAGGTAAGAATTTCTGCAACCCATGATCTTCCCCTAATTAGGAGGTATTATAAATTGCAGAATTCTGCTGCAACCAACCTTTCCTAATTAGAAGCCAATAATTTACAGAATTTCTTCATCTTCAACCAATCTTCGAGAACTTAATGTACGTAGGTAGTAGTAGTAGCCCCACCCGAGGAGCCAAAGAGAGTCCAGACTTGATAGTGTTATTATCTGCAGATTCAATTCAATTTCCTACCTATGAGGTAGGTATTCACACTTAAAGAATGTGGATGTGAACCAACCTCAGATATACACAAAAACTGGCCTGTATTTGCAAATCCGGTGGTGTAACCATTAGGTGCAAGTTCAGCTTGCCGATCTTCCCTCAAAGCCACTGCACACATTACATACCCACAAAGCAGAAGGCACTCTCTCCTTGGTGTAAATTGTTTCCCAAAAAATTCCTTTGAGGATACGCAAACAAAAAAAACACCAGCTTCAAAAGGCTTTGATTGTGCATGACTGAAGAAGAGGCATCATAGATACATGCATGAAATGCTCAAATTTAGTCCTAGAAACAACAACAAACAATTCATTACTAGATCACATCTCAGAATGATGAAGACCATGTTTGGCTGCTGCCCACAAAGTCATTACAGACAGTGGACATTTTGCTTTGTTTTCATGGAGAAAAAGATAGAAAAAAAGAAAAAAAGAGGGCAAGTTTTGGTACCAGAATCAAAGCGAACAAGACGTGCATTGCAACCCAAGTAAGTGGACCACCAAGTTGCAGCATCTGGGCCTTCATCAACTCCTTGTCCTGACCAAGTAAATACCACCACATCCACTACACTTCCACGATTTCCCTCCTTTGCTTTCCCTGTCATGGAACTCCGCTTCAATGGCACCTTCAATGGAAGCATACCTGGAGCATTGATCTCTGCCAGAACACAAGGTTCAAGCAAATTAGGATTCTCAAAAAACAAAACAGAACAAAAAAAAAACCCCCACACAAAGATTGATGCATCAATCAGAGTGCAACAAAGAGGATGTTGGAGGGACCCATAAAATCACACACAAACTTCTCTGTCTCTGTCTCTGTCTCTGTGTCTCTGGGGTACTTGAGAGGTCGCTGCTGCTGGCCATAACAGTGTGGTAGAAGAGTTTGATGACATACCCAATACAGCATCATCTGGCAACAGATCTCCTTTGAATGCAGCTGCAGGAAGAGATGGTTGCACTAGTGCAAGCTTTGGAGCTCTTGCCATGGCAATCAGACGACCATTGTCAGCATTGACTACCATCCATTCTCGATCATACAAGAAACCTGACCCCCAAAAATAAAAACACCACCCACAACAAAAGCCAACGCAAAATCATTCTCCAACAGACAACAACAACAAACAATTGCTTGCGGTCGATGGTGGTCGAGAATGGTCGAGAACAGTTTGCAGTATGGTCGAAAAAAAGGATTGTTTTTTTGGGCTACGGAAACATCTGTAGTTGTTGTTGTTACCTGTTGCAGAGATGGCTGCACTAGAGACAGATATACCTCGACATGCCTTCACGGGATACACTATCACCTCCGCCACACTGTAAGCTCCCATCTTTGGTTGCTCCCTTCCTTCTTCTTCTTCTTCACCCAACAGCTCCAATTCTCCTTCCTTTCCCTTCCCAGCAGCAGGAGAAAGACAAACAACAAGAAGCAGCAGAAGAAGAAGCAGACAATGTTCTACAAAAGGGGCAGGAGTTTAGCTTTTGGATTTGTTTGCAGGAGAATGAACGGATGGGTGGGTGGGCCCTGGCTGGTCCCTCCTCCTCTTGTACCTCCCTTGTCCTCGTACATGACATAGCTTTTTATCTTCCTCTGCATGTCTCTCGCGACAACAGGAGGAAGGAGCTGCTGCTCCTCTTGCCGGTGCTACTGTGAGTGAGAGAGTTTTGTGGGACCTGCTTGAAACAGCTTGGGACGCAAGGTGCGGCAGCTTCTCGTGAAATTCTCGTTGGAAGAAGAAATTCTCGACTGTTGGCTGTGCAGATGGATGCGACAGCCGCATGAAGAAGGAAAGAGATTCTGATGAGTCTGGCACTGTAACAGCATTTCCAGTGCTGTTCAGTATGTGACCCTGCAAAAGTATATCTCACATCCAAGTTTCAGTTATTTAATAAGTACCTCTTTCCAACCACACCCATTAAACTGAAACTGGGACTGCAAATAGATGGGAGACTCCTAGGTAATAGCAGCCCACCTTGACCAATCAAACTATCTAGTCAATCAGAAACAGGGAGCAGTCAATAAATATATACTGTAGCCTAGGGTCAGTTTCCACATTCACAAAACCAATAGTTTTTTCTTTTCAAAAATGGAATTCGTTTTTGGATTTTGAAATTATATATATTTCCAACACCTACTATGATATTGTGATACGAGTAGTGAAATTATTCAGAATGTGGCATATGATAATTATGATGATTTTCAACATGTCAACTTCATCTTTTCACAAAATTTCATTTCACTATTTTGTTTTTTGAGGATTATTTCATGACGAAACTGACCTTAGGGTAAGGTATTTATTTATTAGATTCTTCCAAGGCTCCTCCAGGGCTCTAAGAGCATCCCACTGGTGCTCAGTAGTGACCGTGCACATTAAAATCGGATGAAGAAAAAGTCAAAATATGTTGGTTTAGCTCAGGAAAATGGTTTTGCTCCTGCAAAGTTTTCCTCTGTTTGTTGAGACTGGTAAAAGGCGCAACAAAGTTGTGCACCTGCTACACAAGAATGTAATAATTATGACCTGTCTGCTGGTCCCTGTTTTTGATTGGCCAAACATAATGATTGGTCTGGGTGGTTTGCTATAATAGTTTGCACCTATTTGCAGTCCCAGTTTCAGTTTTATCAGTGGGGTTGCAAAAAGGGCGTGAGAAATATTTTCAGGGTCACATACTAAGCACTGGTGGGGATGCTCTGAAAGCTACATAAATTTTGAGGGTCATAGCAGTCTACCTGTGAATACAGTGCATACTACTACTGTACCTCATCCAAGATTTCCAGTGCAAGGTCACATACTGTGCTCAGGTGGAGATGCTCAAAGATCATGCAAAGTGTAAGATCATGCAGGGTTGGGCAGCAGCAGTGTGAGATCATGAGTGATTTGCAGTGTGAGACCATGAGTTTTTGTGAGTGAAAGCATGACTCACAAACTGATGATCTCTTCATGATATTGTGGTCTCTTCATAAAATGCTCATGGATGGATCAAAACAATGAAAAGGTCTTGTGTTTGAATTTATGCAAGAAGATCTGATTCTTTGCGTCATTTTGATGCTGCCTGCTTCAATTACTTGAATCCTAGAGATGAAACTTTTTTAAAAATTCCATCCTGTTTTCAGAATGTTGCAGTTGGCCCAGTTTGCTTCCGAACTTGATGTCTAAACATTCATTCATTCTTGAGTATGCATTTGTTTAAAAAAGCACCTGGATCATGTGTGAGAAACCACAGATGGACATTGCACAGGCCTCTCTCTCTCTCATGTTGGAATCACAGGATTGAATTCACTAGTAGTCACAGTTTTCCTGAAGAAGAAAAACCAGAGAATACGCTTTTCTCGGCCCACCATTCTTGATTTGCATTTTCTTGGTATTCCACATCATGCAAAAGCAGTCATGCAGGGTCACACCTTGAGAGAAGAAAGAAATCAGCAAAGAGCAGCAGCAGAAATGAGTGGACTGTGTTTACTCAAATCCATGATTTTGCAATTCTTTTGATAACCCAACTCTTCCAAAAACTAGAAAAGAAATCAAAACTCACACTGTTTCTGCTGGCGGCTTCTTCAAGGTTTTGGCAGGCCAAACAGAGAAACTACCAGCTCAATGCTGCTTCTTGTTAAGGTAGGTGATGCTTGAATGTCCCACATGCATGCACAGACAACTATCATCTCAAGATGTCTCCACATTCACTTCCAGTCTGGTTACAATCCAGGAGGTGCACACAAAGCAACATGCCACACAAAGTTACAGATCCCAACAAGTTTCTCTCCAGATGTGGACATGGAATACACAGACACAAGTAACATACAACACAAGTTTGCAGACTCTACAACTTTGTCTGCAGATTTGGACATGGATTTCACATACAAGTAACAAATGGTGCAAGATCACAGACTCAACAAACCTCTCCACAAATTTGGACATGGTATATGGACACAAATAACATATGACGCAAGGTTGCAGACTCAACAAATTTCTCTGCAAATTTGGACGTGGACTACAGACACAAATAACATACTGCACAAGGTTGCAGACTCAACAAATTTCTCTGCAGACGTGGACATGGACTACAGACACAAATAACATGTGGCACAAGGTTACAGACTTGACAAAATTTCTCTGCAGATTTGGAAGTGGACTACACACTAAGAGAAATGCGAGGGGTGTGTGTGCACCTGCATACAAGTCCAAAGGTGCAGGTTCTTGCTGATAGAACAAACACCCCTCTTCCCAACCTCCTCCCAATATTTGTTGCATTCAGATCACACAATCAGAGACAAACCTTATTAGACACATTGCAAATCACACAATTAGCAAGGGTTTTCAAAGACTCCTCCATTTAATGAGCAATGTACATCTCTAGAGAAACACAACTATTGCATGAGTACACTATTCATAAAGCACTGCATGTGACCTAAAAACAGTGTCAAACGTTTTCTATGGAAGAAAGCAAAAAACCCTAATTCAGCTATGTGGCAAAGTTGTTGGAGGCGTGGTGTTTCAAGGACGCCAAAAAGTTCATTTTCTTATTTTTTTGTTTTTGGCTTGGTTTGTTGCTTTGCATGTTATTGTGGAATGGTTTTGGTGAGTTGGTTTTAGTGATGGAGTGCGACCCTAGCTGCTCAAGGGATACTCTTTATGAGCAATGTGAAGCACGGTTTTGCGAGAGGATTGGTGCAGAGATTTCAGGGGAGCGAATGAAGGTGGAGAGGAGAAAGATATATGAAGCTAGTTGAGGAGAAGGAAGGCAGACCTTTGGCGAGGGAAGGAGCTAAGTTCCTAGTTTTTTTGATAATTAGGACGTGTGGAGTTGCTTCGGGATTTCTTGATAATCAGTTGGGGGCAAAAGTTGATATGGAATTCTTATTCTCATGAACCTAACGCTTGATCTTCTAATATGTCAAAAGTGTCAGAAGATACTAGGAAGTCTGGCATTTGCATTTTAGGGACCAAAACAAGGGAAATGATGAATGAGTCTAAAATTTTAGGAGTAATTGTTGTGGCAACATCATCTTTGATAGTTTGGGGTTTTAATGTGAGTGTGCAATGCGGTCATTTTGAGAAGAGAATACATGTTATATAGTGGGAGCTCCGAAGATTTTGGAACAATAGGATACTAAAAAGTGCACAAGATAACACCCACCTGTTATGTTCTAAGTTTATGTTTAATTTCTGAGAGGAACCATGTAATGATGTTGGGATTGCACTTGTGGGATTTCTGTTATTGAAATATGAGTTGCCATAGTCATCAGGCAACCAATTGGCTCCTTGAGAAGAAATCAAGAATGATTTGATCCCTTGAAGTACATAGAACTAGAATGACAAAGTTTGATGTCTCTTAAGGATTTAGATGTAAAAATAACACTTGTAATAACCTTCTTTCTATTTCAAAAGATTTCAACAAATCCTATTGAATTTCTATACCTAATGTCAAGATTTCCACACACCATAAATCATCTGCCTTTCTTTTTGGGTGACATACACACTAAGAGAAATGTGAGGGGTGTGTATGCACTTGCATTGAAGTCCAAAGGTGTAGATTTTTGTTAATAGAACAAACACCCCTCTTCCCAACCTCCTCCCAATATTTATTGCATTTAGATCACACAATCAGAGACAAACCTTATCAAACACATTATAGATCACACAATCAACAAGGGTTTTCAAAAACTCCTCCATTTAATGAGCAATGCACATCTCTAGAGAAACATCGCTATTGCATGAGTAGGGTATTTGTAAAGCACTGCATGTGACCTAAAAACAGTGTCAAACGTTTTCTATGGATGAAAGCAGAAAACCCTAATTTAGCTCTGTGGCAAAGTTACTGGAGGTGTGGTGTTTCAAGGACGTAGAAAAGTTCATTTTCTTATTTTTTTGTTTTTGGCTTGGTTTATTGCTTTGCAAGTTATTGTGGAATGGTTTTGGTGAGCCGGTTTCAATGATGGAATGC
>Ga0209208_10009192_pt1 | contig 13032 bp, 21 predicted proteins | sample S1TSphfallax_3_FD_187694 | JGI IMG/M metagenome (GOLD analysis project Ga0209208, IMG submission 187694) | Host-associated microbial communities from peat moss isolated from Minnesota, USA - S1T2_Fd - Sphagnum fallax MG (SPAdes) (version 2) | ecosystem: Host-associated > Plants > Peat moss >...
GAGGCCCAAGACAGATTAGGATCGGCCACTGCGAGAGCAAAGTTTCTGCTTGGGTGTTTGCAAAGGCTTGTGCAGCTCAGTAGCCATGAAGTGGCTGCTGCTATGGCTCCTGTCGACCGGTTGCGGAGGCTTAGACCACTCAGTGTGGATGACATTTCATCTCTAGGTGGAGAGATTTGTGAATTGCTTCGGCCTTTGCTGCTTGCTGGGGGGCTTGAGACCGAGGAGGAAAAAGATGATGCAACGGGTGATGTCAGGCAACCAAACCAATATGTTGTTTGGGCAGCTCTAGTGCCCTTCTTGTTGGAAACATATAGGCGAGAAGTCCCACATGATGCTTCCAGTGTTGACAAAGCTTTGGACCTTTTGCTTCCACGACTAGTAGACAAACAAGTTGCAGATGGCTCACTTATCAGCATGCTGATGGAGGCACTTGCCTATGGCTGCCGCACATCCCCATTTTCATTGGCTGATCATCCTTACACTGGCCCCTATCCCTATTTGGCCCTAGCCTGTCACTTGCTGGAGCGGTATGATTTTATGGTGTTGTGGTGGATGTCTAAAGGCTTTGACTTGTGCTTGGAGGGATTGCTAACTCGGAAGTGTCCCAACAAGAATGATCTTGAGGCTTTGATGCCCACTGTCTGGTGGCCAGGTTCCCGGGAGGACCTATGCTCTGAGGGTAAATTGAGGCATGCAGCAACCACTTTATCAAAAGCAATTGACAAGGTCAGTTTCTGCACCTAGTTGCAGTGTGTTGCATCTAGAGTGTTTTGCTACACATTTCTTATTCTACTTTAGGGAATTGGAATCCAGGGGTCTTGTGAACCTCAAGTGGATTCTACATTCAAGATTCTTAAAATTCTCTTATCCTCATTCATGTGTTTTTTATGTAATGCAGGTGGAAGAGTTGCAGTGGGAGCTCTTCTGCCAACTGCTTCAGTTTGTTCCACCATCATCTGGTGAATTGCAACAGCAAGTGCCAGGTGTGGTTTTACGCAGGTTTCTTCAGCACTTGGTGTGCAAGAATCGAGGGGCAAACAGGAGTATGGCGCCACCAGGCCTTTCTGATAACTCTGTGCTGGTTTCCACGTACTGTGTTCTGCTGCGGCTTTTGTCAGAAGGTCTTGGGAATGGAAAGGTGGGTGCTGAGTTTGTGGAAGGGACCAAGGAGCATTCAGAACATAGTGTGGGATTTCTTCACAGGTATGCTGATTTTGTATCTAGGGTTGCTGAGTTTAGAATATCCAACATCCAAAACTCTCCAGGCAGCATTGAACCACATCAGCAGTTCTTGAGACTGCTTATTTGCTGCGTTATGTGCAGAAAGTGTATTGGGTATTGGTATATCAAGGATTTAGAACTTGGTTGTCATCTAATTGCTATAGTGACATCCAGGGAAGGCAAGCGGAGTTTTCCTGTGCATCTTTTCTTGAAGGATGGTAGCTCCACTGATTTTTCACGATTGGGTGGAACACTCAGTCATCTCATTAAGACCTATCCTGTTGGACTGGATAGTCCAAAGGTGGAGTGGGTGGAGAGCAGCATGGATGAGGGAGATGAACTTGTCCGACATGGAGGAAAACTACAGCCTGCGTGTTGCTCTGAGGTTGTCATGGGTGGATTGGGTTGTGACAGCAAGAGTCCTGCTCAAGCAGCAACCAAGATTGTCACGTCTAGCTTGAAGACTGGAGTTAGTGAGAGGGCTGCCAGTCCTCTCAGTAATGATCACAATGGCCACTCTTGTGACAGGTGTGAGGAGGGCAAACCTTGCTCTAGTGGCAGAATGGACATCAGCTTGCAACGTGCTACTGTGTTACGCAGCACATATAAGAGGGCTGGTTTCCAGCCTATCATGGAGCTCTCAGAGGCCATCCAAGAGGAGGAGTTGCTAGACATCATGGTATTGCTGTATCATCTTGGTCTAGCTCAAAACTTCAAGCAGGTATGCCAAATCAAATGAGGGTTATGAGTTGTTTGGTCATCTGCTCTTCTATGTTATCCTGTAGCAAATGGTGCACATCGGATTTGAGGGTTTTTAGACTTGTGCCGTTCTGTGTGGTCTTTCCTGCCCTTCCTGTTCACACTTTAGGTGAGGTGGGTGACTTCACGAACACAATGCAAAGGTTGCTTGACACGATAGGTGCAACTGATGGCTTGATATTACACAGAAAGATGATGATAGGTACTAAATGAAATGTGTTGGTTTGCTCATAGGCTGCATTCTGTATGCAACACCAGATGCAATCAATTGCACAGCTTGATGATACAGAACGGTCGATCCATGGTGAAAAGGTCTCAGGTGATTATCTGAAGCGGCTGAAAGAAGCACGTACACTTTACAGGGAGGATTTGATTGACTTTGTACGACAATGTACTTGGTATGTTTGACTCATCCACTTGTGAGCTTGTAGAGATTGCAATTCAATGTTCTTCTTTCAGACTTTTCTTTTGTTCAGTTTGTCATAATATGTGTACATTGCTGGTACCTACATTCTGGCATTGCAAGTGTTTACATGTTCAACGCTATTTTGATTTCACCCACATTAGTGTGTGTATGTGCAGGTATCGAGTTACAATGTTTGCCAGGTGGAAGCTCAGAGGGATGTATGCAACATGCATGTGGCTTGTACAACTGTTGCTCATGCTCAGCAAACAGGATCCTTTGTTCAGCTATGTTCCAGAGTTCTATGTTGAAACCTTGGTATGTGCTCAGATGCTCCATGTCACTGGGTGCTTCCTTACTATGATCCATCTAGATATCTTACTTCCAAGGGATCTGATCATGCATCAAGCTTTATAGCCAAGTGGCTAGGACTTATGGACCCACCTTACATGTGATGTGGTTCAGTCCTGTACTAGATCATTTGGATGTTTCCCATGACAGTTGCACTTGGTAAGCTGTTTGATTCAAAGGGTGATAATGTAGGGTGCTTGATTCATGAGGGGAAGAATGAGCAACTGTGTTGCAATTGGAAGATGCCCGCCTTTGACAATGGAGGCACTAGTCCGAAGGGTGAAGAGACTTAGTCATGCTTGGTCAGCAGACTTCTTGCATTGTTCTTCTCTGATGCAATTTCTGGGCGTGGCTCAGTTGACAGCAGGAGAGGCCTCATCTTCAAAAACAATGTACTTGGGAGGATTGAACTGATGCTGAGGGGTGATGTTCCTGCAGGTTGACTCTTTCCATGCTTTACGCAGAAGCGATCCACCCTTTGTTTCACCATCTTCACTTTTGCAGCAAGGGCTGTCTCCTTTTGTAAGGCCTTATTATCTCTGGGGTTTTTCTTTTGTTATTACGTTTTTGTCTTTGGTGACATGAGCTCCATGCTGACACTCTCTTAGTTTACTGCTTTCTTTTGCAGGTGACATTTCTTGTTACGCATTTCAATGATGTCAGGATAGTGAATTTGGACATTCGAGATATTCTTTTGCAATCCATTTCTGTCTTGGTGCAGTACAAGGATCATGTTGTTGCTTTTGAGCGCAGCCAAGCTGCCTGTGTGGGTATGATGGGTTCGCTTTTAGCTTCATTTGACAATCGGTTTTGGATACCCATCTCCAACATTCTGTTACGTCTTTGTAAGGGCTCAGGCTTTGGAGCATCCAAATGCTCATCCCATGGAGAGTCCTTCTCCCCTCACTTTCAGGTGGGTGAAATTCCAGGAAGTTCTTCTGCAGATGAAGTGGAGATTGTACTTGTGAAGTGTATGTGACATGACACAATAGTTTGAGGCTTTTGTCTTACCAGCAGGAGTTGTGCTCTGTCTGCAGCGGTTGCTCAAAGAGAAATGCACAGTTGATGAGAAGCTGTTTGCCTCATTCCTGAATCGGTTGTTTAACACACTCAACTGGACCATCACAGAGTTCTCAGTTGTGATTAAGGAAATGCAGGAGCAAATTGATCGACATCAGGTATTTCCCTTGCCGCATACTAATTTCTGTACTTTCTAGGATTACTGTCGTGTTTGCATGAAAGATGCTATATGGAAGGTAGATAACAATCTGTTTTTTTCTCTATGCAGGTGCAAGATTTGCAGCAAAGAAAATGCACCATTATGTTTGAGCTATCATGCAATCTGGAAAGAATATTGGAGTTTTTCACTCAGGAGCTGCCAATGGCCTTCTTACAAGGACCTGAGATGAATCTCACCCGACTCTGTGAGCTGATTGTCTTTGTACTTAATCACACAACCTGCAGCGCTGATGCCCTTTACTTTGACAGGTATGCTAGTTGGTGTCCACACCCTAGGAGCTCATGCTCTGCTTTTTTTCTATTGGGCCACATGCTGAGAAGAGAATTGAGGAATTTGGGGGTTGACTTTGTTGAGAAATGGCTGTGGAAAAAGTAGATCATGGATGGACAGATAGTATGTACCCATCAATCCTAAATAGGGTCATGAGAGAGATGGGTTTCCTACTCTTAAATGATGGTTATTGAGTTACATTTTTGTTTGGGTATTGAATTTTTTTAATTCTAATGAAAGTTAATCATTTGACACCCAACAACAGCTGGACAGCTTTGTTCACCGGTGATCAGTTTGTGAGATTGCAGCAGTGTGAGGCAGCAAGGCCAGTCTCTGGACAAGGTGCACAGAGCCATGATATTGGCTCCTCTTGTGGGCATTGTGCTGAATTTGAGAAGTTCTATGTCTGTTCCTAATCACGGGATGACATATGACTTGGCACATGCCATTGTGAGCATGGATCGGTCTGCAGCAGTCATCTCAAATTTCCAGTACTTGACCAGCTACAGCTGGGTAAGGATAGATTCAATGGTTTGTTTCATGACAATTGTTGGAGACTTACATGTGATAGGCATCTTTGTTCTTGTGTGTGGCACAAGGGTTGAGTATGGTTTTCTTGTCTTGTTCTCTACACTTTGTGAACTGGGGTTTTTGCTTGGACTTGCAGGATGTCATCTTCAAAGGTGATCCATCTGTGAGAAGAGTAGAAGAACTCAAGGCTTTTGTGTCAAAGCTCAAAGCTGAGTGGGAAGAGGCGAAGAGGCAAGCGAGTGAGGAGGAGCTACATGAGCTTCTTACAGCAGATTTGTGCTCTGGTGCATAGCTCACTTTTTTTCTCCATTCTTCTAGTCCTTTCATTTTTGCACCCTAAACACCATGTCAATGAGGGAAATCATCAGTCTTGCAGAGCATTTAGGGATGTTTGAGATGTTTTGTTGCTGTTTGGGTTTTCATGTGCTGAAGGTACAAACACAGACCTTGTACCTCTCCAATCTCAGCAAAGGCAGAGTGCTTACTTTGGGACCCTCATTTGCTGTGGATCACATATGCATTCAGAAGTGCTTTCTTAACTTTCTGGAGACATTCCAAAAGGAGAAGTCTTTTTATGATGATTGACACACACAAGCTGTTACCATATCTCCTACCTGCTGGCTCCACCCTAATTGGGTCAATGGGTCTATGAACTAGGGGTGGTGTGCCAGAAGCCTGCTGAATGGCAGTTGGAGCCTGAGTTTCATATGCTACTCAGCAGACCAACCTCCTCAGGGAGAGTGTCTAGAATCTGTAGTATCTTAAAGGGTTTCCTGTCCTAGACTTGCCACCATATCCTTCCTGGGTGTGGCTTTTGGTAGATTATGCAGGGTGCTTGCTTGACAGTTGTTTCAAAAAGTTTTCCAGGGTAAGCACAAAACAGGATCACATTGTCAAGCTAAGTCCAATACTGGAGCAAGCCTCCACAAAAGGAAAGGCAGCCTTGTGCCATCCATCCTTTTTCCCTCCGGAAAATCTTCTAGAGTCCATTGAAAGTGAGCATGGGTTCTGTAACCACAAGGCCACAAACACCTTCTTATGGGTTGGATCCTTTTTCAGCACCGCTGCTAAAGCAATGGCAAGCAGTTTGAATTTTATCTCATTCTGGGTTCAATCTAATTGCAGATGTTTTGGGGGGAAGCTCAGCAATCAACAGGGAAGAGACATGCAGTATTTGCTATGCTTGTGAAGTGGACACGATGTTCATACCCTGTAAGCATCAGTCGTGCCAACGATGCATCTCACGGCACCTGCTCAATAATCAACGGTGCTTTTTCTGCAACTCTACAATATCTGAGCTATGCAATATGATACCAACAACCCCTTATGTGGGGGACAGTCGGTGCGCAGCAGATTCAACTGCAACTTTGACACAAAGTACTAGTGGGTATGACTTGCAACAATCCCGTTCGATCAGAATGTCAATTTCAAGGTTACAATAGCATCTGAGTTTGTTTTGATTACTCCATGTGTAACCTGTCTCCTGGGACTGTACTGGCAATGAGTATGTCCAGTATGGTTTTATGGGCTTCTGTCCATAGCTATTAGGTACTGCGAAGCCCCATGCAGTTGTATATTTGGTTGTGGTTTTGCCTTGTTACACAATTGGTATATATGTATTGTTGCATGAGCAAGGCAGGGTAACTGCCCTCAAGGGCACCACTGCCATTCATGCTCACTCACAGATTGGTCCCTCATCTCCCTTGTGCCTCTCATGCTTATTTCAACAGCTAATCTCATGCATCTTCTCACTAATGACACACCCCACAAGGGGCGACGGTTTGTTGGTTTGATACTTCTGGTGTGCATTGTGAACTACCAATGTGTCATGTTGGATTGACGGAGTAGTTTAGGGTTTAGGGTTTAGGGTTTAGTGAATGGTTTTTTTTGCCCCCGCTCATTCAAGAATGTATGGAGACTCAAATTATTGCTTTTGTTCACAACATGGTTGCCTTGAGTGCTGGAATCCACAATGTGACATAATCCCCCGCTACAAGGCAAATGTGTGCCAAGAAATAACACACTTCAATGTCAGTGTAGTTTTGGGGGTTTGCCTTTCCCGGGCCTTCACTGCTGCTCATATTATTCATTAAACATTAGAAGTCATCTGTAAACTCCCAGGATTAGGGGGATGAGAATGGTCAGTTTTGGCATGATAGGGCATCAAATGTGTAACTGGGAATGAAAATTTTGCAAAGCGAAATATCTGGGACCCAAACTAGTTTTGACATGATAGGGCACCAAATGTGTAACTGGGAATGAAAATTTTACAAAGCGAAATATCTGGGACGCAAACTAGTTTTGACATGATAGGGCATCAAATGTGTAGCTGGGAATGAAAATTTTACAAAGCGAAATATCTGGGACCCAAACTAGTTTTGACATGATAGGGCGTCAAATGTGTAACTGGGAATGAAAATTTTACAAAGCGAAATATCTGGGACCCAAACTAGTTTTGACATGATAGGGCATCAAATGTGTAACTGGGAATGAAAATTTTACAAAGCGAAATATCTGGGACCCAAACTAGTTTTTTCCATCAAAATTTTTGGTGGTAAACTGACTTTCATCTTGTCTTTCCTTTTTCACGAGTGCCTTCAACACTGCCAGTACATATATGTTTTCACTGCTCTCATGTGTGCAACTGGTATGATTACTTTTGAACCTTGTGCATTAAATGCTGAGTTTCACCATTTCACACTGTTGAGTAAAATTTCATTACTTTGTGGATGCCACTGAAAGAGGGGGTGAAAACAGGGTGATGACTTTACGATACCTCTATTGTCAGGATAAAATTGTGCAAATCTTGTGAATTTTGATACCTATAGATTCATTAAAGGGCGAAGTTCATTTTACAACTACACTCAAACTGGGGATGAAAATAGGGATTACAGGGTCAAACTAGGGCCCAAAAAGATAGGATGAATCAATAGTAAAGAAATAAATTCAAATTAAAAAGAAAAAACCCAAAGGCAAGGGTAGCACTAACCAAGGGCAAAGAAGTAAGAACTCTAGAGGCAAATTTCCAAACCTCAAAAAATGGCCCTCCACAAAAAGAACAAATAAAATGGTAAATCCAAAGATATTCTAAAATACAAAAGAGAGAGATAATTGGGGACTAATTCCAGATGTCAAGTCCAAGAGCACCAACAACAACCAGGTCTCGATCCAGATCTTGATCCAGGTCTCGAGCCAGGTCTTCTTGGGAAACATCGACAGTTGGCCAGCGCTCCCTTCCTTGCAGTCTACACGTGTTCACGTGGACATCACTTACGTGGCAAGGTGTACACGTAACAGGCCTATGAGCGTGTAAAGAGCAGAGTATGGTCTCTAAAGTGTGAACGGGGGTTTTATTGAGTCGTCTCTCTCCTTCTGCCCACCTCTGCTGAAGGCGTTTTGCGTTGTTGCATGGAGGCAGAGGAGGAGGGATGAGTGGGCGTAGTAGTGGCCGAAAAAACCAAAAGGTTTGGAGCTTCTCCTTCTCTAGATATCTCTTATAACAAGACTCAGGCAAGTGTTTGTTTCTAATGAGGAGAGAAGGCTTTCTTGCCCTTGCAGCTTGTAAAAGAAAGGACTAAATTGTTGAAGCTTTGTTCCACATGTGCAGCAGTAGTGTGGTTGGCCTCAACCTACACGTCGTTTTTTTTTGGGTTGGGTTGTGTGCTGTGCAGATCAGTGGAACTTGGGTGTGAGGAGGAGTGGGGAAAAAGTGAAATTCTCATAGAGAGTCTTCTGATAGGAGTGATCAAGACAGGATGGGATTCGTGACTACAGTGTTGGGTTTGGTGGGATTTGGGTGGGGATTCGCTCTCGGTCTGGTGCTTGGTTACTTCATTTTCATCTATTTGCAACCCAATGATGTGAAGGTGCTGCTACCCCCTCTTTCTCTCTCGCACTAGCTCCTCTACTCGTAGTCCAATTCAAGGGTTTTAGGTGAATGTAGATCAGGTGGAGGCAGTATAATGTTCTGGTCTAATTTTGTGTGGAATTTTTTCTCTTGAATTCTAGCTAGCTGCTGATGGGTGCAGAAATGAAAATGGGTTTTGACTGATTTTTCCAACAATTCTCGTCAAATTATGCAGGATCCCATCATAAAGCCGATAGCAGAATTGGATACTAAGACGTTGCAGGACCTGCTCCCAGAGATTCCTCTCTGGGTTAAGAATCCTGATTATGATCGGGTGGGTACATGACACAGTCTCAGTACAACAATTAATTCCCTTGAATTAAATTCTCTTGACAACGCTTTTTCATTCCATTCTGTTCTTGAAGTTACTGGAGTAGAGAGCCTTTTTCTCTTGACAATATTTGCCTACAATTCTGTTCTTGAATTTGGTGGAGTGGAGAACCCAATTCTCTTGACAGTAATTTTTTATTCAATTCTGTTGTTGCATTTGCTGGAGTCAAGAATCCCAGTAGGGACGGAAAAGAGAAAGGTTAAAGAAATGAGAGCGAGAAAGATGAGAGAAATGTGTGGCAGGGCGGGGCATTATTCTTGTGTCAGTATGCTGCTTCTGATTCTCAAAAAGAAAATTGCGGATAATGGGTTTTACAGGTGGATTGGTTGAACAAGTTTCTGAGAGACCTATGGCCCTACCTCGATAAGGTTTGTTACCTCACAATCTTGAATCCACACTGTTGAATGTTCTCTTGAATCCCTTCATCTCTCCCTAGCTCCTCCTCTTTAGGTTCTTCCCTTTCTTTGACAGCTTCCTGTTTCTTTTCTGTATCCCTTAAATATTTCCTCCATTGCATTCTTTGATGTCTTCCTGTTCCTTCTCTGTATCCCTTAAATGTTTCCTCCATTGCACATCTCCATTGTTTCATGTTTTTCAATGATGATCAACAGCAGCCTGGCTGAGGGTTTTACCTTTACTTCTTGGAGTTCTCACAGACACTCTTGAGACACCGTCTCAGCACATTCATTGATTAATGTCTGACAGCAGCCACTACACATTATTGGGTCATAGTCATGGATGTTGGGTTTTGGCAAATCACATAGATGAACCTGAGGAATAGGATGAGTTTGAGAGGGAAATTCCACATGGGAAGTAAGAGGATCTTGTAGTACCTAGTCACTATCATACATCATATTTTTGATGATGATCACTGGGTACCTACATGAGAGGATGACATTATTGGTCACATGAATTGTCAGTTTTGGTCAGGTTTTTCGATTCTCGAGCTTTCCCTTGATATCTTTTGTTCAATGTGATAGAAAGCTTGATCTGAAGTCTGTCGTACATTATTATAAGGTTATCTCCCTTGTTGGGCTTCTATTAGAAACATGAAGGAAATCTTGAGGATAAATATGCATGTGTGCTTAGTTTCTGGATCTGTGTCATGTCAGGCCATCTGCAAGATCATTTCAGAAACTGCACATCCGTACATGAAGGAATATGGACCCAAGTTCAAGTTGGAGTCAATTGAATTTGACTCACTTACACTTGGCACTCTTCCCCCGACTTTTTCTGGTAAGATCTTGTATTGGGTTTTCCTCATAGGGTGGTGAGCAGGAGGATTTTTTGTCTTTGTATTCTTGTTGGACTTTGCTGCCACTTTGGATTGGGTTTTTAAAGAGGGAGTTTTAAGGCACTGATATGAGATTTTAAAAAATTGTGGGTTGGGATACCAGGCATGAAAGTTTATGATACAAATGAGAACGAAATGATTCTCGAACCATCAGTAAAGTTTGCGGGGAACCCCAACATCATCATTGCTGTTAAGGCGTTTGGCCTGAAAGCAACTGTCCAGGTTTGTGCAACTACTGTTTATGTGCTTAATTGTGGAATGACCACCTTAGATTATCTATCTTTTCTTGCTATCATGTATACATTTCACATTTTAGTTTTCTTTTTAAAATGGTTTCTGTGATACCTATAATCTCCATAATTGGTGTGTTCTTCTTATAAGTGTAATGGTGGGGTATAATATTGCTGCAGTTGGTGGATGTGCAAGTATTTGCAACTGCGCGTGTCACCCTGAAACCTCTGATTCCCATTTTCCCATGCTTTTCTAAAATTGTTGTCTCGCTGATGGAGAAGGTATGAATGATTGGTTACATGTTTTGTGATAGACTGGGCTTTTGTATGTGGTGCAGGAATTGCATCTATAACAATGTCTGGAGATTTTCATCTGTTTTAATCAACTGCTGGTATTATGTTGACTACTGAGAGAATGTCAAGTTCACTGTTGTGGTCTTGGTCTTGCAGCCGCATGTGGATTTTGGACTGAATGTGTTGGGTGGGGATCTTATGGCAATTCCAGGACTATATGGTTTTGTTCAGGTTTGAAATCTCTCTTCCCTGTCCTTGGTGTTTTAGGTTAAAAAACAGATACATGAATGAAGGTAATGGGTCAGTTCAAATTTTCAGAATTGGGTTCTACATCAGATGGACAGGGATCAGTGAGCTGGTTCAATTACTTTGGAGTTGGTGGAAGGATGCTAAATGGAAAGAGCTCCTATGTAATTAGAGATCTGCTTTTGTACATATGCTGCAAATGACACTGATTGGTTAGTTATCATGGTGGATGGTTTGGTATGATGAAACTACAGGACTTCATCAAAGACCAAGTTTCTCAATTGTACATGTGGCCAAAGACACTTGAAATCCCTGTCATTGACAGTCCTAGGTGAGCTAATGGAATGCTGAATTCGTAATGTAATACTTGGCTTCCTACTTTCTCTCTGCTTCATTGTCTTGTGATTATTGCATGTTCTGTGGGTACATAAAATTTGCAATCCATCTGAAATAAACTTGATCTTCCAGGAATGTTGGTCCAGTTTCTGGAGGTGTTGTAAGTGGAAGTTTAGTTTGGCACACTTTAAAAACAAAAGTGTTTACACTTGTGGTTTGCCTACTGGAGCAGTGCACTGCAGAAGCCAGTAGGCATTTTGGAAGTGACGGTTGTCCGTGCAAAGAACTTGCTCAAGATGGATGTAATGGGAAAGGCTGACCCATTTGTGAAGTTGCAACTTGTGAATACACTCATGTCCAAGAAAACGCGCACCAAAAAGAGCACTCTAAACCCCGAATGGAATGAGACCTTCAAGCTTCTGGTGCAGGATCCCAAGTCACAATCTCTTGAGATTCAGGTTTATGACTGGGACAAGGTGAGCTAGAAAATGTTGCAAATTTTCTACTATTTAAGCCAAGCCTCCTTGTTTCACAGGGCCTACTTAGGTGCTGATTGTGTTGCAACAGATGCTCATATTCTGTATGCACCTCTGATGTGCTTTATACTACTGTGGGTTCCTATCTCCCTTCTTCTTGTTGGCCCTGTTTTGCTCATGCTTTTATCTGAGCTGATGGGAATTTCAATGTGAGGTTTGTGCAGGTTGGAGAACCTGAAAAAATGGGAATGCAGGTTGTGCCACTGCACGACTTGGTTGAGCTGGAGCCAAAGACATTGGACTTAAACTTGTTGAAAAACGTTGACCCAAATGATGAACACAACAACAAAGCTCGTGGTGTGCTTACAATAAAATTGCTGTACAAGGCTTTCAGACAGGTAGTACAGCAATGTTTGCAGTTCTAAAGATTAGTGAAGGAATGCAACTGCTTTTGAGTGCTGTCATTAAGATTGTGAATATAAAACAAGTGAAATCTTACTGTTTCAAGTGCTGTGTTCATATTATCATTCAAAGTGTTTCTGTCTGTTGATTAAACTGTCTGTAAACAGGATGAGCAAGGAGAAGAAATGATGGGTAATGAAAACAATGAAACGGGTCTTGCTCGAGATGGTAAACCTCAGGGGGGGGGCGTGTTGGAGGTTATTGTGCATTCAGCAGAAGACGTTGAGGGGAGGCATCACACAAACCCATATGCAAAAGTGTTGTTCAGAGGAGATGAGAGAAAAACCCAGGTTTGTGGATTTATATTAGATGTGACAAATTGTCAATTGGGTTCAAAAGTACTTATTGGCAACTCCATGTTAGAAGGGAGACTCCATTCTGCATTTATGATCCAACTTGATGTTGGATGTTGCTTTTTTGATTGGTGTTTTGCAGGTTATTAAGAAGAACAGGGATCCAAAATGGGATCAGTCATTTCAGTGGCAACTAGATGAACCCCCAATGGACGATCAAGTACATGTTGAAGTTATGAGCAAGAACACAGGCTTGCATGTGCACTCTAAGGTATAATATTGTATATTTTCTCTGCCCTGAGTTCACTGGATTCCCCCTCCCTTTTTCCTAGTGTGCAGTTTGTATGTGAGGAAAATTCTGGATTCTGGAGAGGCAAGAGGAACT
>Ga0209208_10009193_pt1 | contig 13031 bp, 7 predicted proteins | sample S1TSphfallax_3_FD_187694 | JGI IMG/M metagenome (GOLD analysis project Ga0209208, IMG submission 187694) | Host-associated microbial communities from peat moss isolated from Minnesota, USA - S1T2_Fd - Sphagnum fallax MG (SPAdes) (version 2) | ecosystem: Host-associated > Plants > Peat moss >...
GGATGAAATTTTCTATCATATTTGGTGAAGCTTTTGTTAGGTCAAGTAACCTAAGGTTGTGAAACTCGTTAGAACCATTTTGGAAAAATGAAGGCAAAATTTCACATTCTTTAAAAGAAATGCCTTTTAAATTTTTCACCACCTATCACATCAAACAAATTACAAACAATTGTCAACATCAATAAAAATAAATTTTCATTCTAATGCCATGTTTTTAATGAAAAAAATATTATAATTCCTTAAATAAAGTTAAAACTTATGGTTTCATTTGGAATTTTGACAAAAAATATATACCATAAAATTGAATTAGCACTTGTTGTTCAAACCTGATTATTTTGCAAAGATATATTTGGTTTCCATATAAATCGACTCATTGTAACTTTTGTTGCAATATTTTGACCCATGTCTCGTAAATGTTCATGCATATATAAGCTGCCATCTTCTGCCCATTTGATTAAAGATCTATCTTTCAAGTTTTGTAATCCAAGCATAGGGCTCGATGAACCATCTGAATTCCAATACACTCGACAAAACGTATTTTTTTTGAAACCAATGAAAAAACAAGCAATATCCAAAAACATGTCTTGATGTTCCTCATTCAAGTGGTCATAAGAAATTCTCAAAGTTTTCCAAAGCAATTCATTATCAAAGCCCCCTGTTATATTTCGCCCAGCTTTCAATTCACGCAATGCATCTTTCCATATTTCCAAATCATTAATATCACACAAATAACAACCCAATATTTCAAGGCTTAAAGGGAGGCCCCCGCAAGCTTTTATAATCTCCACAGAAATGTTTTTGAAATAATTTGTTACATGATTTGCATGTTTGAATGCATGGAACATGAAAAGTTCTTCCTCCAATAATGCCATCTCTACTTTTGCGGATTCCTTTACATGATTTTTCAATTCTTGCCAATTTCGACAATTTACAAGTATTTTGCTCTTGCAATCTACATTAGTAGTAGGCTTGTGAATAGGAAGTTGCAAGGCTCTAAGGTTGTTTGTCATATCAACATCATCCACAACCACCAAAACTTTCTTTGTTATCATACATTGCTTGATTTCATCAAGGTATTCGTCAACATCTTCATGCTCATGTAATTTTCTATCACATAAATCGTGTAAAAGTTTTTTTTGGACATCTTTGATGTGTTTTGATTTCACATCCTCCAAGAAGCTAGATTTTTCATATTGGTTGTGGAACAAATGATACACTTTTTTACTCACAGTGGTCTTCCCAATCCCACCCATTCCAACCAATGCAACAATAGATTCCTTTTGTAACAAATTGTTTATGGCCTTCGCTTTATTTTCCAATGCCACCTCATAACATGGCAAAGGTGGCATAGGTGGTGTATTTTTTTCCTGTCAAAGTTCACCAAAAAAATTAAAAATCAAATAATGGATAGTACCCTAAAAAATATGGCATGCAATTTAAGTCAAATGATGTATCGTTTACAATCAAATTACATGAACATACATAAATCCAAAAATTAAAACGAATTTTATTTACCTTCATAAAAATTTTCAAACATTCCAATAATTTGGAATAGCTTAAATGGTCCTTTGATGGTGGCTTGCAAATTGTCACGTGATTAGCATCTTCGACAGTGTAATTGTTATTGTTTGATAATCGAATAGCAGAAGCCCTTGGCACTAAAATTCCCTATACATGTGCAAAAGTTATTTTAGTTGAAACTCCTTGATGTGATTGGATTTATTTTAATATACAAGTTGTCAAATGTAATGTAATAACCAAATGATGATTGGAACAAAAACTTAAATTTTATGTTCAAACTACATAAATCAAATACATTTGTAACATAACCTCATTTACCTTGTCATAAGTGAATTTAAAATAAAACTACAAAGGTGTTTCTTTCAATTAACATTCTATACACAATGAATTTGCAATTTCTACTATGAATACATGTTGTAATGGATTTGTGGACAAAGAAAGGAAAATTTAACACCAATTTCACAACTAACGTTAGTAGTTTCAAAAGTTAAACCAACATAAATTTATGTAACATAAAAAATGTTCAACTATGGAACCTAGTTGGATAGTCAATATGTTTAGATGAAAATCTTACCCATTCATTGTCAATAGGTAATCCTTCAACAAATGCATAGATGTTGATGTTTTCACAAATGGATTTGTTAAAGTCTATTGAAAGTTGTTCCATTTGTGGGTTGAAAGATTCCATATTTTTCAAAAGATTTGATGGGGTTGTATCCTTGGCAATTTGTTGGCATTGCCACTTGAAATACTTTGATAGATCTTGGGTACCACCAGCATGTGGTACACTATAAAACACCACACCTTTAAGATTTTTCAAAAATTTCTCACAATAAATATGTGTTTTAACATCCAAATTGTTTGTTTGCTTTTGATACACATGTTTGTGCATTTCAACCACCAAACTTTTGAGGACCAAACCTCCAAAACTATAAGCGACCATTGCCACCGGTCCATCCCAAAGAGCTTCATACCTACAAAATATTTCAAAATACACCAAAAATGCATCAACAACATTTTTAATGGTAATGTACATGTACAAACAATCACATCATATATTGTATTTGGTGCAATTTGTTAATTAACACAACAACATAAGCCATAAGTCCATAACATATTTGTTTATGAGTTTTTTTTTCATTTTACATTTTCTTTTACAAATTTACCAATAAAATGTTCCAATCACATGTGGGTGAATACATTGTAACATTTAATTCCAAGTGTTAATGTATAAATAAGTTTTTAGGTGTTACATTGACAATTTAACTCAAATAGTAGAATGTAAGAAATTGGAAGTAAAATATATTTATTTTGAAATTAAATTTAGGTACAAAGTGGATTCAAATTCAATAAATTATATAGGTAATTGAATTTAGTTCAAGTGCTAAAGATAAAACTTCAAAAAGTTCTCATCACAAATTGTCACTACAACCAAATTGTACTCCCATGGCTTGATAGTATGAACATAAATTTTGTTAATAATTCATCTCAACATGAAAATTAACACCAAAGCCCCATTTTATGTTATCTTAAATGGATTTGAAAGTTCCAAAATGTTTAAGATTTGGTGTGTACAACAATAATGCTCCACATCAACAATTTATTTTAAAATGTCAAAATGCAATCAATTATCTTTAATTGAAACACACAATGAAGAATAAGATGCCCATAAATAAGGAAATTGTCACACCTTGAATTTATAACCAAGCTTTGAATGAGGTTTCGGCCAATTTCAATAACATCATTGTGGACACTTGTCACAACATTAGAATCATATGATAGTGACAAAATTTTGACATTGTAATTCAAGTCCTCTGGGATCCACATTTGTGGCCAACATATGCATTCTTCTTTCTCATCCTTGGGGCGTGTTGTCCATGTTTGCTTCCAATTGTCATTAATCCCATAAGCAATCCCATGGAAAAAAATTATGGTCATATTTGGGTTCTTTGAAGTGCAATTAGGATTTAAATCATGCACATGGTATCTCTGCAAAAGAAAAAGAAAAAGAAATGTCAACAAGATTCATCAAATAAGTCTTGAAAATAATTTGATTGTACATAAAATCAAAGAAATGCAAAATTTATGAAGTGTAAAATCACAATATTTGACAAAATACATATAGTTGATTTAAAATGCAAAGTAGAACAAGACAATAATCTGTGAATTAAACAATACCATATTCATCTTGCAACATCATGTAAATTTTGATTATATTCCCATATTTGCAATTTTTTGAAGCTTGTTAATTTTCTTTCAAAAAGTCAAGTGAGTCACGAAAGAAGATCATTTACATGCAAAGTAAGTTTCAAAATACATTTCAATAATCGACTATCATCACATAATGGTATGATGGAATATTAGCCAATAAATTTAAGGATTGATGCTAAGAATTGAAATCTTCAAATTTTGGGTTCTTAATTAATACCACCTCATTCATTTAATTCATTTTCATTTCACTACTTTTTCCACAAATTCTAGTCACCAAGGGTTTCAATTATAAGCAATTGGGAAACAGTCACAAGAATTATGTCTAAGAGATAATTATGTTGTTGGATTAAACCATTTTCGAGTTACTCTCAATCTACATTGAAAGTTGCAATCCTTACAAATTTTATATATGAATAAAGTCAATGCCAATTGACAAATTTTCCTTTCACCAATTTTACTTGTTATAGCAAAATGAATCCCAAATGTAAGTTTGTTTTGATATCACTTCATTTCATATTTGTTGATTTAAATGATGCAACAAAAAAGCAAGCAAAATCATTGGTATTCAGCAAGGAAGCTCATAAACTAATATCAAATTTCAACATGTAGCTTCGGAAAACCCAAGAAAAAGAGTTGTGCAAAACAAGTTCAATCATAAAATCAAGAAGACGTACCACATGGGTGCCTTGTCCAGAGCTTGAAGGAACATTTTCACCCAAGACCGGAGGTGTGTTGATCACATCATCGATCTGCATAACATCTCCTCTTTCTTTTGGTGGCCCTTGTGAAACATCAACACCTTTTCTATTACAGTGAGAGAATGAATTTTCCATACTTTCCACTACTCAAATTCCATTCATTAACTCTCTCCTGTATGTTTTCTCTTCCCTTTCTGCTCTCCTAAAACCTGCTAAAGTCCTTTGCCCTCTCAAAAGCATATATGTATGTTATAAAGTTCTCCATCACCAACACACATTCACAGAACGTGATCTTTCTGCTAGCTCTCTGGACATATTGATGCCTTTCCTCTTCATGATCTCCCTGAAATTTTCACACTCTTCTCTTACTCATTTCCTCGCGTCTCGTCATAAACTCTTGTTTTCACAAATCTTTCTTATTTGTTTTCTCCTCCCCTAGAACTTCCTAAAGGACTGTGCCACCACTGACGGTAGGTACACGTTTACCGATTCCGCGCGCTCTCAACCATCCATTCATCTCTGTCTTGGACACAAGTAGTTGATTTCCATCTCATAATAATTGAGGATAGAGTTGGCAATGTAGGGTTGATCGGTGAACATGTTTTATCAGTTCCGTCCAGGCTCCATTATTGTCACGATACTTGTTTTATATCCAGATGTTTCCTGTTTGCTGATTTCACCCAGTGTCAGTGTTTAGCGCTATGGCAAAGATCATGTCGGGCAAGTAATCTTTACTTGGTGACATGGGTGACTATGATTACAGTAGCTTGAGCCTTTGAGGGAGAAGGAAGCTACGTGGATGCTCATAGCAAATAAATCCAGAGTGGGAAAAAGTATATTGTAGAGAGGTAGATATGTTATACATAGGTGGGCGGCCGTGGTAAATGCAGCACCTACACTGGTACAATGTGTAAGGTACCTAATGGTCTTTTGTTGCAATGATGAGGAAAACTAGGACGAGGAAAATTGAGTTGGTGTATAAAAATGTTGGATCCAACGACTGAGACAAAGCGTGGAAATTTTGGAAGATTACTATCCTTGGTCCCACGCCCTTGTACTACATGCGTCGGTTGGGCATGGGACCGGGTTTGAAATGTGTGAATCTACCTCCTATATTATTACGAGGGTGGATGCTACCAGCTTTAGGAGCCTATTCCTGATTATTTCAACTTTGGTTGTAGGCGAATCTTGAAGGTTGGCCCCCCTACCAATTTGGAGGTAAATTTACCGATGATGTCTGGGTAGAGAGTCCTGAGAAACCCTATGACTCACTAGGGATGTAGACCATGGTTGGGCGGGTATCACAAACCCCTGCTGGGTATCATGGCGGTTTTGAAGGTTCATCATCACAATTCTCAGAAATATCAAATACCCATTTTTAAATGTATAACCCATGGTCCACAAAAACAATTTGAATTAGTCAAATAACCATCTGTTCTTCTTTGAAACCTGGCAGTTGTATTAAGGTGTTGATACATCCGCAACCGGCGGTTCTCCGGATCTGAAATGTTTCAAAAACCAAGCAGTTATTTGTAAAAATCAAATTTGCCCCGGACACTGCTGATGATATCGGTAGACACGAGTGACACGCGGGAGGGGGCAATGAAATAATGAGCGCTTGCTGGGCCTCACATCTTTACAAAAGAGAAATTTGTGGGTGTGTTGAAAAAGCAGGCGTTGTTGGTGGGCACAGCACGCAAGGCATGTTCACCTCTACGAAGTTACTGGGAATCAACTGCGGCCCAACCCATTAGTGACGCAGTCCATATTAAAATTTAGTGAGTCAGTGACCCGGTCAAAAGTTAGTGGCCCGTCCCAACACATTACTGACGCAGTCCATATTAAAAATTAGTGAGTCAGTGACCCGGTCAAAAGTTAGTAACCCGTCCCAACCCATTAGTGACGCAGTCCATATTAAAAATTAGTGAGTCAGTGACCCGGTCAAAAGTTAGTTTCAATTGCCTATTGATTTAAAACCATTTGGAGAAAGCTTGAAATTTTTTTGGGAGTCATTTCTGGCAATTGAAACCTTAAAAATACACCTTAATTAGTTCCACATTTTTCATTTTTTTAATTTCTTTTTTTGGCAACATTTCATTCATAAAAAAAGGTTGTATGTGAATATGAATTCAATGATCAAGCTAAATTATTTTTACTTTCATTTCCTTTAGTATTATTTTTACTTGTATTTTTAAGGTTATGTTCCCATTGTATTTGTTCTTTTAAAACATCATTTTGTTTCTAGCAAATCAATGCCAGATTTCACCTTTTGCTCAGAAGGTGCAACCAACATAACAAGAGGTCCAATTTGCCACACATTGCTCTTGGTTGAAGTTTAGGGAGCCAATTTGCATCTAGTTAAAAAAACATTTTTCCACCAATTTTTTGTTGTTTGGGTTTTTTTAAATTATTATTTTGATAATTTTCTTAAACTTATTGCCATTAATGTGAAATTTTTCTATCAAACATCACCCATGTTAAATTTCTTATGGGATCATTGCCACCCGTGCCACAACCCAAAAAAGGCCAAAAATGTGTAACACGTATGGGAAAATGACATATGCTTCCATTTTTTTTTACTTCTAGCTATAGTGTGGACTCTTGAGCAAGATTAATGTGGTAAGGGATTTTCATTTTCCCATGTTCTCAATGTGTGCCCACTAGATTTTGAATAAATTCATTGGTCTTAATAAATGAGGACTAGTTGGAAAGTAATGAATTCATTGGTATAAAAAATAGGGACTAATGAACTCCACCCACATTTTGTAGTAGTGCTAGGAAATAAAATGTTGTTACTAACACATTTTTTTCTCCTTTAATCCCATGATTGTCAATAGTACCATCATCTACCATTCAAAATTTGACAATAGGAAACAATAGCAAAACTTCATCCACTAGTGCACACATACTACCACTTCCACTGCTAAAGACCTTTGTTTTCAACATCAAGGAATCTCCCATGAGCAATGTATTCAAGTGACATAATGACCTCTAACATACTATGGTTAAACCCTACATCAATCTCATATGTTGGCACTAAATTGTACGTACTTAGTCTCTACCAAGCAAATGGACTACGAGGATGTTATGTTAATCTTGGATCTCAAGTTGGACATTTTTGTCTCGTGCACAAGTAATTGTGCTTCCTAACAAAGAACTTTGCACACATGCTTTTGCAACATATGCCCATTCTAGACATTTACATTTGAATGATTGGTTTAGGGTTTAACATGTGGGCAAATCCAACAAGTGGCAACCTTTACCATTTCAAGATTTCATCTACTTGAATTCATGTAACATGTATTATGTTAGCATCAAGTTTTGAATTCAACGCCTATATTGGGATTGAACATGATATACATGTCTATAGCCCAAGGGTAGCCAAGAACCAATATGTTGAACACTTGATTTTAATGGCAAATTATTGTTATTGTCATGCACCCCATACCTCTCAAGAATTTCTCTTTGCAAAAAAGGAATCATACTAATTATCTATATAAATAATGAATGTGGAATGAAAATCCTAAGATTACATCTACAACAAATCCTTGGACCATATTAGAAAAAAATTATATACACCAACCCACATATATTTATTGTTCCAAATACATTATCATAACATTCACAAGGGTTTTGATTTTATGGGGTCCATTAATGCCTACCCATTAAGTCCATCCTTAAATAACACTCATTGATTGGGTATGAAGTTCACAAACATTCTCATTCACATTCACACTCTTGTAGGCCAAAGTGACATATCTAACAAAATCAATACTATAATATTAACTACCTAGCATAATTTCAAATTACTAGGGTGCAAGCAAGGTAAAGTAAATGACTCATTGCTCTTTGTCAAAAAAAATTACATGTAGTCATGAAAATGTTTTAATGTATTAAAAGTAGAATTTTTTTCGTACAATAATTAACATGATGATGATCTTTCATTTTATGTTGAAAATGTTGAGAAACCCCATCTTGAAAGTAGAATTAAGTAAATTTAATAAATAGTTTTTATTTGCACAAAATGTTCGATCTTACAAAATGGGCTACATGTAGATGAAATATTGATTTAAAAAAAATTCAACTTAGTAAAGCCCTAAAAAATACTTAGTTATTATCAAATTATGAATGTTATCATCATAATATATCCAATTTTTAATATGAAATAGGTTTGAACACCATTTTGACCCAATTAGTTTCAAACATACTTTCAACCCACTTTTATGATACCAAAGTTGTTCAAATTTTGTATCCAACTTCCCATAAACAAAATTTAGGGCCCTATGGTTTTATATTTCTATTTTTAAAAATTGAATTTACTTTCTTATGTCCATATTAAAAACTATTCCATTTTTTTAATTGGATTTTGGGCAGACTACTTTTTTTGTCTACTTTACCTTGCTAACACCCAGTTAAAGATCCAAATTACAACTTGTCTAATACAACAATGTACTCATTTGAATATATGAATTCTTGTCAACATGAAATGGTCGCAAATGATTGATGATGCTTTGAGGTTTGGGCCATGTTGTTACCATTAAAATCCAACCCTTTGCTCCACTATACAAGGGAATGTGTATTGGGAATGGATTTTGGGTCATCAAACAAGCCCCTTCTCATAGGTACATGTAAACACATAAAACACTTGTGTACCATAGTAACATGGTGGTAGAAACTAATAAGGACTTTTTCAACACCTTTAGAACTATAATCACATCTAATAATTAATGATTACAATAGTTCACAAAATGTTCATGCAATTTTGAAAACCACAATACAAACCCATAACCATAGTCAACAAGTCACAATAAAACTGATATGTTGAATATGACAATGTATTTGGGGTAGGCGATATGTTTTTTTTTTAAAAGTCCCAACAATTCAGTTATGAAGGCATTTGAGGCACCATGAGTGCAACAACAATTCAAAATGAGAAGGGTTGCACATAAGCTTGATAGTGTGGAACTTTCAAATAGTGGTATTCTAGAAGCCTCTTCAATGTTGTCATGCTTTAATCCCAATCCTTATAGTTCTCTTCGATTATAGGCATATTGGCCTAGGTATCCTTTCCTTCCATGTTTTCAACATCATTCATTTTCATGTATATGACACCTACCTCCATTAAATCACTTGGATTAGCACAGCCAATGGCTCCATCACATCATGGTTGTTGTTCCATGTTAGTTGGGACTTGCATGGCATCATTTCTAAACATTAACTCATGTTCATTAGTTTATTTGGGAGGTTTTTCATCCACAGGTAAAGCATGATCAACATTGTTAGTGACATTACCCCATCAAAAGCCTCTTGATTTGTAAATGGCAACTACATAGCCCCATGAGTACCCATCCTTTCCAATGTCCCATGCGTAAAGTCCCCATTTGCAACTTGCACCTTATGTTGGGATTCGATGTTGTGGGCTTCTTGGGCAATTTGGTTAGCAATGACAAATACATCTTTAATTAGCCCTACCATGTCCACCTCTACATCCATGTGTGTTTGTCCACCCACATTCTCCAAAGGCATGAACACTAGACGGTTAAAATGTGCCATCCATTTTTCATCAAATGAATCACAAGGATCACCTTGCATCCATGGATGATCAAACTACCATTGATGTTCAAATTGCCAAAATGAGTTGATGACAACCTTCCATGCAACTTTCCAAATGATGCCCATGTGCAAACATGTTATTTCATGATCATCAAACATTAAAGTGCAACACATACATGGAATATTCACATGTTTAAACCTCTTTGATGGGTATATAGGGTAATTTATAAACCATTTCACCTTGGGTAGTGCTTACATGGCCATAAATGAACATGTTTCTATCCAACCCCTTTTGCATGGTTGTTGTCCAAAATCTCACAAGTGTTTTGATATTGTGGATTGTTTCAAAGGTCAAACACTTGGGCAAATCTTGCAAGGGCAATGATACCTATCCCACCTAGCAGCATGTGCATGAATTTCATCATGTTTTGAGAGTTTTCTATCATGAGCCTTTATTTGCTTGTGATTAGTGAATGGCAACTACGTAGCCATGCAAACCTCTATGATGTTAAATGGGTGGAACACTTGTTCTACACTACCAATTGGACAATGCCACATGTTTAGTCCATGTTTTAAGGTCCAAAACAATAATTTCAATGTGGGTATGCTTGCATAACCAACTCACTTAATCTAAGTTCACATACAAGACCTTATGTTCGTATGAACCCCTTATCCTATGTCTAGTGCTCCCATGCATTTCTTTTAGTTCAACACTACACAACAACAAATTATCAACAATGGGCTTAAGATGAATATCTAGTATACGATGGTCATGTACAATTATTAATCATAAATTCAAACATGGGCCACTATATTTTAATTCATACCTTACAATGTAAAGTTGCAACTTGGAGGTAGCCAACAATTTATGCATTCTTTAATTAGCATTGTTATCTTCCAAAATGTTGTTTGTTTGGTGCATCAAACTCATGTACTTCACAAGCCCCCATGTCATTCCACATTCAACATGGGTCTTCACTTCCATGTGTTCCATACAATTTTAAATTGAGTTTGAAATGTTAATCCCACATCCACCCAACAATTCACCAATCTCCAAATGAGTGGAATGAATGCATTCCACTACATGTGGTGGAGTCCATGGTTTGTCTCCACAAAAGTCCCAAAGTGGTCACATATGCTTGATGTCAAGTCATCTTATTTCTGAAGGTTTAGGACCTTTTCTATAACATGCCCTGGAACTTAGTTTGTTCACCTCCTCTCATATCACATCTACGAGACCAACCATTTGATTTGGCCCTACAACAAAACCCATGTGCAAGAACACATGTAGCCCGATTGGTATGTGTTTTTAACCGCGCACAATGGGTTTTCATTACTAAAACTAACATACTATCACCAAAGCACTTCCACCCATAAAAAAAATCCCCCTATAAACATGACATCTAATGCATCTTCATTTGCATTTCCCCCATGCTCATATTATCACCATTAATTCATAATAACACCATTTTCACATTCCTTCCCTTGAGTTAGTGTCTTTGGTATTTTGCAGTACCACTTGGGGATTTAAGTTCAAAATATACCTATTGATGATTATATATCCTCATTCATTGTTCCCCCTTGAGTTCAAGTCTCTTTTGCAATCATTTGTGCACCTATTTTGAATTCCTAAATGTTGGAATGATGGTTGGAATCTTTTGCAAACATTCATAATAATGTCACAATGCTCACAAGTGATGCAATCAAGAATTTCAATTGTATACAAATACAAATCAATGTTCAATGATGCAATCCACCAAACTTGTTTTGCTAAAGGTTTTTAGATTGATTGCTGCTTAAATTCATCATACATGCATGTTTGATATTTTTTATAATTTAAACTAAAGTGACATGGGTTTTAAAACTAATTGCACTTGTTCTTAACAATATTGCACTCCATTATGGACATCTATGTAGTAATTAAAGGACATGATATGTCAAGTCTACATCTGATTTTAAAACAGAAGACTTTCATCCTATATGGGCCAATTGAGTGTAATGTGCAACACATTAATAATGAGGTAGATGGATGTTTGGCCATGATTAGTTGGTTTTTATAGTACCTGTCAAACCATGTAGAACTCATGTGTTTGATGATAGATGTCGTCCCCCCACACAATGGACCATCAAAACATTTATCCAAAAATCACCTTTGCAAAATTGAACATTACATGGCAACAATCCAATATGTTAACACATCTTACCATCATCAACTACAAGATCCTCCAAACCCTTAGGATAACAATTTCCATTATGTTGACCATTATATAGATATAAATCAATATAATATGGTAACAACATGCAATAGTTGAAAATAAGGTGATGCAATTCATTGTGAAGTAAGATTGGACCCACTATTGAGGATGACCTTGATGATTACATGTATACTTGAACTCAAACTCATTCACACATGTAAACATTTAGTGTGTTTTGATGGGTCAATATATATACTACTACCACAAAAGGACATGACCAATATATTGCATAAGATAAGACATTCTAGGGAAAATAACCAAAATCATCCATTAAAATTAGGGGACAATTGTGTATTGTGTACAAAAAATACATCCATGTGCATTGGATACCAATAAATGTATTGACAATTGGATTGGATGCAACATTGCATACAATAATGAATTTGTATAATGATCATAGACATTTAGGCACTTGTATCCTTTTACCATAACAACACAAAACCATTTCAAATTAAACATGCCAATTATAGCCATATAAAACATTTTAAAGACATAGATTCATGAATGATGCCCACTGAAAATCCACTACATGTGCTTAAGTAGAATATTATGGAACTAGAGTGAAAATGGTTTGCCCCACTACCAAGGTGTAGTGGGTCGTGTGAGTTCCCTTCCACTTGGCCTAATTTGGGTGGATTTGCATGGTGGTTTTAGGGCAAGTATCAACAAGCCATCAAGTTGTTCCTAATTAATATTATGTTTAAAAATGTGGATGGTGAGAAAAGTAACAATTTCCATTTAATAATATATCCATGGGATATTGCCATGGACATAACATACAATATTGTCCATT
>Ga0209208_10009194_pt1 | contig 13029 bp, 10 predicted proteins | sample S1TSphfallax_3_FD_187694 | JGI IMG/M metagenome (GOLD analysis project Ga0209208, IMG submission 187694) | Host-associated microbial communities from peat moss isolated from Minnesota, USA - S1T2_Fd - Sphagnum fallax MG (SPAdes) (version 2) | ecosystem: Host-associated > Plants > Peat moss >...
GGTGTCAATCGCCAGATGCGGGCTTGATTTCGTTGATGACGGCCAGGCCCCCCACCGCGAGGATCAGGGGCAGAAGCGCGAAGATGGAGGCGGCGGCGGCCATTCCCGTGGCCGCCGCGATCAGACCGCTGATGAGGAGAGAGACCATGGCGGCGGTGAGCGAAGCGCCGCCGCCCCGTCGCCGGAACGCCGCCCGGGGAGCGGGCTTCTGCAAACGCGCCGCGATCAGGGTGTTGGCGATAGCGATTGCGCCGCAGCCGCCCACCGCCGCCACGCCGGGGAGCGGCTCCAGGACCATCAGAATCATGAGCGGCGCCGCCATGACCATAGCCACTGGGAGTATAGCCGCCGCCATTTTCGCGCGGCGAAGCGTTTGGGCCGCGGCGGGGGAACTGCCGAGCAGATCGGGTGAATCTTCGCCCGCGATCATGATCATGGCGAGGGTCAATACGGTCTGACCCACCATAAAGGTCACCGTGCCCACCCCGATGGGCACGAGCTTGGCGACGTGCTGGTCGGCGTTACGCACCAGAATCAGGGCCAGAGGCACGAGATAGACCAGCCGGAACAGAACAGTGGCGATCAGTGTGACGTCGCGGCCCAAGAGGCGAAGCTCTTTGCGGATCGTCAAGACCACGATGCCGCCCGCAAACGATGAGCTTGCGGCGTCGCGCTTTTTCGTCGGGGTGGAGGCGACGCCGGCGGCGGCGGCTGAGTCGGTGGCGAAACGTCTCCCAATAAAAAGGGTGGCGGCTGAAAAGGCGAAGGCTCCCATCATCAGCATGGCGCCCAGGGACCCTACGTCTCCCGAAAATGCGCGAATAGGCCACGCCAGGACGGTCATCGCCAGATGGCCCGCGTTCCGTGGCTCCGGCGGCTGCGCGATTACCCAGGCCTTGAGCTTGCTGAACCCCACCATGTTCGGAAGCTGGCCTGCGATAAAGAAGATCCCGCCCAGGGCCACGGCCATAATCTGCGCGGTCGCGCGGGCGCGCCTGGGCCCCAGCAGGCGAAGGAGGATGCTCGCCAGTATCAGCCCCATGGCCGTGGCGGTGAGCGCCGTGGCCGCCAGGATCGGGTAGAGCGCCAGCCACCCCGCGTGGCCCATCAGGGCGAGCGGTATCATGACGGGGGAGACGAATATGGCGAAGCCCGTGAAGACAGTCGTCGCGATGGCCAAGCACCGGACCACCATCACCTTGCCGGGATCGACGGGCGATGAGAACAGCAGGTCCAAGTCCCCGCGGGTGAAGAAGGCTTCTATGGCCGCCGCCAGGGACTGGGACAGCATCCATAAGAGGAAAACGGCCATGGCGGCGTCGCCCGCGAAGATCGTCGTCGACGTGACCGATAGGCCGATGCCGCGCAACGCGAAGCCCAATGGACCTCCGATCGCCAAGGCCGCCAGCAAGAAGAGCCCGATCAGCACGGGCGCCCGCCAGGCCGGGCCGCGCTTGTTCAGCAATCGGCGCCATGTGAGCCGGAGCTCGTGTGTGAGGAGCCAGGGGAGGGTTTGGGCGGGAAAGATCACTTGGCTGGCGCGGCGCCGTCGGAGGTGAGTTCAAGGAAGACGTCTTCAAGCGTTCCCTTACCCTCTCCCGCGCGGAGCCTGAGTTCGGCGAGATCGCCTTCGGCTAGTAATTGCCCACGCTGGATGATGCCGATCCGGTCGGCGATCCGTTCGGCGACCTCCAGAATGTGGGTGGTGATAATGACTGTGGCGCCGGCCCGCGCGCGCGCCGTCAGCACATCCTTGACCTGCCGGGCCGCGGCGGCGTCGAGGCCGGTAAGCGGCTCGTCCAGGATCAACAGGCGGGGGTCGTGGATCAGGGCGCCGGCGAGGGCGGTCTTCTGCTTCATGCCCCGGGAGAATCCCTCGCACCGCTCATGGCGCTGCTCCCAGAGGTCCAGCCATTTGAGCAGGGTCTCGGCGCCATCGCGCGCCGTTTTGGGCTCAATGCCCCACAACCCCGCGACGAATTCCAGATATTCCAGAGGGCTCAGGCGATCATAGAGCATCGGCTCATCGGGGACCCAAGCCATGATCTGCTTGGCCCCGCGCGGATCCACAAGGGCGTCGACGCCGAAGACCCTGATCGCGCCGGCGTCAGGCTTGAGGAGTCCGACGATCATCCGCAAGGTTGTGGTCTTTCCCGCCCCGTTCTTGCCCAGCAGCGCATAGATCTCACCGCCGCGGACCGTCAGGCTCAGGCGATCAACGGCGGGCTTTCCAAACGCCTTGCAAAGATCGCGGACCACCAATGCGTCGCGGAAGCCTAATGCGTCGCGGATTGTCATTTATTTACTCCCCGCGGATGAGAATACAGGCCCAGCGAAATGAGACAATGCGCGCTTGACGCCCCGCCGCGCCGGGAGGAGTCTATAAGAAAACAAACGCGCTGATATTCGGAAGGAAAATTGCCATGGCCGATGGATCCTTAACCCCCACTCTCTCTTTGCGCGGCAAGGTGTCAGAGGCCGAGTGGCAGGCTCGCGTCGATCTGGCCGCGCTATACCGTCTCGTCGCCCTCTATGGCTGGGACGATATGGTCTATACCCACATCTCCGCGCGCATCCCGGGCACGGATCATCACTTTCTGATCAATCCCTATGGCCAGTTCTTCGAGGAGATCACCGCCTCGTCCCTGGTGAAGATCGACCTTGAGGGGAACATCCTGCAGGAGACGCCTTATTTCATCAATCCGGCGGGCTTCACCATTCACTCGGCGATCCACGCCGCGCGCGATGACGCTCATTTCGTGATGCACCTGCATTCCGATCAAGGTGTCGCGGTTGCGGCCCAGGTCGAAGGGCTTCTGCCGCTCAGCCAGCACGCCCTGATCTGCCTGCCGAGACTCGCCTATCATGACTATGAAGGCATCGCGCTCAACCCAGAGGAAAAGGAGCGCCTGGTCGCCGATCTGGGCAACGCCACCATGATGCTTCTGCGCAATCACGGAACCCTTACCACGGGGGCGACGGCGGCGGAGTGCTGGGTGAATATGTTCTATCTGGAGCGGGCCTGTAAGCAGCAGGTCATGGCGCTTTCCGCGGGTCGCGAGAACCTGCGCATCGCCTCCCAGGCCAGCCAGGATGAGGTGCGCGCCCAGACCTCTCGGGGCATCGGCGGGGCTTTGGCCTGGCCGGGCGCCCTGCGTCGCCTGGATCGCGAATCCCCGGGTTATGACGCCTGAATCATAAGCCAAGCGACCCTTTCTGGCTCACCGCCGCCGAGGCTGAAATCACCGAGCGCGCGGTGCGGGCCAACGGTCCTGGCGGCCAGCACGTCAATAAGACCAGCAGCGCCGTGGAGCTGCGATTCGATGTGGCGGCGTCCGTCTCAGTGCCCGAAGATGTGAAGGCGCGGTTGCGCGCTCTCGCCGGCTCCCGGCTGACCGCCGAGGACGTCATCGTGGTCTTTGCCCAGGAGTATCGCTCCTTGATGATGAACCGGGAGGCGGGGAGGGCGCGCCTCATCGCCCTCTTTCGCCAGGCGGCTGTGCGGCCGAAGTCGCGGCGACCGACACGCCCAACCCTCGCCTCAAAGCTCAGGCGCCTGGATGGCAAGGCGAGACGCGCCGGGATTAAATCCGCCCGTGGCCGCCCGGCGCCGGAGGACTAAGGGAAACGTCATGAATCAGGCCGACTATGAATCCTTTGACGCCGTGGGTCTCGCGGCGCTGATCGCCAAGGGTGAAGTGACCTCATCAGAGGTGCTGGAGACGGCCCTGGCCCGCGCCGAGGCGGTCGATGGCAAGATCAACGCCATCACCTTTTCCATGGCGGAGGCCGCGCGGGCCGTGGCGCGCGGGACCCCGGCCGGTCCGCTGGGCGGCGTTCCCTTTTTGCTGAAGGAACTCAGCGCTCAGGCCGCCGGAACCCCCACGTCTGCCGGCTCGCGGCTCTTCAAGGATTTCAAATATGCCGCGGATAACGCCATCGTGGAGGCCTATCGCCGGGCTGGTCTCGTGATTTTCGGCAAGACCAATACGCCTGAGTTCGGCCTCGAGCCCGTCACCGAGCCTGAGTTGTTCGGTCCGAGTCGCAATCCCTGGAACGTCGATCATACCCCCGGGGGTTCCTCCGGCGGGTCGGCGGCCGCGGTGGCGGCGGGCGTCGTCCCCGCAGCCCATGCCAGCGACGGCGGCGGGTCCATCCGCATTCCGGCCTCTTGCTGTGGCCTGTTCGGCGTCAAGCCATCGCGCGGGCGGGTGTCCTTGGCGCCCGCCAATGAGGGATGGGGCGGCTTTTCAATCCAGCACGCCGTAACCCGTTCAGTGCGTGACAGCGCCGTGCTTCTCGACGCGATTTCGACTCCTCAGCCTGGCGATCCCTATTGGGCGCCGCCGCCGTCTCGCCCATTCGCAGATGAAGTCGGACAGTCTCCTGGGAAACTCAAAATCGCCTTTAGCCTTGAATCCATCGCGGGACCGGGGCTGGACCCGCAATGCGCACAGGCCGTTCGCGAGGCGGCGCGGCTTTGCGAAGACCTCGGGCACCACGTTGAGGAGGTGACTCTTGGGTGGGACTACGCGCCGGTTCAGGAGGCGGGGGGGCTCATCATCGCCGCCAATATTACGACCCTTCTTGACAACGAAGCGCGGCGAAGGGGACGGCCCATCGCCGAGGACGAGGTCGAGGATCTAACCTTTGGCATTTACCAGAGGGGCCAGAAGATCAGCGCCGTGGACTATATCAAAGCCATTCAGACCGCCCACGCGTTTGGCCGACTCGCGGCCCGCGCTTTCCTGGGGTTCGACTTATTGCTGACCTCAACCATGGGAACTCCTCCCGTGCCGATCGGCTATCTGCGGGACGGCGACCTAAGCGGCTATATGCGGCGGCTGCTAACCTTCATGCCCAACACTCAGCCCTTCAATGTCTCGGGTCAGCCCGCCATGACCGTCCCCCTCGCCCAAAGTCAGCAAGGACTGCCCATCGGCATTCAGTTTGTGGGCCAACCCGCGGGAGAAGCGGTTCTCTTCCGTCTCGCCGGCCAATTGGAGGAGGCCTCGCCCTGGGCCTCGCGCCGCCCGATGATTTGACGCCATCTCGCGCTACGTGACGGGACCCTCCGGTTGCTTTAAGAGGCGCTTCCCATAATTCAGACCGTACAGGCCCCCCCTGCGGCGTCGCGCACCGAGTTGACAGCCATTCCCATCACGACACCCCTTACCCTGGCTGCGCAGGCCTCTCTGCAAGCGGCCTTCGCCGCCGCGGAGGAGGCGGAACGCCCCTATCGACACTGGGGCGTGGCCCAAGTCTTCCCGGACGGGATGTCCGCGACCCTCCGCGCCTTGCCATTCGCCCCTCCGCGTCTCGACGGAATCTCCGGCAAGCGCGAGCTTCATAACGACCAGCGGCACTATTTTGACGCGCACAATATGGCGCGGTTCGAGGCCTGCGCGGCCGTGGCCGAGGCGTTCCAGTCGCCATCCGTGGTGACCGCCATCGCCGAGCTGACAGGCGCTGACCTTAGAGACACCTTCGTGCGACTTGAATATGCCCAGGATACCGAGGGTTTCTGGCTTGAGCCTCACACCGACCTGGGCGTGAAGCGCTTCACCATGCTGATCTATCTCGCCGAAGGGGAGGGGCAAGCCGATCTCGGCACCGACATCTACGCCGCGCCGGGTCATTGGGCCAAGCGATCAGCCTTTATCGACAACACGGCGCTTGTTTTCGTCCCCGGAGACAACACCTGGCACGGGCTAGCGCCACGCCCGATCCCGGGTATCCGTCGCTCCCTGATCATGAATTACGTCACACGTGAGTGGCGGGCCCGCGAACAGCTCGCCTATCCGGATAGCCCTGTTCTCGCCTGAATCAGGCGCCGAACGCGGGCGGCGACATGGTCCGTGGCGTTGTGGCGCGCAATGGCGATCGGGGGATCGGGTCTGCCCTCAAAGCGCCGGGCGAGGCCCTGGTCGATCAGGCGCCTGACGAATCCGCGATGGCGCGGGAAATCCAGATCGAGAAGTTCCACGGGCCGCCCGGTGGCGATAGCCTCCGAGACCATGGAGACGCTATCGGTGGTCACCACGAGCCGGTCTGCCAGGGCCAAAATGCCGCGATAGGGATTTTCGCCCTCAAGGTTCCAGACATAGACGCCCGGGTCGCCGCGAAAGGCTTCTCTCAGAAGCGCGATGACGTCCGCGGGCGTCCGCCGCGACGGGGTAATGGCGAGTCGAGTTCCCGTCTCGCAGCGTAGACGTCTCAGTCCGGCGATCAACCTCTCACCGTCGGCCAGAGTGAATGGCCGGCCGCGAAGGTCGCCGCCCACGGCCACGCCCGCCAAGGGCCGCCCCAGAGACCCGAGGCGATCACGCCAGACTCTCGCGGCCTCTTGAAGGGATCCAGGCGTAATGTCGTGCAGGGCGGTGGCGATCTTCATCACCCGCGGGCCCTCGGCAAGACTGTCATGATCCATCGCGACGATCAGATCGAATTGGTCACGATAGGCGCGCGGATCCTGGACATGCACGGTGAACGTCCGGCCAAGGCTCGCGCGCTTGATGGCCGCCGCATAGGGGACTGAGCGACGCCCGCAGGTAATCAGAATATCGGGCCAGGGCGGCGCCAGATCACCTGTAAGGCGCGCGGCCCCTCGTCCCGGAAGCCATTCCAGGAGCGTGGAGCGGGGCGCTTGTTTTTCCACCACGACATCCGCGACCGCGCGGGCCAGGCCGCGCGCTTGGGTGCGCATGCCGTCCTCGCCGGTGGTGAGTGCCCAGGCGGTGAGAGGCCCATGCGCCATCTGTGTGAAAATGCTCATCAGACGAGGGGATCCGCTGCGTGCCGGCGAGCCAGATTCTGGCAAGGTTGTCTTTCTGACCACCGCATTGTCAGATGCTCAGTGAAAACAACGTCCGGGAAACGCCTCATGCCGTCAAAAATCGCCACCGATCCACGCATTGATCCACGCATCAAGTTGATGTTCGGGGCCATGGATTTCCCACCTCTCGGCGACGTTGCTGATCGCGAGGCTATGTTGGCTGAAGCCAACACTCTCGAAGCTAAGGCGCGCGACGTATTTCTAAAGAGCTTTTTTGAATCCCTGGACACGGAGGCGAATGCGCCTTCCGCCGGCTTGGCCGTCAGCGAGGAATCGGTGGTCTCCGCGCCCGATGGCAATCGGATTAACATTCGGATCATACGTCCCCAAAGCGACGAGGTTCTGCCCTGCGTCTACTATATCCATGGCGGCGGTATGGCGTTCAGTTCGTGCTTTGACGGCCATTACCGGGTTTGGGGACGCACCTTGGCGGCTCAGGGCGTGGTTGTGGCCATGGTTGATTTCCGCAACGCGATTACTGCGTCGTCCGTTCCGGAGGTGGCGCCGTATCCGGCGGGTCTCAATGACTGCATTTCGGGCTTTCGATGGCTGCGCGAACAAGCCGTCGCCCTCAAGATAGATCCGGCGCGGATCGTCATCGCCGGAGAAAGCGGCGGCGGGAACCTGACCCTCGCCTGCGGACTGAAGTTGCTGAAGGAAGGCGACCTGGATGGCGTCAAGGGCCTCTACGCCCTGTGCCCCTATATCGCGGGCGCATGGCCAGCCGCTGATTGTCCGTCCTCCATTGAGAACAATGGCATCCTCCTGGACCTGCACAACAACCGCGCCGCGGTGGGATATGGTATCGAGGCCTTCGAGGCGCGGGATCCCCTGGCTTGGCCGAGCTTCGCCACGGAGGATAATGTGCGCGGCCTGCCGCCGGTGATGATCAGCGTCAATGAGTGCGACCCCTTGTGCGATGAAGGGATCAATTTCTACCGTCTGCTCGTCCGGGCGGGTGTCTCGGCCCGGTGCCGTCAGGTGATGGGGACAATCCACGGCACCGAGGTCATCGCGCCCGTGTGCCCGGATATCAGCCGCGACACTGCGGCGGACATCGCGCATTTCGCGAGAGATTGAAGGCGCCGGGCCGCGGGCGATTTCGAGCCCTGCCCCATAGCAAAGGGCCGCCCCCTCGCGGGGACGGCCCTTCCATCGTCGTGACCGCGGCGGCCTTAAGGAAGAATGCTCCTATCGGCCCGCGACCTTGTCCTTAAAGCGTGCGAGACGCTGTCAGGCGTGAGCCTCCGCGTTCAGGCTCCAGGTCGCTTGTGACCGCGGTTGGAGACAATGAGACACTGGACCACCTCCTTTCAGCTGTTGAGCAGGGAATCGGATTATTAGCTGGCTTGCGCCCAAGCGCAAATCCGACCGTGAGCATTGGGTCCCTGGCGCAATCAACCCGCCCCGAAATCACGCCATATCCCTTCCGGCGTGGCTTGACACAGCCCACGGTTGAGGGCACTCGCGCCGTGCGTTCACCCGGCGCGTCGCGCTCCGGGATGGGCGTTTTTTCGATGGAACCCCCAACCCAATGCCAAGCGACAGTCCTGGTCCAAATAGCGGGCCGCTAGGGATGTCTCGGCGAGCCTGAGGGCGTAATCCTTAGCTTAAGGATGGGCCCTTCCTAAGGCTTGGTCCGTGACGCCCGAGGCGGCGTTCACGAGGCGAGCCCATGGTCTTCCTCTCCTCCGACCGGCTGAACGCCGGTTTGATCGCGAGATTTGCGCGTCGCGAACTCGCGCCCAATCGATTCGACCTGATCGCCATGGCGTTGATCGGGGGTTTTGCCGTGCTCGTCGTCCACGGGGCGCGGCAGATGAACCTGCCTGTCAGCGCTCTCAGCACAACCCCGATCAGCCTCGACCTGGCCCGGCTGCCGGAATACGCCCTACGATCGACCCTGCGCATGTTCGCGGCGATCACCCTGTCTCTCCTGTTTACGTTCGGCGTCGCCACTCTGGCTGCCAAGAGCCGCAAGGCCGAGCTGGTGATCATCCCCATGCTCGATATCGCCCAGTCGATACCGATCATTTCGTTCCTCGCCTTCACCATGACCTTCTTCGTCGGGCTCTTCCCTGGCAGCCAGCTTGGGGTGGAATGCGCGGCCATATTTCTGGTCTTCACATCTCAGGCCTGGAACATGGCCTTCAGTTTCTATCAGTCCCTGCGCACGCTCCCCGGCGACCTCGCCGAGGTGACCCAGCAGTTCGGTCTCTCGCCCTGGCAGAAATTCATCAAGCTGGAGCTGCCCTTCGCGACCCCGGCCCTGATCTGGAACACCATGATGTCCATGTCGGGCGGCTGGTTCTTCGTGGTGGCCTCCGAGGCCTTCACCGTCGGCAAGACGCAATACATGCTGCCGGGGATCGGCTCCTGGCTCGCTGTCGCCATAGACCGGATGGATCTAAGAGCGGTGGCTTGGGCGGTCGGGGCCATGGCCGTCATCATCGTGGCATATGATCAACTTCTCTTCCGGCCTATTGTCGCCTGGGCGGATAAGTTCCGATTCGAACAGACGGCTTCGGCCGAGGAGCCGGAATCGTGGTTCCTCGACCTCCTGCGCCGCACCCGACTGGCGGGACGCTTGCTGAAGCCCCTATCCAGGCTTGGAAGGCTTATCACGCGGTCACCCCGGCGGCGGCAGACGGCGCCAACGCCCGTTAGCCCGCGACTTGCCCAGTGGATCAACGGGGTGTGGACTGTTGTCACATCGGCTGCGGTGGTCGGGGCGGTTTGGGCCATCGCCCGCTATCTCTTTCTGCATCTAGATCTCGCGGATTTGCTTACGGCGGTAGGCGATGGCTTTCTAACGTTTACTCGGGTCGCGATCCTGATTGTTGTCGCCAGCCTGATATGGGTGCCGATTGGCGTCTGGATCGGGCTTCGACCCACCTGGTCGCGGCGGGTTCAGGCCTTGGTCCAGTTCCTGGCCGCTTTCCCAGCCAATGTGATCTTTCCCTTTGCCGTCATGGGCATCGTCGCCTGGCGCCTCGATCCCAACATATGGCTCTCGCCCCTGATCATATTGGGCACCCAGTGGTACATCCTGTTCAATGTCGTCGCAGGGGCGAGCGCGCTCCCCAATGATCTCAAGGAGGCGGCCGGTATCTTCCACCTGCGCGCTTGGCAGAGGTGGCGTGATTTCATCCTGCCCGGCATCATGCCCTATTATGTGACCGGCGCGCTCACGGCCTCCGGCGGCTCCTGGAACGCCAGCGTCGTGGCCGAGGCGGTGAGTTGGGGCCACACGACGGAAGTCGCCAAGGGGCTTGGTTCATTCATCGCCGAGGCCACGGCCGCTGGAAATATCCCCAAAGTCGCTCTGGGGGCGACGGTCATGAGCATCTTCGTGATCGCGCTCAATCGGTCGCTCTGGCGGCCCCTGTTCAACTATGCCGAGAAGAATTTTCGCCTGACCTGATCCGCGCACTCCGCGCCAAATCCCTGGAGGCCCACATGACCCTTACCCTGGAAAAGACCGAGCAGGCCCTCGCTCCTCTGGTCGAGGTGAAGGACCTCAAGCATGTCTATGGCGGCGGCAAGGGTGGGCCGGGTCTGGTTGTCCTTGAGGATGTGAATCTAACCCTGAAAGCCGATGAGATCGTTGGCCTTCTGGGCCGCTCTGGCTCGGGAAAATCCACCCTTCTGCGATCCATCGCGGGGCTGATCACCCCAACGGCGGGCACTGTGTCCGTGAGCGATGTTCCCGGCGACGACGCCGCGCATGGCGTCGCCATGGTCTTCCAGAGTTTCGCTCTCTTCCCCTGGCTTACCGTGCAGAAGAATGTGGAGGTGGGACTGGAGGCCCAAGGCGTGCCGGCTGATATCCGGCGCAAGCGGACCCTCGCGGCCATCGACCTGATCGGCCTGGACGGCTTCGAGAACGCCTATCCGAAGGAACTGTCCGGCGGCATGCGTCAGCGCGTTGGGCTAGCCCGCGCTCTTGTAGTCCAGCCATCGGTCCTTCTCATGGACGAGCCCTTTTCAGCCCTCGACGTTCTGACGGCGGAAACCCTCCGTACCGATCTGCTCGATCTTTGGTCCGAAGGTCGCATGCCGATCCGCTCGATCCTGCTGGTCACCCATAATATCGAGGAGGCTGTGCTGATGTGCGACCGCATCCTCGTCTTTTCCAGCAATCCGGGGCGGGTTATCGCCGAAATCAAGGTCGATCTTCCTCAGCCCCGCAAGCGGCTGGATCCCGCCTTTCGCGCCCTTGTGGACGATATCTATGCGCGCATGACCGCCAAGCCCAAGGCGCCGGCCCGCGAAGGCCATTTCCCGGGAACGGGCCTGGGCATGGCCCTGACCCACATTTCCACCAATACCCTCAACGGCATGATCGAGACGCTTACGGGCGGCCCCTATAATGGCTCGGCCGACCTCGCCGATCTGGCACGGGAGCTTCAGATGGAGGCGGACGAACTCCTCCCCATCGCGGAAACCTTGCAGCTCATGCGGTTTGCGGAGCTGGCCGGGCGGACCTTGCGCCTGACGGCGCCGGGTAGGCGCTACGACTCCTTCGACGTGGACCAGCGCAAGCAGATGTTCGCCCAGCACCTGCTGGCCTATGTGCCTCTTGCCGCGCATATCCGCCGGGTGCTGGATGATCGCGCCTCGCACCAAGCGCCCGCGTCCCGCTTCCGTGACGAGTTGGAGGATTTCATGTCGGAGGCCTATGCGGAGGAGACGATGGACGCCATCATCTCCTGGGGCCGATACGGCGAGATCTTCGCCTATCATGAGGATGATGACCGCTTCAGCCTCGACGACCCGGCCTGAAGTTCGCCCGCTTGCAAGGGATCTGAAACACGATGGCCAAGGACGCTCTCGCGCCCCCGCCGCCGACCGCTGAAGCGGCGCAAACCCAAGGCGCAGCGCCCCTGGCGGCGCTCTCGGCCCTGGGTGTCGTCTTCGGTGATCTGGGGACCAGCCCGCTCTACACGCTGCAGACCATCGTGACGGCCGTGGGCGGGCATTTCACGTCCCAGTCCGCCCTGGGCATCTTCTCCCTGATAATCTGGACCCTGATCATCACGGTCTCCGTGAAATACTGCCTCTTCGTGATGCGCGCCGACAATGAGGGGGAGGGGGGTATCCTGGCCCTTATGTCCCTGGTGGGCGCCGATTCCTTGAGGGGCCGCACGCTTATCTTCACGGCCATGGGGCTACTGGGCGCGGGCCTGATCTATGGCGATGGCGTGATTACGCCGGCCATCTCGGTGCTTAGCGCGCTTGAGGGCGTCAATGTTATTACCACCCAGTTCAAGCCATTCATCATGCCGGCGGCGGTGGTAATACTCGCCGTTCTGTTTGGTGCGCAGCGCTTTGGCACGGCCAAGATCGGCGCCGCGTTTGGCCCGATCATGCTGATCTGGTTCATTGTTATCGCGGCCTTGGGCGTCAGCGGCATCGTGATGGAGCCCGAGGTCCTAACGGCGATAAATCCGCTTCTCGGCTTGACCTATCTGGCCCACAGCGGGGCGATTGGTCCCCTTATTCTGGGCGGTGTTTTCCTCTGTATCACGGGCGCTGAGGCGCTCTATGCGGATATGGGCCACTTCGGCGCCGGCCCTATTCGGCTCTCCTGGTATGGCCTCGTGCTTCCCGCTCTTCTTCTGAGTTATGCCGGGCAGACGGCTCTTCTTATTCGTAAGGGCTCGATCTCAGGCAATCCCTTCTTCGAACTCGCGCCGCATTGGTCCATCTATCCCCTGGTTGCGCTCTCGACCGTCGCCACGATAATTGCCAGCCAGGCCATTATCACCGGCTCTTTTTCCATGACCCGTCAGGCCATGCAGCTGGGCTGGCTGCCCGGGGTTCATATCCGCCAGACGTCGGACCGGATCTACGGCCAGATCTATGTGCCGGTCGTGAACTGGCTGATGATGATCGCAACCCTGGCCATTACGGTTATTTTCCGAAGTTCGGATCGCCTGGCCGGCGCTTATGGCGCCGCGGTCTCCACCACCATGCTGATGACGACATTCCTCTTGTTCGCCGCGATGCGGAAGGACTGGAAGTGGCCCCTGCCGGTGGTCCTTGCCATCAGCGGGCTGTTTCTCATCGTCGATACGGCCTTCTTCGGCGCCAATCTGATGAAGATATTGGACGGCGGGTGGTTGCCCCTCACAGTGGGCGTGTTGATCTTCGCACTGATGATGACATGGCGATCCGGCATCGACGCGGTG
>Ga0209208_10009196_pt1 | contig 13028 bp, 7 predicted proteins | sample S1TSphfallax_3_FD_187694 | JGI IMG/M metagenome (GOLD analysis project Ga0209208, IMG submission 187694) | Host-associated microbial communities from peat moss isolated from Minnesota, USA - S1T2_Fd - Sphagnum fallax MG (SPAdes) (version 2) | ecosystem: Host-associated > Plants > Peat moss >...
TTTCATAAGCATGACGGAAAATCTCCAGGGCTGAATTAGATTGGCTCAAAGAATTGCCAGATGCGGTCTGACTTATTAATCCAAAACAAGCTAGAAATAGGGTTGAAAACCAAACTAACTTCTTGATCTGTTCCTTGAATCGATATCTCATAAAATGGTCCTTAAATCTCAACTAAATTAAGTATACTCATGGGGAGTTGGGATTTAGAGGGAGAAAGAAGTAATTTTGTCCTTAAAAACAGAATTTACGGTATATTTAAATACCTTGCGGAGAAAAATCTAGAGGATTTTTTTATTGGACTTTGGACAAACGCAAATAGTGAGCATGAAATGAAAAAACAGGCACCAAAGATCGCCGACAGTGATTTAAGTCAACCTGAGTTACTAAGTAACCGAGCAGAAATATTTACAAACTAATATCTAGTCTGATCTAGACTGGATAAAGGATTCCAGCAAGCGAGTTTGTGTAATTAATTCTGCTCAAGTACTTAACTTTTCCCGTGATCTTTTCGTTGTGGAGGTTTTGAGGCAGGGGCTAGAGGGAGTGATTGATTTGTCTTCCCCTCATCTAAAATCCTTCGTTTTTATGGCATTTGGGGAGAAAATCGTGGGGTTAATGGGGGAACCAACCTCCGAAACCACGATTTTTGGTGCTGTGTGGCATCTAGATTCGCAATAGGAGAGTTTTTCAGCAGACCCTAAATAGGTACTACTCAACTTCCTAGAGCGCCGGTCCACTAATATATGTTGACAAAAATAAAGGTATGTGTGTTAGGATGAAATGCCTATTTTGGGTAAAATATTGGGGTCTGGTTTTTAGCGATCGCACCCAAATGGAATACTAAAATTCCCGATTTTAACAACACCCATATCTTGCGTTTTAGGTCAAGCACTTCTACTGGACCGGTGTTCTAGTACTTATTAAATAGGTAAAGTACCAGCGCTCTAAATATTGACAAATACCATATTTTATGGTCCTACTTCACGGAATAGCGTCAAGAGCTGCTTTATATTGCTTGAGCTTTCGAGCGGTGGAACAATGGGGATGTTTGGCATCAAAGGAAAGTGGTGGTTACTTCTTTTTGGGACTTCTGGGATGTTTGCGAAAAGATTTAAGATGTACTTTGGTTGCTAGATGTTGGAGAACCTCTACCATCTGAATGTCGGTAAAATCCTCAAAGCATTGCCAATGAACCGGAGGAATCGCAATCATCATGCCCCGATAGATGCCGTGAATATCATCTACCAAGTAAAAATCTGATAGTCCGGCTTCGATTTTGTCTACCCCATGTACACTGCCAAGGACAGCCAATTTTGGATTTTGGATTTTGTAAAGCAGCCCGCAGAACAGGGGGTTTCCCCCATGAGTGACTGCTGAACCCGTAGGGGATTGGGGATGAACCAATTTTAGACCCCATTAGTCTGGTAAATGGTCTGGTAAATTTATTTGCAGTCTTTAAGCAGATTTACTTTGTCCTCAAAAACAAAGGATACTTGAAACCATATGAAGTGTTAAATGGACAATTATTAATACCTTTGTCAATATATATTACTTGACCGGCGCTCTAGGATCTTTAATGTCTACAAAGTGTTGAACCAAACTTTTTTGAATTGCACCTATTTCCCGTATTTCCTGGATTTTTGGTTTCCACTGAGAGTTTTGTTTGGTAGCAGTTAATGTTGATTCAAAACCTTGAGACATTTGGATTCCCTTGAAGATTTGAGTTTAATGGTATAGTTGTTTTTTTCCGATCATCATACTCCAAATGCTTTTGTCAAGTATATTTTATACCCAATTTGAGATGCTTATACTCAGCATATTTAACATTTTATTAAATTACAAAATTAGATGCGCTTACCCTGTTAGATAATGCCAGATATCAAAAGTGTAAAAAGGATAAGTGTCAGAGACCCACGGAAGCAGCCGTAAAGCTCCGAAAAAGCTTGAATCTGACCCAACTCACAGTACCTCGCGTACTATCGTTTAAGGCAAGAGTTAAAGACCTACCAAGGGTTTGCCTTGCTATTCCTTGCTCCAGAACCAGACGATTAAACATCTGTAAAGGGTTAAGGAAGTGTCGAATGGAACAGTACCGACTCATAACATTGTCACAGCTAACATTACCCGAAAGGAGTTACTTGGTGAAACGCCACGGCGATGAAAGTCGCTGAGTCGTTTCCCTCTCTTTCTCTGAAGCCTCTGAGTTTCCCACTTACCGAGTTTTCTTATGAACAAACAACCTAACCCAGAGAGAATCTTGCAAACAGGAATGGCCTTTTGGTCCTCAAAGACGCTGTTAAGTGCCGTTGAGATGGGCCTGTTTACTGAACTAGCGCGTGGTGCCCAATCCTTCACCGCGCTGAGCAGTAACCTGGCACTGCACCCGCGCTCGGCGCGGGACTTCCTCGATGCACTAGTAGCGCTCGGTTTCCTAGAACGCACAGGAGATTGCTACTCGAATACCATTGAGACAGATCTCTTCCTTGATCGAACAAAGCCGTCCTACATAGGAGGGATACTCGAAATGGCAAACCATCGCTTGTACCCCTTCTGGAGCCACCTCACTGAGGGCCTCCGCACTGGGGACCCGCAAAACGAAATTAAGACGGGCGATCCCGGGCTGTTTGAAACCCTCTATGCTGACCCAGCCCTCTTGAAAGAGTTTCTCGCGGCGATGACCGGGTTGAGCCGTGGTGCTAATCTAGCCATCGCTAAAACCTTCCCTTGGCAAGATTACCGCACGTTCGTAGATGTGGGCACGGCGCAAGGTGACCTGGCAGCCCAGATCGCCAAAGCAAACACACATTTGCATGGTATCGGGTTCGACTTACCGGAGGTAGCCCCCATCTTTGAGGAGTACATCACCGCAGTTGGTGTGGAAGACCGACTGACGTTTGTGCCCGGTGACTTTTTCAAGGATGATCTTCCCAAAGCCGACGTGGTACTAATGGGACACATCTTGCACGACTGGGATCTGCCGACGAAGAAAATGCTAATTGCAAAGGCATTCGATGCCGTCCCAACTGGTGGGTCCCTCATTGTATATGAAGCGATTATTGATGACGATCGCTCAAAGAATGCCTTTGGGCTGATGATGAGCCTAAATATGTTAATTGAGACACCGGGTGGATTTGATTATACAGGTGCTGACTGCTCAGAATGGATGAGAGAAGCTGGTTTTTCGCGGATTCAAGTTCAACAGCTAGTTGAACCAGACTCAATGGTAATTGGAATCAAGTAGCGACAGTGATAGGACTTACGCATTGACAGGAAACACCAAATAGGTTTTTTGATCGGGCAGTGTGGCGTTAGCCATTAATTTTTGAGCGTTCGCGAAGCGTCTCGTAAGAGATTGCCAAGACAGCGGTTATGCCAACGCATTTATAAGTAATCGGACAAAATTAATTACACAAAAATCTGGGCTGAAACCCTTGACTAGTAAAGAATTAGTCAATAACTAATATGTAATTAATTCTGTTCAGTTACTTATAGACTTCATCTCCAAAAGCCTGGAGATATACAATGGTTAATTTGTACAGTGCGTAGATCCTAACTCAGCAATTCTCAATTTAAGAATTAACAAGGGTTTGAGTAGTAATAGTCAAAACAAGTAGAAAATAGATTGTCCATGGTAAATTTATTTGCAGTCTTTAAGCAGATTTACTTTGTCCTCAAAAACAAAGGATACTTGAAACCATATGCCAATTTTAGATTTTAGATTTTGGATTGAGAGTAGAGGAGAAAAAACTCACACCCAACACTTAGTCTATAATTCGTCAATCCCCAATCTAAAATTGCTTGCTTCACTCTGTAGGATTCCGAACCTACTCAGTGTGGTCAGATTGGGAGTCACTGGTCTCCTCAAGTGTGGGACGGCAAAAATAAATTTGGAACGGTTTTGCCTCATTCCAGCGATCGCAACATTCATGAAGAATTATGAACTCTCCTTGGAGCAATGATCCCAATTTCATGAAACTCTAAATTGAGAATTGCTGAGGGTGGGGCTTTCACTCACATCTTTTAGAGCAGTTGTGCTTCTTAAAGAGGTTTTCTTTAATGCACTCTAGTCCATGTATTTACTTGGAAACGAATCGCACCTAATCTAAAATCCGGTTCTTCAGTACAGTGTACGGAGTTTTTTTCAAGAATCAAGTAGGATTCCTATACTACAATGGCCGATGTATTCCAACACCTTGCCATATAATGTCGGAGCTAAACAATCAACCCTATTTAGGACAAGGGTGGGCTTTTCCACTGCGGATGAATGTTCAGGGCAGTTTCCAACTCAGTACCCAGGTTCAGAGTATCGAGGAATCTATCCCGATTATTTTACGTACTCAACTGGGAGAACGGGTCTACAGACCGGATTTTGGCTCGCGGTTGGCGGAGTTGATTTTTGCCCCAATGAATACTCAGACCCTACTTTTGACAAGGTTGTATACCCAAGAAGCTCTGGTGAAGTGGGAACCAAGAATGGTGATAGATGCCATTCGGACGGAAGCTGATCCGATACGCGATCGCATTGATATTATCATTGAGTATCACCCCCGGGATAGCCATGAACAGCGGAGCTTAGTCTACCCCTTTTATCTCCAACCCCCTAGTTAGACAAGTTTGTATTTAAATTGACTATGGAATTTGATTTTTTACCGAAACTACCTAAATCTGATTTAGACGATCGCTCCTTCAAGGATCTAGTAGATGAGTGTATTCTCCGCATCCCCCGTTACTGTCCAGAGTGGACAAACTACAATCCGGGGGACCCGGGAATTACCTTAGTTGAACTATTTGCCTGGTTAACAGACCAAATGATGATGCGCTTTAACCAGGTGCCTCGGCGGAATTTTGTTGTGTTTCTAGAAATGTTGGGTGTGCGGTTACAAGGGGCAGCACCAGCCCAAACGGAACTCACCTTTTACCTTAGTACATCCTTACCCCATACCTACAGCATTCCTTCAGGTACAGAGGTGGCAACGGTACGCACCCAGGGGCAAGAAGCAATTGTTTTTAGTACCGACGAACCCCTAATCATCGGTAAACCGCAGATTGATCAATTTCTCACAGCTAGGATCAATGAGAAACAACCCCAGGTACTGCGCGATCGCCTAACCAATGCTTGGACCCAGGAAGATGATGGTAGCTGGGGGGGACGGGCACAGTCAATATTTGAAGAACAACCCCAGCCAGGAAATTGCTTTTATTTGGTATTTGCCCCCGAACCCCAGATTAGTGGGAATGTCCTAGCGATTAAATTGCAGGGAGAGGCTGCTACCTCCACTGGCATCAACCCCGATGACCCCCCTCGATCTTGGGAAGCTTGGAACGGTGAGGACTGGCAACCGGTTCTGCTCCAAGATGGGGACGATGGGAGTCGGGGGTTCAGTTTTAGTGAATTTGGGCTATCGCGTAACACAATAGCTGAAGCTGATGTCCTGCTGCATCTACCCCAGCAGTGGCCTGTCACCTACTTTGCCACCTATCAAGGGCGCTGGTTACGCTGTGTGCATACAGAAGTCAAATATACACAGCAGGCATATAGTCGCTCCCCCCAACTTTTGGGGATTGGGGTCCGGTCCATCGGTGGTACAGTCAATGCTAGCCAGTGTACCTTAGTGGTGGACGAACAGCTAGGGAAAAGTGATGGCACACCCGGTCAGAAATTTCAACTGCAAAATACCTCCATCCTCAGCCGCAGAGATGGAGAACATATCCTCGTACTACCCCCTGGGGGACTACCGGAAATCTGGCAAGAAGTCCAAGATTTTGCCGACTCCACCGCTAGCGATCGCCATTACACCATAGATTCCGTCACCGGAGAAGTGCAATTTGGTCCCCTAATTCGGGAGGCAGCCCAATTACAAGAGTCTACCCAGCTCACAGCCCGAGTCCAAATCGGTGGACAAAGTCCCCAACAGTTAGGGGAGCTGCAACGGCTAGAACGGCAATACGGAGCTATCCCTGCCAAAGGGGCATTCATTCGGATGGTGGCATATCGGACCGGGGGAGGGCAAAAGGGTAACGTCAGCCGTGACACCTTGCAAATTCCCAAAACTGCTATTCCCTACGTTGACAAAGTTACCAACCACATCCCCGCTCGTAACGGTGCCGATGCCGAAACCTTAGAAGAGGCAGTCATGCGAGTCCCCCGATTGCTGCGGACACGCGATCGGGCTGTCACCCCGGAGGACTTTGAAACCCTAGCTGTGCAAGGAGGGAGAGGATCTGTAGCCCGTGCTTACTGTCCACCTAACTTGAATCAGGAAGCCAACAGAGGCATAGTAGACCTCTTAATAGTGCCCCAAGCCAACATCGAGAGCATCCACCAGGGAGAAGGCATCAACCCCGATCAATTCCACCTCACCGACACCCTGAAAACCCAAGTTCTTGCCTATTTAGATGAACGCCGTCTATTGGGGGTACAGGTGCGACTACAGGAACCAGAATATGTGGGGGTTGCCGTCCAAGCAGAAGTGGGTCTAGATCCGGCATACAATAACATCCAAGCCCAGCAAGCCATACTTCGGAGCTTACAGATTGGGTTGTACCGCTTCCTCAACCCCCTAACAGGGGGACTAGATGGGAATGGTTGGCCCTTTGGCACCAGTGTCTACCCCTCAGATATTGTCAACCTCTTGCAAAAAACCGCAGGGGTGCGTTATCTAGGAGCCATCCTCCTATTTGAGCTACATAAACAAGGTTCCACCTGGACACGCTCCCTCACCCCAACGGGGATTGTGAATCCTGGTGCCTTGGGATTGATTTGCTCTTGGGCAGATAGTCAATTGCGTTCGAGTCATGCTATCAGTCTGATTTAGGTGTAGTCTATTTGTCCTCGGGGATTGGGGGGATCTGGTTGTGCGATCGGCTATTTGAGGTAAAATTAGACATAGTTTTGTGAGATATTTCTCCCCCATATTTTTCTGTAGTAAGACATGGACAGAGGCGATCGCTCACCATCACCCTCCTACCCCATTTGAGTTTTACAGCTAGCATTGTTTGCCACATGGCATCACCCAAAGGTACCTAACCAAATTGAGTGATATCAAATAACCACCTATCATCTACAAGTCCTTCTAGACGTCGATTGAGTTGGGGGAGGAAATGTTCTGGCTCGTTTAACCTTTGCTGGACAAACCAAGTCTGCAGTGCTTCCGATATCTCAACTCCTTGATTAGATGCGGCTATTGATATCAATTTGATACTAAGCTGTTGGAGTTCTGCTAACTGGGGATGACCTTCACCGCGTTGGTTACAGAAAAATAAAGCTGTTGCACCGAGTAACGCTTCTAGCTCATCACCTTGGGGGACTCCATTGAACAAGGCACGGATTATATGAATAGTATCTGGTAAAGGTGTCTGAATCCTCAGGGAGAGCCACAGAGCTTGAGCCAGATAAACTAAACTGTTGGTTTCATCTGTTACCCCTAAGTTACCCAGCACCGTCACCAAATCAAGATATGCCCGAGATTGGGCAAGTGCCGCAGCTGCTTGTAAATAGAGGTCTAACTCTCTTGCTCTATCTCCGGTTTTTCCAGCAACAGAAGCCATGTTGTTCAGGGTGGCTGCTTTACCTTTGACATCACCGATTTGCTCACTGATTGCCAAAGATTGCTCCCACAGAGCGATCGCCCTGGGGATGTCCCCTTGGTTGGCGATTCTCAGAGCCATGTTGTTCAGGGTGGCTGCTTTACCCTGGACATCACCAATTTGCTCATATATTGCCAAAGATTGCTCCCACAGAGCGATCGCCCTGGGGATGTCCCCTTGGTTGGCGATTTTGTTCAGGGTGGCTGCTTTACCTTTGACATCACCGATTTGCTCATATATTGCCAAAGATTGCTCCCACAGAGCGATCGCCCTGGGGATGTCCCCTTGGTTGGCGATTCTCAGAGCCATGTTGTTCAGTGTTGTAGCTTTCCCTTTGACATCACCGATTTGCTCTTTGATTGCCAAAGATTGCTCCCAGAGAGCGATCGCCCTGGGGATGTCCCCTTGGTTGGCGATTCTCAGAGCCATGTTGTTCAGGGTGGTAGCTTTCCCCTGGACATCACCGATTTGCTCACTGATTGCCAAAGATTGCTCCCAGAGAGCCATGGCTCTGGGGATGTCCCCTTGGTTGGCGATTCTCAGAGCCATGTTGCCCAAGGTGACAGCTTTACCTTTGACATCACCGATTTGCTCACTGATTGCCAAATCTTGCTCCCAGAGAGCCATGGCTCTGGGGATGTCCCCTTGGTCGGCGATTATCTGTGCCATGTTGTTCAGGGTAGTAGCTTTCCCTTGGACATCACCGATTTGCTCATATATTGCCAAAGATTGCTCCCACAGAGCGATCGCCCTGGGGATGTCCCCTTGGTTGGCGATTACCCCTGCCATGTTGTTCAGGGTAGTAGCTTTCCCTTGGACATCACCGATTTGCTCTTGGATTGCCAAAGATTGCTCCCACAGAGCGATCGCCCTGGGGATGTCCCCTTGGTTGGCGATTACCCCTGCCATGTTGTTCAGGGTGGCTGCTTTTTCTTTTAAATCCCCTTCTGGACAACGGTCTAGGGCTTGCTGATAATGGTCTACAGCTTCTGACACCAAACCTAAAACTGCTTCCGCACGGCCAATGGTGCCGAATATCCTGTAGTCTCGGTAAGCCTTGAGGATTTCCCGACCTAGATCCAACGCTTCCACAAAGCGGGAATTATTCACCCAACGGTTTACAATTCTATCCCCAACGCTAACGGTAATTTCTGCCGCATCTGCCAACAACCCTAACCGGACAATTTCTAGTCCCTCTTCCTCCCTGTAGTTGTTATCTTCCACCCACCACACCTGATAAATTTTCTCTACCCCTTGCTTTCGGGTTGTCTGCCATTCCTCTTGACTCAATACCTCTGTCAGCAAGGGTTCCAAAATTGTTGTCACTCGATAATTAGCTGGTTGGTTGGGGTGTGTTGTCCCTGACTCCACTACACTCAACCCCACCAATTTCTCCAGGGGATGGGGTAGGGGAGAAATGGCATTGACTATCTCCCCTGTTACTGGCAGTTGAAATACACTCAAGCGAGCCAGGAATTTCTGTTCTTCTGGTGTGAGGGCATCTAGGAGGGTTTGGGCGAGGATATTCTCCCGGAACTGTTGCTGAGTGTCTTCTAACCGCATCAATAACTCATCTACCCCTAGTCCCGGTTGCTCCACCACTGCTAAGAGCCACTTGAGTAAGCGGGTGTTGCCATCGGCAATGGTAAGGATGCGTTGGGTTCTTACCTGCTGTCTAGTCTTGATATCCAAGGGGAAGCAGATTTTATCGATATCGCTTTTATTCATCCTATCCAAGGATTCCAGATGCAACCGATGGGGAGGTAGGGTGTCTGCTTGTAAATAGCGACAGGTGACGATGAGCCGACTTTCTGCCTGATTCTCTGCCAAGGCAGCACAAATTGCCCCTAAGATGTCGTAGGCAACTGTTGTCAGTCGCAGGGAGCCATCGGCTATGTTGGCTGGGGGTATGTTCTGCTCAAAGTCGTCTAGGACTAGTAGTAGGGGTTGGTTCTGGTCGTTTTCTATGGCAGCGAAGAAGTTCTGTAGTCTCCCCTTCAGGCTGACTTTAGGTTCATTCAACAGTGCAGGTATCTCCCCAAATCGCGCAAATTTCTGGGAGAGTTTATTCAACAACCCAAACTCATCCACCGGACCAATCAACACAACCCTGGCAAATTGGGGACGTTGGGATTGTACTCGTTGACATAACCGGGCTGCCAGGGAGCTTTTCCCCAGTCCACCCATGCCAGAGATAAATATACCTATGCTATCGCTGGTCTCCCTTAAGGCTCTGAGACACCTTTGCAGAGGTCGTCTCCGTCCCACAAATTCCCATCGGCTGGCTACTTTTACTTGATTGTTAACATCAAGGAATTCTGGTTCTGGGGGTATGAATTGCAGTTTTTCCCGATCTTTCGTTCTCAGGGGTGTCACCAGTGGGGGGACGGGGCGTGTGTCTCGGTATATCCGTAATAGATGCCAGTCGGGGCATTCCTTATCAATCATTTCCCGCTGTGCAGATTTAATGGCAGCTTCTATGGTGTCCCCGGTGGCTAGTGCTTGATACAGTGCCTGGGCAGCAATGATGCCTGTACTATCTAATACGGGACGTGCCCAGCCTAAAACTGTAGCTGCCCCGGCTTTCACTAATGCCTGTGCCATTGAGGGTACTGTCCCCTGTTTGGGGGCTTGTCCGGTGTGACAACCGGAGAGAAATACTACCCTGGGCCAGCGTCCCCTAAAGGCTTTAGCTAGGTCATTTACCGTGGTGAGTTCTAGCTTGCCAACTTCGTCTTCCGTAAGGAAGCAGGGGGTATTATCAGCTATCTTTCTCCCCGGTGGCAGTAGTTGACTATGTTGTTGATTGGTAAAAATTACACCGTGTCCGGTAAGGTGGAAGATATCAAAGTGGTCTTCTGGATAGGATTGAACCAGGTTGCCTAATTCTGTGACGGAGCCACTTTCTTCCACAATCAGGGCGAGGGGTTGGTCTTTGGTGGCTTGGAGGATGTTGGTTTCTTCGGCTTCATATCTCAGGGGGTTTACTCCCGGATGTTCGGGGGAGGTGGCCATGAATAGCAACCGCAGGGGACGATTTTGCACACCGATGATGTTAGCTTCCCGGTGGTGGACGGTGCGGAGGGGGAGGGGGAGTAGGAAGGATGTGTCGTTGTGGAGTAGTTCCCAGGGCAAATGGGTGAGTCCTAAGGCTACCCGTTCTGTGTCTGGGTTAAGGCTTTGGGCATCACTGGTTTGAATCAGGTTTAGGTCAATGGTGTAGTTATCTGTCTGCGATTTTCTCAGCCAACCCTCTTTCCCATCTAACCATTGGTACAGTTGTTTTCCTATTTGCTGGAGTTCTGAGGGACGATTACTTTCCTGAGCGTAGTATTTTTCTTCACACAGTGTCAGGAGGGTGATTAATTCTGTTTGCTGAAGTGGTCTGGTGCCATAATCACATCGGAGTTCAAAGGTCTGCTGCTGACTCAGGGCGAAGCTAAATGTTAAGCTCATTGGTGAGTGGGTAGGGGTAGGCACTGATAAGCTGGTAGTCGCGGTGCTTTTTTCCTATGATAAAAGTGTTACCTTCAAACTGCCAAGAAGTTGAATAACTAGGGTTGAGGGCTGCTCAGTGCGATAGTGCCACTATTCTGAAGCGACGTTAGGGTACGTCAACACCAGAGGATGCCAGCACAAATAAATTCAGCACGATTTGACACCTTCGCAGCGTTGGCGTAGCCGCAGTTTCTGCATCGCCAGATGATCAAGAATTATTAATTCCGCTTTGTGTAAGGCTTTCAGAGCTATCAAATCTTGAATTTGGAATTGCTCCAAGTTTGTGGAGAACCTTGATTTATACCCAAATATATAGTACAATTGTATTAAAAAAATTATGTTCTCTCAAGATATGGGGACTTAAACCATGTTTTAAATTTCATGAGAAATAAGAGTATTTTTCAATTAAATGGGTTAAAAGGGATTTGAATGAATCTATTTTCACAACACATACAATTGGGAAATACTATATTAGTGATGTTAGTATACGCAATTTGGCATAAACATCAAAAGTGAGGAGCAAATGAAAGGGGAGCTTCTCAAGCGGTTATTTAGGGCAATTGCTGTCTCAGATCAGGCAAGTATCGATAAATTGACCTATCTTGTAATTCAAGAAGAGCGTGAGAAAGGGCATACACTGCTAGCTGATCAGCTGGAAAACATTGCTAAGAAGGGGCAATCAGAACTTCGTGCCGCAGAGAATAAAAAGACGGAAACCAAGCAGAATATCGGCACTGAGATGACTTTACATGGTCTGAGTGAGTTACCAACTAGCAGACGCTACAATCTATCTCTGCTGACAGCAGTCCCCCAGGATAAGTTGCGTCACTATATGGTGCTACCAGAGTCAGTTGAAAAACGCTTTGAGCGGATTGAACGAGAATATGCAGCCAGGGATAGACTCGCACACTATGGTTTTAAGTATCGACAAAAGATTTTACTCTATGGTCCTCCAGGGTGCGGCAAGACACTTGGCGCCGAACGGTTAGCATGGAATACAGGGTTGCCTTTACTCAAGGTTCGATTCGATTCTTTAGTCTCTTCATTTCTCGGAGAGACTGCCAGTAACTTAAGGTTAATCTTTGATACTATAGCCGGAAATCCCTACCTGTTATTTCTTGATGAGTGTGATGCGATCGCTAAATCCAGAGAGGATAATCAAGAAGTTGGAGAAATTAAACGGGTAGTCAATACCTTTCTCCAGATTCTGGATGAATATCAGTCTTCTTCTGGTTTAATTTTAGCTGCAACAAATTTAACTAAATCTCTAGATACTGCTATTTGGCGGCGGTTTGATGACTTGATCGAAGTACCTAAGCCCGGAGAGCGAGAACTAGAAATAATTCTCAAGCAGACTCTCCTACCCGTTGAAATCGGACCAATTAATTGGCCTCTAATTGTCAAACAGATGAATGGATTTTCTGCGGCACAGGTAGTCAGAGTTGCTGAGGATGCTGCCAAGCGAGCAATTCTTGATCGTGAAGGGTTGGTCATTGAGGAACACCTCAAAATAGCCATTGAAGAGATGAAAATGGCAAAAACTTAAAAACTATCAATTCACTACTGAAATGGCTCAAGAATTACCAAAGGATTAAATACTATTACGAATTGACAAAGTTACTTCTATCTCAACTTGTGACCAATGACCGATGATTAGGGGATTGGATCCGATCGCCCTGGCTTTGGCTACAACACTCAAGCATCCTACTCCGCATAAACCGAATGTTAAGGAAACTACGGTATCCTCATTTCAAAAAAGTTTAAAAACCCGGACTATCTAGTGTAGTTATTTGGTATTGTCTAAATTATAGTTATTGTAAGCAATCTAGGTGTGATGATTTGCGCTTAAAAGTCGAATTAATTAATGGTGTAGATCACCAGCCAATCGAGGGGTTTATTGTTAAACTGGCACAGAATCATGTCGATGATTTTGTTAATATAT
>Ga0209208_10009197_pt1 | contig 13027 bp, 4 predicted proteins | sample S1TSphfallax_3_FD_187694 | JGI IMG/M metagenome (GOLD analysis project Ga0209208, IMG submission 187694) | Host-associated microbial communities from peat moss isolated from Minnesota, USA - S1T2_Fd - Sphagnum fallax MG (SPAdes) (version 2) | ecosystem: Host-associated > Plants > Peat moss >...
GCAATGGAAAAAAAAACCCTTGTATAAAACAAGGATTGAAATCCATCCACAAAAAGTATTGTTGAAGCAAATATAAACACAATCAATCACTTGATTGAAGAAAACTGATAAAGTGGTGGGGTCACATTTTTTTAAGAAAAGTATTAAGTATCAGCATCAAATAAGAGGTTTTCTTTAGAATGCCTCATTGGAAGCTAGCTGCAAAGGTGAAGAAGTGAGGACAAAAAAGAAAGCCTTATATATTGTGGATTAAAAAAAAACATTTGAAGCACAACAGCAGACCCGACCTGACAAGCCGTTGGCACCCCCAGTCAAGCCTAATTGGCAGAGGGCAGGCAGGCAAATTTATGGCTTTCAACCACAGCTTTCCTCCACCTCAGCCTCAACTATACAAACATCTCATGCATTCTACTCTCATGAGGTAGGCTAATCACAAAGGCACGTTTCCGACTACTGTGAACTGCTGGTCGGGTGGTTACGCCGTTGATTGTACTTTGGATGAAGTACAACTTTCAAAGAGTGTGAAATTGGGTTTGGAGTTTGGGCCAATGTTAGGGGAGGAGGGGCCACCCACCAAACTGCTAACAAGAATCCAACAGTGGCCGGGTCTGGTTTCTACAGGGTAAGCTGGCCCAACACAGGCCTACCATCTAGTGGGATGCTCTAGTTCATCTACCATGGTCTGATTAAAGGAGGTGCAAGGTTAATGTTAAGGTTGTACCTCTTGTAGGGCCAGATCAAACACCACTTAGTTGCTGGAGGCTTGGGCCAAGAGGCAACAAGTAGCCATGAATCCCAATGTGCCTCAGATGCATAGATCTAGTGTCTACAAACAAGGAAAACATCCAACCTATAGTAAAAAACACACATGAAACAACTAGGGTTAAGAGAGCTTTTGTGAAAGGAAAATGGACAAATCAAGCACTAAAGGAAACAATGGAGGAAGTGGAAAGGGGAACAAGCACCATGAAAAAGGCAAGTAGGGATTGGGGTATACCATTGTCTTCTTTTACAGATCATTTGAATGGTAGAACAAGGAGTGAAAGGATCAGATTTGGAGGGGTGCTAATAGATGAAGAAGATGTTGCCATTGTTAGGGTGGTACTCGCAATGCAAGGATTGGGATTGTTTATCACCTTGCAACAACTAAAGATGAAAGTGGTTGAACTCACCCAAATTAAACCTACTCCATTATGCAATGGAATATTTAATGCTAGATGGTGGCATTGGTTCAAACATCACCACCTTGAACTCAACATCAAGCAAGTAGAAGGGTTAGAGGTCTGCAAAGCCAAAGGCTTGACCACTAATGTTTACCAAAAAATTTACACCAATTTGCAAATGTTATATACCAAACACAATTTTACACATAACACATCTAGAACTCTAATGAAAATGAAGTTCAAGCGAGGAGGCAAAATTGAATTAGGTTGTTAACCAAGCAAGGATCCTGACAAACATACATCATGATTCCAAAATCTAGAAAGTGATGAACTATCAATTGTGTTGTGAATGCAAGTGGGGGGTTTATGCAAGCATTTTACATATTCAAAGGAAAAAAAATTACATGACAATTACAAACCAAACAAATTTATGGTAATGTAAAAGAAAGCTTAGATGATTTCAACTTTATTTAAAGTTTTTTTTGGGGGCAAGAGGTTAGTACCAATGGAGATTTCTTAATCTAATTGTCATCTTTTAATTGTAGATGGGCATGGTTTTCATGTCTCATTGGAAGCTATAAAACATGCACAAGAATTTGACCTAAATATGTTTACATTGTTTAACCACACCTTTCACATTTTATAACCATTGGATGTATCATGCTTCAAGCCATTCAAGATGATGTTTAGAAAAAACAAGGATGGGGCAATGGAAAAGAACAATTATATAGAACCCAACAAGATCACGGTAGTAGGTTGCATGGACAAGGCAAGGTGAAAGCACGCTAGGTGGTACATTTTGAGCAAGAAAATGTAGTTTTTTTGGGGGTACATTTTATGTTATCTTGGGGGTAGATTTTCTTTCATTTCATATAACGTTCTATAAAGCACATAAAATAAAATTTCTATTTAAAAACGTATTATTTGTGACAAAAATCTTTGACCACCGTAGTGTGTTTTCATTTGACATTAGATCAAACATTAACTATAAAGAACATCATATGAAGGTTTAGGGTTACTATAATTTGGCCTTTTAACCCTAAAGTTATGAATGTAAACAATTGACCTAGTGAAATATACATTGTAAAACCATACAATGCAATAGACCAAAAGTAAAACAATTCAAATGATGCAAATGAATATACAACACAAGAAAAGGATGATATTGTTGTAACAAAACTTTTGACGTAACAATAGTTATTAAGGCTACAAAGTTTGAACTTCATATTCAATACCAATTATAACTAAAACATTGTTTCTATGTTGACCTACCAAGGAACCCTATTGTGCAAGGTGAGGAAGAGTTGGAGGATGAAACCATCAACCTAAAGTTTAGCACAACTTCTAAACAACAAGAAAAGTAGCACATTCCAACAACAAAAACCTAGGAAGTTTTGAGGATGCACAACTTGTTTTCATTGCCTTACTTTCCTACAAGGAAACCAAGGGGATAAAGCTATTAGTTGATTATAACCAATTCGATGTGGTCACCTTGGACGAATATTTAAACACTTTCCAAAGGAAAACAATTGAAAAGGAAACTACAAATGAAATTAGGGAATCAAAATGCATAAAGAAAGAAAAAAACACATAATAGAAAGATTGTTAACAAGGGGACTATAACTAATTGAATAGAATAGAGGTCAAGAGAAAAAAATGCAAAGGTTAAATTTATAAAACCATGGTCTGCAACCACAATGCAAGAAGGAGAAAAATAATTACATCATAGCTTACAAGTAAGCATAAGACATATAGTAACAAAGTTCAAACCCATAATGATAAGAGGGATCACACAACTTAGACTAGTAGGGATGGGGGGATTAATGCCAGTTCAAAGAATTGTAAGAAAAAGATGTAAGGCTTGGATGAAAGCTCAAAATCATGTTACAACAAGGTTGCAACAACCTCCCACTAAATGATCAAATGACTTGTAAAGGGGTAAGGGTGGAGCAAACCAAGAACATCACATTGTTTATTTTTTTTCAAGGTTATTATGAGGGCTTGTGAACATAAAAAAAATCACAATGACCATAAATAACAAAAAAAAGGGGGGAAACATAATCGTTGTTTTGTTGTTGAGGAGTTGGACCAGGAACGCATGAAAAAGAATGCAATGATGATGAGTAAAAAGGACCCAAAGGCCAAAAACAAGAGGATCATGATGAACATGAACAGAAAAAGGGGGGGAATAAGTGGAACTTTTGCTTATTATTAGGATATGAACCAGGAACACATGAAAAAGAATGTGACAATAATGAGTAGGGGGTGGGAGATTAAAAAAATAAAATCATGATGACCATGAACATAAAGAAGGGGGGGGGAAGTGGAACTATTACTTGATCATTTTTGGATGATGATGAACTTGAACACTAAATTTGGTGATAATTAAAGGAGAATGAGTTACACATGAAAAACATTACAACAATGGTGTCCTTGCACGTTAATTGATTTCATTGGATTTTGAATGAATTCACTAATTGTAATGAACAAGACTTAGTGGGGAGGTAGTGAATTCATTAATTTAATGAACAAGGAATAATGAATTGCACCCACATTTTGTAGTAGTAAAAGTTAAAATAAAAAACCAACAACATCAAAAAAGTAACACCAACAATTACCTAGGGTAAAAGTTATTTGAAAAAAAGGACATGAAGAGGAATGTGATGAACATGGGAAACCCAATTTGAGACTAGTTGTTGTTACTTAGGAAAGAAACCAATAACAAGAAGAAAATTATGATGAAAACATTTAACGATAGTGGTTGGTGGCGTCAATGGCGCACCTGATCATTTGCATTTTAGGTTTAAGTGGACCATTAAAATATCCACCACCATATATGGGGTATCCCATTTGAACAAATATATTCTAGCCATTGATCTTTTATGAATGAGATTTCAAGTTGGCATGTTTGGTATGCAATGTATGTATTGTTCAAACAACAATTGGTTTGTTCACAATTTTGCATTTTCTTCTTGTCCAATCCTAAATAGCAAAAGATTTTAAGATGTCTTTTTCATGTCCAATCTTAGGCTTCAAAATGCATGGCAATGGTTAAGTGAACATAAAGGTTTTTAAAAAGTGAAACCCCCCTATTTTGGGGGTGGTTAACTAATTATTCCATGCATGAAAATTGATGATTTAAATCTCATTTAGTGCGCCTATTCATGGGCTACAAGTTCTCTTTAAATACTTGGGTGATTTGAGCCATTACCGACCATTATTAGCTTGGAAACCCACTAAGTCTATGGTCGTTAGCCAACTTATCCTAATCAAAACTAGAACCAAAACCATATTTTTTAAATAAAGAATTAGATTCGAAAAGACATATATTGGAAAGACAAGGAATTTTTATAAAAAACATTGGAAGCCTTTCAAAAAAATATGCTTCATTTAACGATGCCCCCCTTTTGATTATAGCTTGGTGTTAGCACTAATCGGATTTGTGTCTGCATTTAACACTCATCAAAGTGAGGAGTAGAATGAAGGAAATAATATGGAAGTGGATTTCAATGTTGCAGAGGCATTTGAGCCTATCAAGTTGGAAGGCATTTCTAGTGCTCCAAACAATTTTAGTGATGTAGGTTTTCCCCACGTTACTGATGTTCCCAGTGCTAAAAATCATGTAACAAACTCCAAAACTTTAAAACTTATCATCATTCCTAATGTTGCAGAAACTATAGGCATTTCCAATAAAATTAATGTTGCAGTTGTTTCCTTTGTAGATATCTTTAATGAAGTTGGTGTTGTTGTTATTATTGACATGGATGTAATAGCAAAAAAATTAGTTAGGGCATAAGAAGTAGACACATCCAATGTTATTATCACTAGAAGAAAAAAAATCAATTTTATTTTGTGACTATAAAATAATTACAACCAACATTTACAACTAAAATGGTTTTAGTTGAATAAGTGAAGTCGTACACAACATCTAATTACAAATCATGATTTAACATGATGTCACCAAATGAACCATGGATGATGTATATAATCAACATATACATATTCATCTTTTGACCATATGTATAACATTTACAACTAAATTTTGTTTTTGCAACTATGAAACATCCACACATTATTTACCGTCTTTTAAATTCAGGTAATTTTAAAACAATGAAATTAAATGTTGAAAAATTCCATGCCATCAAATTCCAATGACTTTTGATGGTGCCACTTGGCAATACCAAAATCCACCATGTGACATTATGAGGAATTTTGGGTCATTTAAAAAATAAATTCAAACATTAATCTTGGCTATCCATTATGAACATTCATTTTAAATGGTCTTAGATTGTGACATGTTCTGTAGTTGAAACCTGCCACATGGCATATTAATTATTTTGGGAAAAAAATCAAATGAATATTTATTTGAGTAAGTAGGTAAGTAAGTACATAAGTTTATGTAGGTAAATAGGTAGGTAAAATTAAGTAGGTAGGACATACCTACCTACCTAGGCTACATACTTATTTACTTATTTACATAATTAAAACTTATGTATATTCAAAAATACTAAAAAGGTAGATTCTTATTTACCTACCTAATAAGTAGGTAAGTAGGAAGGTAGGTGGGTTAAAAATAGGCATGTAAATGATATTATTTCATTGTATGTTTTGTTTTTAGGGTTAAGCTTTTTTGAGCTCATCCCCAATGGCACATGTTCATTAATGTGAAAATATAAAAAAAACCACCTTTGTTATATAATTTCCAAGATGAGAAAGGAGGACAAAACATATGGGTTAAATTTTCTAGTTGCACTTTAGTTGCAAATTGAATTGTGACTAAAAAATTTAACCCATATGTTTTGTGTTAGTTTTTAAATTAAAAAAAATTATGTAACCACACAATTAAATAAGTAAATAAAAATTAAATTAATTAATTAATTATTAATTAGCCATTAAGTAATTTCCTACTTACCTACCCACTTACAAACCTACCTCTAGTTACTTATCATTTTTTAATTATTCAATTTTAGAACTAACATTCACTTTTATTTCATTCTTTTTACTAAGTAATCAATCAATTCATAATTCATCAACAATATGTTATTATTTTATTAAATTAATTAATTGGTTATAATTATCTTTCTAAATTTAATTAAATAATAATTATTAATAACTTAAAACTTAACCATTGAAATTTTTGTTATCAACTAAATTAGAAAAAAACTTAATGATTGAGTATATAATATAATTAATTATTTAAAAATAATATTATATACTAACTATTAAGTTATGAATTTATTAACTTATTAGTTGATAAATATCATTTAAAGAGATAATCAGTTTTAATTAATCATTCATAATAACTAGATAATTGAGTTTGTGAAATTTTATTTGGTATCTTTATAAGCTACAAAACTATTAATTAACTAATAATTATTATCTATTTACCATAATCTTGATTCATAAATAAGAATTATCAGATACTTAATTGAATATTAATTAAATTACTAACTGAAGTATTATTTAACTTTTAATAAATTCTAAACTGATTAATAAACATTAGTTATTAATTTGAAAGTTATGGACTTTAGGAAATCAATTAATTAATCATTAATAATAACTAGATAATTGAATTTGTGAAATTTTAATTAATATTTTATAAGCTACATAACTATTAATTAACTAGCACTTATTATCTATTTACCATAACTCTTGATTAGTAAATAAGAATTATCAGATAATTAATTGAACATTAATTGAATAACTAGTTGAACGATTAATTAACTATTAATAAATTCTACACTGATTAATAAAAAATAATGATTAATTCTGAATTTATGAACTAAATAGGAAATCAGTTTAATTAATCATTATTAGTAGCTAGATAATGGAATTTATCAAATTTTAATTAATACTTTTATAAACTACATAACTATTAATTAATTAATATTCATTTGTTATTTACCATAACTCTTGATTAGAAAATATTAATGATCAGGTAATTAAATGAAAATTAACTAATTAATAATTAGCTTATTCATTATTTACTTCTAGTCTGTATCTTGGTTAATATTTTGAAATGAATATTTTACAAATAAATGAGAAAATATTGAATAATATATTTTAAAATATTTAATTGGTTATATAAGCATATTAATTTATTAATTAATATTTTAAAAATTATTAATTGATTATTCAGTATTAAATTTTTAATAAATCATAAATAATTTTAATTAATTAACTAATTATTATTTCATATTTTTCATTATAATCAATTAATTATTAATATCAATTGTGAATAATTATAAATTGATTAATCAAGAATAAATTATAAATATACATCATCAATTGGTAAAAATTGGTTTTATTTAGTTGATGATTATTCCATATTCTACATTATTTAATCAAATTGTTGATATTACTATTTTATGAATAATGAATATTGGTTTGACATTAAGATTATGTCATCTTATATGACCTTGCCACTATACTTTAATTATACATTAAAATAAACATGGTATATATGTAAACAAACCATAATATAAAATCAAGATGAAATTGTTTATTTTAATATGTTCATAATATGATGTAATTTATGTTCAATAGGCGTTGAATATAGGTTAAATATATATTTTTAATATATTAAATAGGGTTTAATATATACTTTATGTACTTTGACTACATCTTAAATATACTTTTAATGTACAACAAAACACTTCGGTGTACATAAAATGTAAAGGCACACCACAAAAGAAAACCAAAAGTTTGCGATTAAATGAACATAAGGGTCCATTTTTGGATGAAAAACCAAAGAAGTTAGTCAATATGGAAGGATGTACAATTTAATAGTCGCACCATAGTCGCAAAAATAGTAAGAAAATTAAAAAGATGGTTATTAATTATAAAAATTGTAAAACATAGTCACAAATGACAAATAGTTGCATGTAATCATAAATTGGATGGTTACATAATACAAGATTTCTTGTACTGTATATCTATTAACACTTCCTATGTAGTAAAGGTTATTGGATTAGCTATTGTCGTAAAGGTTATTGCCATCAAAAAATAGTTTTGTTAGTAGAATACTTGTAAACATGAATGTAATTATGAGGACATAATCCCAATTAGAAATAGGATGATATTGAAGGTAGAAAAATTGCCAAACTTAATTTACCGAATTGTATACTAGAAACTCATTATTGGATTTTGAATGTCTATTAGATTTTATGTCTTACTAGATTATTTTTGCAAGATTTGCATGTCTTTTATTAAGTTGTTTTGGGATCATGTTAACTAGTAGTTCCATTGTTTTGTTGTGGATTTATTTAGGGCACTTAACAAAATCATTTTTTGAAAATTAAAGATGTTTTATTTGGAGTTTAGGAAGTTTTCCTTTTGTTTTTGGGTATTTTTGAAGTTGTCCTTTCCATTTATTGTTGAAAGTACTTTGTAAGTTTTTGAAGTTGTATTTGTTTCAAATTTGTTGTTGTTGTTGAACTTTTGTATTCCTTCCTAATAGTTTGTTAAGAAAATAATTAAGCTCTTTGGTTACCTAAGTTGGAGAAGTAAATTTTATTTTTTATTCTTACATCTTTTTACACCCAAATCTGGTAGTTCACTGGGTGGCCTTAACACTTAGTATATAAAAAAAGACATGGAAAATAACAATCGGTTATAATTGAAAAGTGGAAGAAAATGTAGACTAGGTTTTAATTTTTTATATGCAACCATTAATTTGTCATGTGTAAAAAAATAGTCATACATGAAGTGTATTGGTCACACAATGTGTGAAAAATGTATTAGTTTTTTTTATACATTAATAATTATATTACAATAACCATAGACATAGAAATGTGACAACTTTTTGTCCATGTGTCATGGGATTCATGATGATAACAGAACATAATGTATGATGACATGATGCATCAATACATTCTGATTTTGATACATTGCAAAATAAATAAAAAATTATCATTACTACTTACAATATTTATCGTTATTTGAAAAATATGTTTACTAACAATTTCAATATTTCTATTCAAGTGCACATATTTTTGATTTGGGGCAAGATGCCCATTGACTTAAAATGTTACAAATGTAAACACTTGGTAAACACCTACCATCAAAACATGATGATCATTTAATGCTGGGGGAGTAGGAGTTCCCAAAATAACTACCTTGAGCCAAGAACTAAGAGTGGTTATTGAAAGAACCCCTTGTTACAAGGGAGTTAGGGTAGACCAGCCCATCACTGATGGATTACTTACAACCAAGCACTTATTTATATCTTCATCATATATTCTTCATTTTGAGTAATTTAAAATGTTATGGGAGTGCTACCTCAAGCTCTAGAAATCATCTTTAAAGTGCAAATGAAAAGGAGTAATGAAAAAAAAAAGCTTTCCAACTTACAAAATGTGTTTTTTTTCTTCTCTTTGGACCCCCTACTTTTAAAGTGCTATAGGAGTGCAACCTAAAGTTATACAAATCATTTTTGAACTCTAATAACAACAAAGCAACATCCAAAGAATTTTTGGGATGTTTTAGAACTGGCTTTGTAGTGTTTGGTGGTTTGTTTGTTTGAGTTCTTGACCCTCTTTACTTTGGTGGCCATCTTTCTCATTTCTAATCCGTTTTTGATGATTGTTAATGTGTCAGATGTGCCAAGAGGAGGGGTACAAGATATGTTTTGACAACAGAAATAACAGAGCTCTCCACTTGGATTTGGCTTGACCTGAGCGCTTAAGTGTTCGATCACCAGCCAGTCTACCCTAGCCAGCCTAAAGTGTGCAGGTTAAAAAAAGTTTTTTTTAATTTGTTTTGCATGTGATACTCAACAGGTACCCTTTAAGTATCACAAGAAAAGAAGCGAGAAAACAACACCAGGGTTTTATGCTCTGCAATCAAGCCTTTAGATACACTAGGAAATTTGGCTCAGTGCTTTACAACTAAATTAGGGTCTCTGAGTTCAAATCTAACATTTTGGGGACTTAATACGGCCACTAAGAGGCCTCACTCAAAGAGGTGAAGGAGCCAGTGTGGATGCTGGTTCACCCTGGCCTTCTAACTTATTGCATAAATTAAATTCTACTTCTTGTCAGTAGATGTAAATAACGTGAAACTGAGTTTGAACTTTGGACTTGGAAATATTCACAAGATAGAAGCATGGTTGCAATTTTCTGATGTTGCTAAAGTGATAATCATCCATAAGATGATTTAAACAGATTTGACTACAGACAAATAGGAAAGTAGAAAAAAGTCAGAATCCTTCTACATTTCGGGCTACCTATATGACAATTTGAATTTTTTTTAATATCGAAATCTGGCAAATTTGGGCCATTTTTTCATGGAAATGGCATGTATAAGTTGGAATCATATTTTTCAGTACACTATTTTTGGTGTACTAGCATAATACCCCTAGCACACTGACGAGTTTGACACTAATTATATTGTTTTTAAGATATGTTGAAATTTTCAAAAAAAAGAAAGAATGTTTTTGAAGGAAAATAAAGAATCTGACGAAATAGTTGAGAATATATCATTTGTTGAAATGGATTCCTCAAAATTAATTAATTATTCGACCATGTATCCGACCATCCATTCATTGCACCAAAAGTGGAACCGGCAAAGGGCTGCTTGTCCTACCTACCATACCATATGCCTAAAATAGGGTGTGGGTAGGACATTGAAATCCATTTTAAGGTGCATTCACACCTCATGTTAAGTCAGTGTTAACTGAAAATCTAGGTGGTATCATAGGTGGCACCCAATGTTAAATGAATTGTTAAATGAGTTAAATGAATTTTTTAATATGAAGTGAATGTTAACTTAACATAAAATCTTCATGGTAAATAGGTTTAGGTCCTAAATGACTAGCTTGGTGTTAGGGGACTTAATACTAGAGTCCTTAGCACCAGGTGTGAATGCACCTTTAAGTACCATAAAAGGGGGTCATTTTCCAAACATAGTGAGGCCTTTATGCTGATATAAAAACCTGAAGAGTTTTTAAAATTTATTTAAAAAAAACTTACTTAAATTTAAATTTTAATACTATAGTTGTAGGTAGCCTTATATAGTATAATAGGCTGATGGGCATTTTGAATAGCATAATGGCCACTGAAGCAAGTCTTACAATTTTTTGAAATACTTGCCAGCGTTCTTTATTTTTTCTTGTGATATCCGGAAGATACCCACTGGGTATCATGGGATTTAAAAATAATAATATTCACAGCAGTTTTTACACTATGTAAAACCCTCAGGTGCAGGCATTATGATAATAGGGCCGCCGCTCTCAGCTTCACCTTGCAGCACTCCTTATTCCTGCAAAGCCCTCGCCCTGGAGCTTTACCCTACACGTAAAGTGTTCCATAAATGGTGGCAGGGCCTGTTGTAAGGGGACTAATAATTGTAATATAAACGATATTTTTGGCACTTGCGTTATCTTATATATAAATTCACTTAGTCCGTGCGTGCGTTCGTCTGACGCGACAGTTCTGTGTTTTAATTGCCCGGGCCCGGCGCTAATCGGAGGGCGGAATTTTCTGTTCCCAGTCTGTGGGCAAAGTTTAGGTTAGGACATTCTAGCGCGGAACGGAGACCCGGGATAGCCGACGTGAAGAACGGGGTGACGGGCCGGGTCCGGTCCGGACTGTCTGTCACGGAGCTCCAGAGAACACCCACTGAGGGAAGTTATCAGCAGTCACTTTTCGGAGAGTTTTCAGGACATGGTTTTCAGGACTTGAGATCTCAATTTTGGGACCTGGATTTCACACAGGGGGCTTCACAGTGGCCTTCGGCCATGGGCACCCACTAGTATTACATATTTTTGATACAGAAGGATTGTGCATAGTGGTCTAACCAAAACAAAGGTGATAATCTACAGACAATCAATTGCACACAATGGGTTCAAAACAACCTGTATTCACTTTTATACAAATTCGTAAACTCAACACATTCTGTGTTACATGTTAAACCTCATGAGATTCACCATTGAGCTACCATGCCAATGGGCAAATCCATGTCTTGTACAAACCCAAACAAGGGGTGTGTCACACTGTAGCCTTGCCATTTACATTAAAAAGTATCTTAAGGCAAAACAAGAATTATGGAAACTCAAATAATAATTTCACCATGCCAAAATATAATCTTCAAACAAATCCTCTAAAAGAAACCAAAAATCCTTCAACATATTATAACTCTATAACTAATCTCAAGTTTCAACACAAACCAAAATATCATCTTTCAAAATTCCTCATATAAAAATAGACCTATTATTATTACCTAGGGGCCAAAATCCATTAAGCTACTATACTCTATAATGAATCTACACACACTATACTTGCCTTGGTAGGCAAGGCCAACAAACAGAGGTAAGATATATGTCCCTATCCTCTCATCCTATGGAATTAGTGAATAAAATTACAGAGTTCTTGCATCAGTCCCTTTCTTGTATTTCCTTTTGGATCCTGCATCTTCCCACCCTCAGCAATCACTCAAAACAGAACATAAGACTTCCCATAGAGACAAACTACATTTTTACACATCCGTGTTGCCAAACTTACAGATGTTATCACATTTGACAGACGGAACACTAAACAATCTTGGTTTGCTATACAAATTCCATGAGACCAAATAATCGTTCCCAAATGTATCGCTGGACATGAAACAATATGATGAGCAAGGGACTTAGAGACTTGTAACTAAGCAGCTCAACACACACTAAAGAGATCGAATAGGTATGTGTTCCTCTTTTTTGTTTTCTCAACCCATCTTCCAGAACCCTTCATATAGGAAACTGACCAAGTCTAAAACATTGAATGAAACAACAAGAAGCACTCTCTGCTCCAATTTCTGTGGAGAACCCTACTTCTCTATTCCATTCCAGAGCTTACATGACACACAGATGTATAAACCCCACTTTGAAT
>Ga0209208_10009198_pt1 | contig 13026 bp, 13 predicted proteins | sample S1TSphfallax_3_FD_187694 | JGI IMG/M metagenome (GOLD analysis project Ga0209208, IMG submission 187694) | Host-associated microbial communities from peat moss isolated from Minnesota, USA - S1T2_Fd - Sphagnum fallax MG (SPAdes) (version 2) | ecosystem: Host-associated > Plants > Peat moss >...
ATCACAATGCCCATGATTGATGCTTGCTGATGATGATGGTGATGATGATGATGATGGTGATGCCTCTAGTGATTGCCAGACAAAACGAAGAAGAAGAAGAAAAATATAGGAGAAGGGTAGTAGGGCCAGAGGCCCTTCCTTGTTTTGTTTTGATGTGCCTAGGCACTGGGAGCAGTAGCCTGAGTGACAGGCATTGGAAAAACAAGGAAGGGCCAAGGGCCCTACACCCTCTCCATTGCAAAAACTTGCTCAGTAATTTTTTCAAGTGCATTCACAGGCACCCTTTACCCATTGTAATTTGACCTCTGATGGCTGGCAGGCTTTACGAAAAGCGTAAAGCCCATGGATGTGTGTCTGCAAGCTTTACCCTTTCCATAAAACCTGCCATTTTTTAATGAAAATTCATCATACCTGTTGGGTATCATAGGAATACTGATCAGGTTTTTACAATGTATGGTGAAGGCCCTGCACAGTGTAGAGTAGTGTGGGGTTGCGTAAATACACTACAAAAATTAGGGCAGGTTTTCAGGACCCAACAAAAAAGCAATTGCACATGAGGAAGAGGAGAGAGAGAGAGAGAGAGAAAAGATCAGAAAAGATGAGATCATCATGCGTGTTACAATTATCTTGGGAACTGAGATTGACCCATTTTGTAAAGGTATTCAAAAGTTTAAGTGCAAGAGAGAAAAGGAAGAAGAGACCTAGAGAAGAGGAGAGATGGTGGGTGTGTGATTTGGGGTTTAGGGTTTAGGGAAGCAGTGAGCATTGATGATGATGGGATGATGGGTGATAGCTATATTGATATGGGTGGGTGGTGCAGTAGGAAATCTAATTGTGGAAGCTCATGAAGAGCTCTGAGCTGCCATATAAATAGCTGACAGCAGCAGCGGGTCCATTACTGGCGCACCATGGCCTGATTCCAAGCAGGACAAAGCGGGAGAAAGTGAGAGAGACACACATGCAATCAAATCCTACTCTTCCCATGGCTAGTTATGCGCTTCTGTCAATCTGCCAAGCTAATGATAACATAGTGATAAAGTTTGTTGCTGCTGGGCTGGGCTGGGCTGCTTGTCTGTTGTCTGCTTTCTGCAATAATCCAAAATCCAAAAAGAAAGCCAAGCTTCCAGCTCCTCCAGGATTGCCACCCAAAAAGATCATAATGACAAACGCAAAACCCAAAAGAGAATGAAACAGTAGTGGAGGAAGCAGAAACAGAAGAAGAAATAGCCTTGGAGGAGGTCCTCCTTAAGTTGGAGAAGAATATGCAATCTATCAAGCTGCTGCTGGAAGAAGCTTCTGTTCTTCTCTTGTGTCGATGATTCTAGTGCCTTGAGAAAGTGACAGAGGATTTAGAGCTTGAAGGTGTGGGTGGAGGGAGAAGCTGGAGAGAAGTAGTGGGTTGGGTGGCGAGCACCTCATGTAGTCTAGAACGAGTGAGCGAGAGAGAGAGAGAGAGAGAGAGAGAGAGAGAGAGAGAGTGTGCGTGAGTTCTTAGAGTGTGAGGTGGCTAGGATGGAGATGGCAGAGCAGCTTGGGCAATGCAACAACAAGCCTGCAAAAGAAGTTTCAAGAGTCTAAGGAAACCGAACTTGAGCTGCAGTCTCAGGAAGTCGTTGCAGCAGCATTTGAGTGATTCATGGAGTCGGAGTCGACGAGAGCCGCGTGCGTGCGTGCTCTACAACAACAGTTGAGGCTCTCGACTCTCTTAAGCTTGGCTTGGACCCCGTGATTCCCGAGCAGTGCAATCCGTGTCCGCCAGCATAGTAAGGCTACGACAAGGCTCACAGCACAGCACAGCACAGCACAGCACAGGGAGCTAGATGTAGCTTCTGCCCATAACCTCTTTTTGCGAGGCAGGTGAGCTTGAACCGTTACAAGGGTGGTTGGTGTCCAACTCGAGGACTCTGTTCTGTTGCATTGCCACTGCTGAAGTGGGTCGTCGTCTTATTCTTCTTGAGCTTCAGGTGCAAGCAGCAGCAATGGCAGCAACAGAGTCTAAGAGTCCCTCCGTCTGGCTGTGATCCGCCTGGGAAGAGTTTGTTGCAATGTGTCCCATGTGCGAGGATCGGGGATGGCCACTGGGTCAGACGGCAATCGAGACGAGGTACAGGGAACTGGTGAAGCACAAGCCCACAGTATGTGCAGTGGTGAGGCGCATGATGAAGCATTTGATCCACAACAGCAGCTGGAGCTCAAGCCAGCCTCATGTGGACATCCCCAAGGCGAAGATGATTGCGCGAACCCAATTCTCCAAGTCGCGTAGCGTGCAGGCTGCGTGCCAATGTGCACAAGCGAGGGAGAGAGGAAGAAGCGCACGAGGTTCACTGTCGATGCCCACTTCCGGCGAACTCGATCGAAGCGGACAACCGTTGCAGCAGCAGCAGCGGCGAAGAACGCCTGCAGAATACTTCGTCGGTGGGCATCATCATCGTGCGCCGCGGCGGCAATCCTTCGAATCGCAACTGGGTTTGCAAGGCGTCGAGACGGACGTACATTCGAAGCAGAGGAGGAGGAGAATGAGGAGAAGGAGCAGCAGCAACAGCAGAACAAGAACAAGAAAGAGAAGCTCCTCCTCCTCCTCGTCCCCTTTGTCGAGGGAGCTTCACAGCCGACGACGACCTGCGAGTGAACCGCACCCATCTGCACGTCTTTCAGGAAGAAGATCCATCCGAGTCGCAGCAGTAACCAGCACTATGCAGACGATCGACACCACCTGCGAAGCTTGTGGAGCAGAGGTGCACATTCCTTGTCTCACAAAGACGAAGAAGAAGCAGCAGCTTGAACAAAGAAACAAAGAAGAGGAAGAAGAAAATCTTTCTTCCTCCTCCTCGGCTTCGAGGTCGACACACTGGAGGAATCCTCCTGCAGTCTTCTTCAATGCTGCTGCCACCGGAGGACCCAACAACAATGTCGTCGACAATCTGGATTCTTTCGAGTTTCGGACCACTTCCATCTCCAAGAGATCATCAGCTTCCTTCAATCATCTGCGAGGGAGTCTGAGATCCATGGTTTCCATCTCCGAGACCGTTTTCTCGACCAGCAGTGAACTGTACGAGGACGCGTCCATGACCAGATCTCTCTCCAGGAGGACGCTTTCCAGCCTCAGAGATCTCTGGAGTGCCCACAACGAATTCCTCGGCTGCTCCTCCTGCAGCAGACGACAGCAGCAGCGGTTCGAAGAGCTTCTTGATCATCATCATCATGTTGCCAAAAAGTCTTTGGCAAGGGGAGGAGGACTGGAGGAGGACGACAACGACGACGACAACGGATCTGATCTAGACGAAGAACCTGAAACCTCGGGGCGTTTTTACAGCTCAGGTAGAGTACACCACAAAGAAAAACCCTAATTCTTTCTTTCTTTTTTTTCTCGAGCAATGTGATGCCATTATCGTGTTGCACCAAAGAAGCTCTTCGAACCTCAACTTGGGTTTTTCGCAATCTACCTGATCCGATGCATTCTTGTTGTTGTTATAGTTTCTGTGGACTCATATGTTTGTGAGTGAGTTGTGGGGTTTTTCACAATCTGATGCATTCTTGTTGTGATGGTTTCCGTGGACTTATGTTGGTGGGTGGGTTGTGCTTGTTGCTTGCTTGTTTGTTTCTCCCCTTTTGTGAATCTCTTACAGAATCAGATACCATGATGTACTCTCTAGCAGCAGAAGAAGAAGAAATGGGTCAAGAGTTGAGCATTAGTGATGAAGCTCCTGAACAAGAAGAAGACTTGCTGCTGCGTCAGCTACTGTTCTCACAAGAGTCTTCTGCAGCTCCTCAACTCTCGCAGCAACAGCAGCTACAGTTATCACACCGCAAGGAGGAGGAGTCTGCAGAGTGGGTTACAGAGTATGATGGTACAGATGACAAGCTCAGAGATTCCACCAAGAAAAGTTGCAGCAGCGGCAATTCAAGGAGCTCCTTGTCCTTGTCCTCCTCCTCAGCCTCCTCCTCCTCTTCCACACCAAAATCTACTACTAACCTCTCCTCAGGGTTTCCAGGAACTCGGAAGAAGAAGGACAACAACACCACACGGAAAACAACAGCAAGTTTTAAACAAAAGTCTCCAAAATCTGTGAGCATCGTTGCAACTTCAAACTACCACCACAACACAAACAACAACAACAACAGCAACAAGAAGTTCTCCTCATCATCAGAGAAGCACCAACAGCAAAATCATTCTCCAACATCACCGAGTGTTGTGGTTTTACTGGGAAAATATGGGAACAGGAAAGGAATGCGGATTGCGGGATTGCAGCAATCAGATCCACAAGCCTCGAATCACCATCATGGTGGGTCTCAGATGATGATGATGATGCAAAGGCACCACAGCAGCAGCAACAACACTGCCACTGCTGCCGCCGCCACCACTGCTGACACTAGTGGATCCTCATCAGATCACAGCCATGAGTGGGCATGTGCGAAACGAGCAATTGCAAGCTTTCAAGATGAGGTTGCTCGGATGCTGCTGGAGGGCACAGGAGATGTGAGTGAGCTTCAGGATATTGAGGATTTTTTGAACGGGTACATGAGATTGAACACTCCTTTCTATCTGGAGATGGTGGAAGAGTTTTTCAGAGCTATCTGCTTGGATTGTTTCAACAAACCATCGCTTGCTACTGACAGCAGCAGCAAGCATATGAGCAATAATGAGCCACAACAACCAGCAACAGCAGCAACTACCATCACCACCACCACCACCACCACCAGATCTGATCACAAAGACCACGACCTCTCCTCCTCTTCTGTTGCTGCTGGTGATGCATCTTTGAAATCAAAATGGAGATCCACACTGAGAATCCGCTGAGCTTCTTTCACTCAGCTTGGTTCAATAATTTCAGTCCTTAAGCTTTTCCATCTTACAATCTTTGAGTGAGCAGATTTGAAAATCCCTTTCTGCACGATCTCCAGAAACCAACTCTCTGCAAATCTTCTTTGAGCAAGTGAGGAAGCAGATTTGAAAACCCTCTAGAGATGAAATCAATCTCAGGAAACCAACTCTGATTGCAGTCTTCTTTGAGTGAAGATTTGAAAGAACCCTACCATCTGCTGCACAAGCTCTGGAAAACAAGAACTCTTTTGCATCTTCTTTGAGTGAGCCGATGTGAAAAACCAGCAATCTCAGGAAACCCAACTCTTTTGCATCTTCTTTGAGTGAGCCGATGTGAAATACCAGCAATCTCAGGAAACCCCAACTCTTTGCATCTTCTCTAAGTGAGCAGAGTTAAAAAACCCGCAATCTCAGGAGGAAAACCTCTGACTTTTTTTTCTTTCATCTTCTTTGAGTAAGTAGATTTGGAAATACTGTCTGCTGAGTGTGTGCGCAATCTCAGGAAATGAACTGTTTCTTGAGAAGAATCTGAGGGCTAGAGAAGACCAATTTTTGTGCAAGCTGCAAGCAAACAACAACAGTCAACCCCTTTTTGTGTTTTTCTTCCTAGTGTTGCTTGCTTGCAGCTTCTCCACTCACTCTTCCCAACACCCAAAGCTGGAGACTTACTGTGGGGGGCAGACACACACACACACACATGCACGCACACATAAATACACATTCTTTTCTACTTTATAGATGTAAATCTCTTTTGTATATGTTCCTCGATTTTATTTCATCATCTTTATTGAATCAGCCTGCCTTCTGCACTTGGAAATAAAATATGGTGCAAATTTAGCACCCTTTTGTATATATGATGATAATGCTTTTTTGGGTGCAAGTTTTTTTGTGTCTTTCCAGCATCTTTTGGGTGAATAAACAAACAAACAAACAAACGCACTGGTTTGTATATAGAGCAAGATGTTTGCAAAAAAGCTCTCAACATTTTGCTGTCAAGATCACTCTCAAGGGTTTTTTTCTTGTTTTCAGAGGTTGCCATTTTTTGCTCTCAAGTGTTTTTTCCCTTGTTTTCAGAGATTACATGGTTTTTCTCATAACAATGAGGAGGACGTGACTTGCAGTTTGTATTACTCTTTTTTTTTGGGTGTGAGAAAACTCTAGTTCAAGATTTGAACAAATGTGAAGATTTCTGTTGGCAATCCTGTCCATACACGCAAGCAAGCTCTTGAGAGCTTTTCTTTGTATGCACAATGTGCAAGAGTGTGTGTTGAGTGTGCGTTTCTGTACAGTATGGAAATACACAACAATGTGCAAATGTTGTGGAATCATCCAAACACTAAATTTGTTTTTTTGGAAACCACCGGTAGTTTAATTGAGAGCTGCATTCATTTCATACATGAATAAATGCATATTACATAAGCAGTGGGGGCTACCTTACATTGTAGCCACCTTCACAGATTCTCAAACAAAGTCGAGATTCGATGGCCCTGACTATCCACAAGAATGCCATCCACTAGATCCTTGGCGTTGTCGATCAAGGCCAGAATCTGCCCAGCAAAGAGTGTGATGGTGATGACAAAACCATCACCCCTGTTTGCAAGGGTGAACATGCTGCTCTTAATGTTGCCAGTATTGTAGATGATCCACTCTGTAGGTTGCAGCTCTTCTGGATTGCCATTTGGATTGCTGGGAATAACTACAATCACCGTGCTCACTGTCCAATTCTTCAGAGTTACTACTGCAGGTGACCCTTTGTTTGCTGATGCCATAGCCATGACCACCATCACTGCCTGCACAACAGACAGATGTACCAACAACAACAGCAAATGATTCTTCCTCATGATCACTGCAAATTTCCTGTGTACATTTGCAGTCAACTATCAGCTCCCAATTTTTCTTCCAGCTGAATGCACTGGGTGCAGGAGGAGAGATCAGATAGAGTGAGAAATAGTGTTTGAGAATGTGAGAGGTACAACACAGACACAGAGAGACATAGGCAGGGCTGGGAGAATGAGAGAATGTGGGGAGAGATCTAGGGTCTATAGAGGCATCGAATTGGAGCATTTTAGCAACATCATAGGTACACCAAATGGCAGATTTGCAGGATACAATCAGATACCAGTAACAATAGAATTCCTACCAGTGTTAGGTGTATAATAACAACACATGGGTGCAGAAATATACCGTTGTGCAGATAAGATGTACCCTCCTCCAGAGTCTCATCATGATCATGATCATGATCAGATTGTGTAGAGGATACTTCCAACTGCCCACTGCACACAAAAAGAGAATTCAACTAGATAGATACATGCTGTAGTAGGTCCAGGAAAAAGGAAGACATGATAAGAGGTCACAGTAGGAAACTCCAAAAATGTTAATTTCACCCATGCATTTGGTTCCTTTGTATTACCAGCTTTCCATTCATCTTGTTAAGCTCCAAAAAGATCACCCAGTTATGAATACAAAACATACTTATGGACAGTCCATTACTCCAAGCAAAGATGAAAGAACTTGCACCACAGATTAAGGGTTTATAAGGTGCCAAACTTAACAGACCAAAGCTTTTGAAGCTCGCTCTATATGTTGATGCTTGCTCCAGAGAGATGACGTCTCAACCTTTTTTTGGGGTCTTCAGCTTCTGTCAGACTTTGCAAAACAGGCTATATGCAACACAAAGGATACGTTTCATCTCCTTTTGATCTCCTACAAACTGATTTGTTGACAGACAGTACTGAAAATGAACCCCATCCTGTGAAAAGAGAGCTTGAACAGGTGTAGGTTTTTCTAGATAATGAAAGACCTGTCCATGCCCTTTAAGCTGACAGGGTATTGTTATACAGAAAAAATAATTAGACAGACCTTGCAATATCTAAGCATCCAAGTTGTGAACTATCAAGCACAAAAAGCAACTGACCTACAGTAACAATTGAAACTTCATAGCTTCCCTTTCTCTATTGTGAAAATCTTGTTACTTGCAAATCCATTGCCGCCTGTGCCTGAGAGCTTCTTCATCAACATGATTGGAAGAGTGTCTACTTTCCTGATCTCTATGTACAGCACGCGGATTAACACTGGTGCCTACTACTCACAACCTTGAGGCGTGATCTCAGCCACTGACAACCACCAAATGAGTTTACTCCTTCCTTTTCCAAACTACAAATCCTCTCAGCATTGTAGAAAATCCCTGGTAATATTGGTGCTCGTCCATTGGCATAAGCTGACTAAATTGGCATCCTTGAGCAATAAACTTCAAAATCGGTAGGCCTGTGGCTGAAGGCCACAATGTAAACAAACTGGCAGACACCACCCTCCCCCTCGCTTCAGCTGGAGCACATTCTATGACTACTGAGCTAGTGATTAGTTGCCTTGTCCCACTTGCTCTTCTTGCCGGCACGGAATTCATTCTTGACAGACACCTCAGTTGTTGTCATAGCTGTGTGGGTTACTGCAGATGTAGTAGTATTAATGGTGGTTTGACTTGCCTCTCCTAGTCCATGTGTAGCAATGACTGTGACTCCTGAAGAAGCACAACCACACAAAACAGCTTCAATCAGCCTTTGCAGGTTCCTACCTCACTTATAGTGCACAGAAATGAAGTGATGGAACCTGAGCCAAAACACCTTAAAGCATGAAGGCATTTTTTAGCTCCAAAGCCAACCAGATAGGTAAACCTCTTTAAAAAAGAGCATGAATGTATGCCTCATATGTTAAGTCATTCCAATGCAGCAGCAACAGGACCTAAGTCCACATGGAGAGAAATCCTAAACAGACCATGGATGTAGTGCAAATATACCACATCTAAAATATTGGATTACTTGGCCTTCTGCAAGGCCAACAAAAGACAAAAGAGTTTGGGGCAGAAGATTCAGAGGCCAGCTCCATAGTCATAAGTGGTGTCCCCAAGGCCATTGATCTTAATAATTCACCTTGTTGAAAATACCAAAATTAACAAGAGTGCAGGCAAAACTATACATTAATCACCAAGAAATGTACTTCACACCTGAGTATACTAAATGATGGGACCATTATCATTATCTGTCAGGTCATAGGTTGGCCACCTCATGCCATTCTCAAAAATATTTATTCCAGTGGGTCTCTGCCTTTCTGGCAAAAATGTCCAACCCTCTCGGGTGGCTCTGATGCCCCACCCAGTGCAACCCATTTTCTGTTATCACTGGCCTTTGGCAATAGCCAATTAGCAAGAGCTACACCCCCATCCTACATTCACAGAAAACTTGAAGCCACCATAAATAGAAACAGTACCAGTGAAGCCACCTTTCTGACCAGTGAGAATTGGCATGATGGGTTTTGGCCGAGGATCTGGCAACAGTCCAGCAGCAGAGGGTGCTCGTGCAAAGTCAATAGTACTACGCTGACTTTGTGTCCTCTCTGCTCCCCTTCTCTGCGTTGCTACTGCCACCACACAACCTCAAAATAGCCACGGGATTTGGCTCAATACAAAAATCTTTCAAGGAATCCCTTTATTTGAACCTTCTTAGCACAGTCAGAAGATAGAGAGTTGGTGTTTTTCAGTGATTACTCTATTGCAAACCCAATAATGCTGAGGAACACAACACATGATGCAAGGAGCAAAATGTCAAAGTGCAGTGTCTGTACCCAAGGCATCAAAAAAATCAATTTTCTCATAGCCATGTGGATTGAAGATGTCAGGCCTGAAACAGCTACCAATCTGATCGATGTTTTCATGGGTGACAGCATGCTGCAGAAAATCTGGGTTTCGGTATCCTTTTGAGTTACGCAAATCCTCATTGAAGCTTCTTCCAGCTTCCTTTAACTTGGAATACTTGGTGAATTTCGCCTGCCCAATCACACAACAAAGATGGTTCAACGTTCCTCCTCTCTAAGTGCCTCCTACTGTTTGCAAATGTTGTGAGCAGAACACACCATATCTGGCCCAAAACACACACACCAAAGCTTCAGATTTGGTAGTCAACAGCAGCATATTGAGATTCAGCACTACATGCATACAGGAAATGCTAGCTGCATGAGATCTTCAAACAATCTTCAAGTTTTAGGCCATGATAGGAAATGGGATATGGAGGGGCACTGCTTGCATCCACAGCTACATTGGAAATGCATAGCAACACATTTTTTATTTCTTGGGATTAAACAAGCACAGTACCACTTTACAGATGCAAAAAAATCGGACTACTAATGCTTGACCCACTCCATCCCTTTACAGGGTAGCAATGGAACATGAGGACACAAGATTCAAAGCACTGACATTGAGAAAATTCCCATGATCAGCAGGATGTCATTCTTAGAGATTGCACCCTAGCTCTTGTAAGTTGAATCTAACTTTGTTATTCATTTCTGGTTGAACCCCCCATCCTGACGCAGCAAGCAGCCATCTGATTCAACATCAAAAGCAGATCAGATCTGGACTGAGGAATTCATGAGAAGGGAGCATAACACACCTTCAACTCATCTGAGCATAGTGTGTGAGGTGGAGATGGCAAAAAGCCAGCCAGTGGGTCTTCTTCTGCTGTGTGAGGATTCACAGAATTGTCAAGACTGTCTTGCACCACACTTGTCTCTGCCTCGCCTTCATCTCTGCTAGGAGTGAGCTCCTTCCCTGACAAGCAAAACAATCCCTGACCTGCAATAAAGTGAGATCTGCAGAGTGTGAGTAAACTGTTTGTGTGCCTCGTGTCCAGGAATTCAAACATTGTGATTGTTAGAATCAAATCCCACTTCCTAATGCCCAGCACAAACTCTTGGTGCTTGATGACCCTGTTCTACTTCTCCCATTATCCCCTAAAAGACATCAGTTCTTCAGAGCTTTGTGTGATAATGAGAGGACCTATCGACCTCCCAAACCCTAGACCTCATATTTCGGGCCTTAAAGTAGATTCTTTGCACGCATGTTCATGCTTGGAGAGTTTCAAGACATGGATCTGATCTTCTTGCAGAAACTACTGCAAATGAACAACTCAGGACCAATGAAAGTCTCAACTTCCACAAAGTTGCAGCTGTGAAGATGAACTACAGACTGCTGCTGCTGGAGACTCCCCAAACCCCCACCTTCCCACATAACGTACCAATGTGTTATCTATCTGTTGCAGGGAAAAAAAAAACTACAAAGAATGAGGGACTACCAGGAGTACAAATCACTACAAAAGTATCACGACACAGTCTTGACAAGCTAACTTCTCTCAGCTGTATGAAAATGAAACCTGAGTTTTCATATCTAATCTAAACAAAGAAATTCTGCTCCATATCTGATCTGCTCCATATCTGATCTGAACAAAGCAATTTGCTACATATCTGATCTGAGCAAGGCAAGTGCATGGTTGTAGTGAAGGTAAAAAGTAGTACCATTGTCAACCTGCATATCATCACCATCACCAACAGCCACACTCCCATCACCAACAGTCTCTCTTTCCTACACACAATGCCCACACATACACAGACACAGCATCCCCTCTTCCTCAGCAAACCCACAAGCAGTTCCCATCAGTAAACCCATCTACATCTGTCTGCTACTGGCTTCACAATTGTCTGCTACTGGCCTCTGATGTCATTCTGCTCTCAAGTAGAGCATCAATTTTGGCTTCTGGCCGTGAGCTTTCAACAAGTTCCCACAACTAGAGCACGGTATAAACCAGTTGAGGGCACTGACATCTCTCTCTCTCTCTCTCTCTCTCTCTCTCCTCTTGTTGCAGAATTGAAGCTCAAGAGCAGCAGGAAAGAGGGAGGGGGAGAGGACCAACCTCATGCTCAGGAGACGCAGCGGCCTCATCATGTGCATAGTCCACGATGCTGCTGCCTGCAGCTTCTCCGTCGCCGGGAATCGCTGTCGTCAATGGAGGAGGTGAGGCAGCGGCATCCTCCAGGTCGTCGTCGGAATCCAGATCCCCATAGACAACGGACAGGAGTGCGATGCCCTCCGCATCGCGCCTGCCTGCTGCCATCCCTAGCAAGAGAAACCTAGGGTTGCAACAGAAGGAAAAAAAAGCTCGAGTTCTTGTCAGGGTGAGTACACACAACAGCCTACCAGCAGTTGAAGCTCCTCCTTCAGAAACCTTCCCTCACTTCTGATGGGTTGTGGGCGATGGTTAGATCCCGTAGAAGAGCTCGGCCGAAGAGAAACAACGCCTCCTCCTCGACGACAATAATGTCCAGGTGCTAGGTTTAAGCTTGCAATCAGCAAGCAAGGTTTAGGGTTTGATGAGGAGCTCGACTGAGAGTCGCCGTAAGCAAGTGTTGCGGACCTCGTTGGTGCGGTCCAGCATCTCCCTCTTTCTCTGTGAGTGGCTTAGATGGCTTGCTTTGTACAGGGACAAGCTGAATTATGGAAATCAAGCTCTCTACCCTCACAAGCTTGTTGCTGCAGATGACAAGAACTCGAGCTTCTTGTCAGACAAGGTACCGCAAGATGTGATACCGACACATCTGGTAAGGTACTCTCGAATTTGTCTCGACATTTCTATTGATTAGCCATCAACATCTTCAGTGCTAGCCATCAACATGACCAGTTCTGCAGCAGCATCAGATGAATTCCTAACTGTCAACATTCAACTGGCCCTTGGCTCTGGCAACTGCAAGCTGCAAGAAAGCACAAGGCATCACATCTTGTGACATCCTTGCCTGGTATTCATTGCTGCCAATATTCAACTGGCCCTTGGTTCCAGCAACTGCAAGCTGCAAGAAACCACAAGGTATCATGACATCTTGACATCCTTGCCTGGTTGGATTTGCAGTTAATGATGTCCTTCCCAAAGGTGCTTGACCAATTCTGCAGCAGCAGCATCAGATGAATTCATTGCTGCTAATATTCAATTGGCCCTTGGCTCCAGCAACTACAAGCATCAGAAAACCAGAAGGTATCACATCTTGCAACATCTTGCCTGGTATTCATTGCACTGAATTTTCAACTGGCCCTTGGCTGCTCCAGCAGCACCTGCAATCTGCAAGAAACCACAAGGTACAATATCTTGCCTGCTATTCATTGCTGCCAAGGTTCAACTGGCCCTTGGCTGCTCCAGCACCCACAAGCTGCAAGAAACCACAAGGTATCACATCTTGCAACAACTTGCCCAGGGTAGGATTTGCAATTCATGATTGTCCCTTCCAAAGGTGCTTGACATTGCATGGTATATGTCCTGGTTCCTCCCACAACAGCGATTTGGCCTAGATCTAGATTCATTGCAGGTTTGTTTGGGGGCATGTTCACAGTTTTT